>Ga0208784_1001223_pt1 | contig 10979 bp, 18 predicted proteins | sample DEB19_08_DNA_FD_184531 | JGI IMG/M metagenome (GOLD analysis project Ga0208784, IMG submission 184531) | Aqueous microbial communities from the Delaware River and Bay under freshwater to marine salinity gradient to study organic matter... | ecosystem: Environmental > Aquatic > Marine > Coastal ...
TCCCCCATACCTCATCCCAATTTCCACTTAATGCACCTTTTGCATAATCTGTTGCACGATTCTCAAAGAAGTTAGTGTGTGTAGGTGCATTAATCATTTCTTCAACCCAAGGTAATGGATTCTTTTTGACTTTCATTATACCCTTGAGACCAAGACTAATAAGGCGACGATCAGTAATATAACGAATATACTGTTTAACGTCATTAGCAGATAGATTATGCATATCGCCCATGCTGAATGATAAATCAATAAACTTGTCTTCGAGGTCAACCATTCTTGTTGCAATAGTGTAGATTTTAGATTTGAGAGTATCGTTCCAAATTTCACGATTTTCCTCGATATAAGTTCTAAACAGTTTAATCATAGATTCGGCATGCATCGTCTCATCAACGATTGACCAAGTTACAATTTGACCCATGCCTCGCATTTTACCATGCCTTGGAAAATTTAGCAACATAATAAATGAACTAAACAATTGCATACCTTCGGTGAATGCAGAGAACAATGCAATGTTGGTTGCGACTGTTGATGCATTTACAACACCATTAGCCTGATTCAAAATGTAATCATGTTTGTCTCTCATTTCCTGATATTCAAGAAACTGATTATATGTAGTTTCTGGTAGCCCAAGTGTTTCAATCAAATGGCTATATGCAGCAACATGCAATGATTCTCTTGCAGCAAAACCAGATAGCATCATGCGAATTTCAGGCTGAGGAAAATAAGGTAAGTAATTACGGACGTAACCGCCAGCAACGTCAATATCTCCCTGAGTAAAGAATCTAAAGATATGCGTTAAAAATTCTTTTTCATTTTGTGTCAACCTATTCTTCCAATCTTTAACATCTTCAAGCATAGGAACTTCCGTATGAAGCCAGTGGCTCTGTTCATGTTTAAGCCATGCTTCATAAGCCCATGGATATGTAAAGGGTTTGAAGTAATTTCTCTCATCAGTTAGTTTTAATTTTTTCTTAACCATTTGCCCACTCTCTTATTTGTTCTGGTGTGTGTACTCCGACTAATCTCTTTTGGTTTGCACCATCCATTAGAATTAATGTTGGCACGGACCGAATTGCATATTCAACAGCAACCTCATCAAACACATCAATATCAATAACTTCAATGGGAATATCCAACTTAGCCAATTCTAAGTTTTTTGCTAATGCTTTACATGGCTGACACCATGAAGCGGTAAATCTAAAAATACGTTTCATTTATTATCCTTCGCAAGCTAAACAGTTATCACCCTCTGCTAACGCTTTCAGGTCAATTTCTTGAATAATATTTCGTTCAATCTTATTAGATACTTTATCAGCCTTAGCTAACTTCTCACTACGACAATAATATAAAGTCTTCAGCCCTTGCTTCCAAGCTTGAAAGTGAACTGCATGAAGATATTTAATGTCTACATCTGGTCTGAAAAAGAGGTTAATGGATTGCGCTTGGTCAATGAAACTCTGTCGGTGACTTGCGTGTTCCACAATCCATCGCTGGTCAATTTCCATAGACGTTTTGAATACGTCTTTTTCCCAGTCAGAGAGTATACTAAGGTGCTGAACTGATCCGTCGTTTGCAATAATACTTGACCAGATATCTTGGTAGTCCACTGATTGTTCATCGACCTTCTCCTTGATAATTTTATCCAGAAATTTGTTTTTATTCAGGAAAGATCCCGATAAAGTATCTTGACGATAAGCATTAGCGCGATAAGGCTCAACGCTAGGGCTGGTATTACCCATAATAATAGATGAGCTTGCATTGGGAGCAATAGCCATAAGATGGGCAAAACGATTCCCAGAGCCAGCGCAATCAGGGGCTTCGCCTCGTTCAGTACCCAATTCTTTATTTGCAACATCAAGTTTACCTCTTATATTATTAAAAATTCTTTTGTTTACTGCGACTGCGAGTGATGATTCCCACGGAAGGTTCTTCTTTTGTAGATATGCATGAAAACCGAGGGCACCAATACCAATAGAGCGTTCCATAGTAGCAGAATATCTTGCTCGCGATATGCTATCAGGAGCATTATCAATGAAATACTGTAGAACGTTATCAAGCATCTCGGCCACGTCCCGAAGAAAAAGTTCGTTATCTTTCCAATCATCATAATACTCCAAATTTAATGAAGACAAACAACATACTGCCGTTCGATCTTTGTCGGTTGGTAATACAATCTCACTACAAAGATTAGATTGTTTGATTGACAATCCTTTTTCTTTTTGATACCAAGGCAAATGACGATTGCTTGTATCAATGAAGTGAATGTAAGGTTCACCAGTAAGCATTCTTGTCTCAAGAATCTTTTGCCACAATTCCCTTGCTGATACTGTATCACGAATCTCTCCATTATGTGGATCAATAAAGTTCCATGAATCATCAGCATTTGGATCTAACATGCATCGTTCGATAATTTGCATAAAATCATCAGTGATATTAATACCGTGATGCAAATTCAACGCTCGCATATTAGGATCGCCTGTTGGTTTCCGCATTTCAAGGAAGATAAGAACATCAGGGTGGGAAACATCAAGATATGCAGCATAAGAACCGCGGCGAGTGCGACCTTGACGATATGCCAACGAGGAGGCATCGTAAGTACGCAAGTGAGGCATAATGCCAGTAGACTTATCATCAGCAGAACGTATTCCAAGACCAATTCCAATTCCACCTCCTAACATTGAGAGCCAATTTACTTCCGCAAGACAGTCCACCAAACCTTCTGCACTATCGTGTAGGTAGGGTAGAAAACATGAAATAGGCAAGCCACGACGAGAACGCCCAAAAGACAAAATGGGAGTAGAATAACTGAGCCAATGGTTGCTACTGTACTCATATAACCTTTGAGCATGTTCCGGCGAGGAAGAGAAAGCTTTTGAGACATATGCAAACCTTTCTTGTGGTGATACTTCTTCGTCCTTCATGTATGATTCTTTTAATCTAATTTTTCCTAATTCATCAAATAGACTATCGCGAGAATAGTCTACCTTTATACCATGAATGATATCCATTTTTACTCCAGATTATTTTTATTGTTCTACAAATTCAGATGAAAGAGGAAACACCTCAGCAATCACTTTCGCACATTCTCTAGCAACTTCACGGTGCTCTTTTTGTGTGCCATTACCACTACGCAATTCTATAAAATGCACCCATGAACGTAAGGTGCCATTCATATAAATTCTTGATACTGTAAGTCCTTCTGGCAAAACCGCTCTTGCTTGCTCTTTTGCAATACCCTTACTGATAGCCCATTCGTATGCAGATTTAGCTTCTGTAATTACACGCTGTTGCATCATTTCCCATTGATATGCTACTTGTCTGTCTTTATCGCTTTGGTAATCTATCTCGACACTATTTTGACGATTCTTTGTGTCCTGATATCGTGTTTCACGCAAAACAAAATTCAAGTCTTTTGTTGGATCTGCATATCTCTGACTAAATTCCTGAAAAGAAAACGAACGATGCCTGAGAATTTGTCGTGCAATATCTCGTGTCGTTTCGATTTCCAAACAAGCAGATACCATCTCCAGAGGACTCCAGTGCTTATGTTTAATCAAATAACGAATCAATTTTTCAGATGTTTCCAAATTGAATTGATTGCTTGGATTTGAAACTCTAGCACAAAACGCAATCAACTCTTGTGCTGTGTATATACCTTCTTTCTGAAACTCAGCAGATGGTTTACTTGAACTAATTAACTTTACTTTCATTATATTTTCTTCCAAAAAACAAATTTTGTAATCGCTTCTAAACCGTAAAATGTGTTATTACTTATAATCGCTTCGATTTCATCTGTTGAAATTCCAGACATAATCATCTCATTGATGTCTTTCTGTCGAATATTATCGGGCCAAACAACAACGTAATTCATTGATTTAATTGCTTTTTCCATGAGACTCACGATTTCTTTATTCCGAGGCTCATTATCAAAAATTAATATTTTTTTATCTGCATTAATATTTTTACCGGTGATAGAAAGACTTGAATCTCCTGATGCTACACAGTTCTTTAAAAATAACGAATCAATAGGACCTTCTACGATTTTAACGGGCTGTGTTAAATCCACACGATCCATGCCATAGATTAGTCTATCTTCACTTTCATTTGTTCGAATGGTGACATATCGAAGTTTCTCATCAGAAGTAACCAATGCACGACCTGATACTGCAATTAGATTATTATATTCATCAAAGAATGGAATTACCAGTCTTGCATCGGGTGTAATTTCTTTACCATGATTAGGATACACTTCATCACAGAACTTTTTAAAATTTGCAGTAAAGTAAAGTTTATTATGAAATTCTGTCGGTATATGTCTGCGCGTCAAATATATCTTACAAAAATGTTTTTCGGATAGTGAGTCACATCTTTCAGCGGTATCGAATGTGGGTGCATCTATTTTTCCAAATCTTGGCGATGGAATTTTAAAAATCTGCGTTCTTGTATTCGCTCCATTGATTTCACCAGATTTATATCTCTCTAGAGTATATTCTTTATAAATTGTGCCATCCATCTGTTTGATAAGATTGCCTATGGACATACCAGCACTACAGTTGTGACATTTATAAAACAAATCATTATCTTTGCGATAGATATATCCACGCATTTTATTTTTATTCTTGCGCGAATCACCACAAAGAGGACACCTCACATTGAAAAGATAGTCAGATTTTCTCTGAAACTTCTCAAAGCGAGGTGATAAAAATAAGGTATACTTCAGATCGACACTTAAACTCATAGTATATTACTGTAATTTGGAGGATCTCACATTATAATCAAAAACGAAAACAAAGTCAAATGATAAATTTATTATTTAAATAATAATTTGCTAATCATGTCCAAATTGATGTTTGAAAAAATCCATGCTAAAACGACAATACCACCAGCTGCCATCCATTTCCATTCTAAAATCTTTTTAATATCTTTATCTTCTTTTTTATTGTGTTCTTCGATATGCTCACGGAGCGATTTGAATTCTTCCATAATTCTTCGTTCCGTTAATTCTATCTTATCTGATAGGTTTCTGTCAACCGTTGTTATGCGAGAGTGCAATTCTTTTATATCCATAACAGTATCATTTTTTCTTTTATCCATATCATTATAAATTTGATTTACTGCCTTTTCTTGATTGTCCATGAGTTTCTCGATAACTTTATCCATTTTGTCACAGAGTTGAGTCAACGAGGCGACTTGTGTTTTAAGTACGCCTACGTCAACTTTCATTTGAATTGTCTCTTTATCTTCCATTATTTCTTTTCAGGAACTTTCGTACCCTCTAGTTTTTGATGAACTTTAATCTCTTTGCAATCTTGCACTGGCTTGCCTTCTTTATCGAGAACTTTTTTACCATCGTTTGTCACTTTATCGACACAAACTCTTTTTGTTTCTGCTGCAAAAGAAATATTATGGTAGCTCAGAATAGGAATTAAACCTATGATTGCTGCTGTGATAATCAGTTTCATATTTATATCCTTATTTTAGTAATGGTTGTGAAGGTGGTGGTGCTTTTGGAGCAAATTTCTCGGATGCTGTAAATCCTAATCCTGCGACTACGATATACATCATTGAATCAAATAATGCTGGAGTAACTTTATGTCCCATAGTATCAGCAATAAAACCTCCTACACAGACTAGAAAAGCCAGAAAAGTAACCACTCTTTTACTACTTACAGATCCATTAATACTATCTTGAAATAATGATTGTATCATATTAAATCTCCGGCTGAGGTGCTGCCGGTGGTGCTAACTTACCACCAAAACCTGGCACAGGTTGCACAATCATAGCATTGGGAGGTAATCCAGATAGTGTTGGTTCTTTCTTTTCGGGTCTAGGATCGGGTGCTTGTTTTCTTGTTTCTTCCATTGTAGTCTTGAAAGATTCAGTAGCCTGTTTCTGTGCAGCAAGCATTGCTTCTTGTTCTTCTTTTGGTCTGCCTGCTAACATGATACCAGACAAAGTACCAGTTAAGAATGTTGCAATCGGTACAATCAACTCAAAGAATTTTTGATCGATTGGTGACATTGCATTCAATGGTTGTGTTACAAAGATAATTGAATACAATACAACGAATACAATACCTGTCAATGTCAATGCAAGACAAACTCCAATAAAGAATTTCAATCTCGCCATCAACTGATCTTCAGTATATACGAATGGTGTATTATTTTGCATTATTCACTCCTTGCGGTGGGCATGCTTGGCATGTTTGCCCAGTTTGCGTCATTGGTTGATTTCTCGTTTCTGGTGGTCCTAATCTTGGATCACGTTGTCCTTTGAATATGTGTTCGGGGCATGTCCTTGTCACATCACAGTGTGGCATCTTACACATTTCTTTATCCCAATTTTTAGGATCTTGGCAAGGATATCTAAAACGATCTCCACCAAATATTGCAAGTGTAAGCGGAAGTAATAATAAAATAAGAAGCCCAAGAAATAGTTTTCTATCGCTCACCATTTATACCCCCAGAACGTGTAGAGCATGTTCGTAATGTTTAATACGATCATCTAAACCTATCGTCCCACCATTGATTCTTTTTGTTAATGTAAGTATATCGCCTTTATCAGCCCATTGATTTAGTTTATTGCTTTCCCAAAACCAACAAGCAGATTGTGCAGCACCCTCGAAAGTTGTCAGATACTCTGATGCTTCTTCAGGAGTTATCTCAAGTGAAGCAGCAAACCAAGTATAATTACTTCTACCTGTAAGTTGAATTAGTCCTCTACCTCTGTAACGATATCCATCACCTGATGCTTCATCTCCGTTGCCCATACGACTTGCATAGATGCGATTTGCAATAGCCTCTTGTTTGTTTGGTCGTGAAGCATAATCTTGTGCGATTGCATCATCTGGAAAATACTTGGGAAATACTTTTCTTAGTGATTGCCAGCGATAATTTAAATTTTCAACCAATGCAGTAAATCCAGCAGATTCATGGGCACATTGTGCTATGAATGCAGCCATTCTTTGTGGTGTGTTGATTTCATAATCAGGAAATAATTGTTCAAGTGCTTTATGCCAATGTGATACATAAGGATTCTTTGGCAATAATTGTTTTAATTGTTCTTGTGTAATCATTTGACATCCTCAAAAATCTTTTTTTGTACTTTATACCATTCAATCCATGCTTTAGATTTCAATGAGCAGTCATGATATAACATATAATTATCAGTCACAGTCTTTGCAATATCACTCAATTTAACTTCTTTTTCTAATTTTTTAAGTTCCGTACAGGGTTCAAGCAACATATCTGGTGCAGTAGGAAATTTAGGTTTTATTGGCACTGGCGTAGAACATCCTGCCAATAATAAAAGTGTGCATAATAAAACAATTCTCATTGTATCTTCTCTGCTGCTTTATTGTGTACATCTACGAATGCAGGAGGTATTTCACATTTATTATCAAACTTCACAACCTCTCGATCAACATATTTTACTATGTCTTGACCTTTTTCTTTTATGACTTGTTTTTGTACTACAACTTTTTCAACAATCTTAACTGTTTCAACTGCACCCTTTGCTTCCGCTTCAGCGAGCTTAGCCTCAACCTCTTTTACTTTTGCTAACCATGATTCATTATTTGCTATTGATCCTGCCATATAAACACCAATAACAATCATTATTACCGATACGATTTGTATCGGAGCTTTGTACATATAAAGTGCAGGAATTGGAATGAATTTAAGCAGATAGGTTATAAGAAAACCTATTATGCCTAGAAAGAGTATCGCGTAAAATATCCAGTTAGGAAGCCACTCTAATATCCACATTACCGACCTCGACCATATCTAAGGTACATCATTGCGCCTGTTTGTTCATCTTCAAGTACAATGCCTTCTTTCCAGTTTTTATTTGCATACTCTGAAATCTCTTTTGCAATTACTGGATCACCTAGATACGATTCGAATCGTGCATACTTTCGTTTGAGCATTCTTGCCATTACGAAGTTTTTTGTTGGGACTTTAAATACTGTAGAGCCAGCAAACTTTTTTCTGATTCCCGGCTCAGCTTGATTTGGTAAATTTGGATTAGAAATGCCTATACCAGCGATTACACCACCTGATACAGAATTTGTTGGTACATCTTCTTTAATCTTCATTTGCAAACCTAAATGTTGTGTCTTTGTTTCTTCTATTCATTGTATAGTTTGTTTGCAATCTAATTTCTGGATTTTGAAATGTCCAGCATTGCCCATTATCATCTAGAAACACCACCCATTCAATATGATGTTCTTGACTTCTCTCTATCATAAAAAATGCCCATCCATTTCCTCTTGGTGTCACCATTGGTATTGGTGGATTCAATTGAATCATCATATGATATTTTTCTTCAATACTTCTTCTATCTTATTATCAACAGGAATGTTTTCTGATAAAATATCTTTACCGTTTATACCTTTCACCACACTCGGCATATAATTCAAAAACATCAAATATGTCTTCAATGCCGAATAATCTTCTTCTTTAACTCTAAAAAATAAAGCCCTTGTTGAAACCTCTACGCCAAAAACATTGTATATTACAACCAAATGATTAATTACCAATCTTTCTTTTATTTCTTCGAATAATCTATATCTTCGAAATAATCTTTTGATGTAGTTAAATCTCTTCAAATCCTCTTTGAATTCACTCATTATTATATTCGGTTTATCATATGCTTTAGCCAAATATAAAATAAAATTTTCATTATTTAAATCATCAAAAGACATTATTCCTCTTCACTTTCCTCCAGACCAGAAGAAAGCAATTCTTCTACTCCATCTTCATCTGTTATTTCAGCATAAAATTCAAAATATCCTTCTTCTTTCAAATAATATAAAACATACAATAAAGCATTTCCAAAATTAGGATCACCGAATTGATCAACTTCCATTACAAGTTCATCGCCTTCAGGATCAATATCATAAAGCGCAGGAATATCTAAACCGAATGTATGCAAAACTTTTCTAATTTTTTGAAATCCTGCATGAGGTGTTAGAAACACATCATTTAGTTCCGTAAATAGATGCAAATTTACTTGAGTTTCCATGATCGGATTAGAAATTGAAGTGGATCCTCTCTGTGTCGGCTCATGAGCATCCATGGCTTGACCCACCTCAATTTCTTCACTCAAATAACTTTTAAAATTTATCATTATGCATCAGCGAAAGTTACGTCATCATTAGCTGCCGCTGTAGTCTCTCCAGAAGCTAACATAGAACCCATTGCAACCAATACTTCTGTTTGAACTCTTCCAGCACGCCCGCCAGTGCCCTCTTTTACAAGAACCCAACCAGAATGTGCAGGCTTTTTTGCTTTGTTTGAATCTAGACCAATTTCTGTTGTGTCTACACCAAATACACCAACTTTTTGATCAGCAATAAATGCTCCAGTTGTAGTATTTGCATAAAGTTCCAGACCCGTTGCTGGTGATCCGCCAACGCCAACGAATTTTGGTGCGCTTGTGTTAGCATCTGTGTTTGACCATAGTGACATTTAATGTCTCCTTATTGTTATTTTTATATTTATACTTTGGTTATCTGTGACGATAGTTCTGGTTCTGCTTGAAATTTCTCAGGCGTTTCTTTTTTGGATTTAGCTTTTTTGTACAAATCTTTGACCATTCCAGCACTCTTACTTAACGATTTCTTTGCTGGTGTATCAACAAGTTCTTCAGATTCCTCTTTTGCCATCTGAATTCCTTTTTTACGTCGAGCAATTATATTTTTAGCTAGGTCTTTATACTCACCTTTTTTAGCATGAGGTTGAAGTTCTTTTACCTGTGCTTTTGCCTTTTCAATATAAGAGGATTTAGTTTGTGCGTTAATCTCATCAAGTTGTTCAACTTCTTCTTTCTTCATTCTTTTACGCTTCGCAGCAGCAGTTTCTTTACCAGATTTAGTAAATCCATATTTTGCATATTTTCCGCTTGCAAGATCATGAGCATAAGTTCCTGGTGCAGCAGGTGTTTTAATATTTTTTCTGGGTGTCACAATAATTTCACTTTCTTTAATCTCAGCCTGCTTCAAAATGCCTTTCACTAAAGGTGCTTTTAATTGTTTGTGACGAGGTACTGCAATGTGATGTTCAGCTTCAGAATGAGTGTAAACATCATGGCTACCAGAGGATCTGGATAACTTCCAACCTTTTTTCTTTAGGTGAGAATGAACTGCGCGAGTGTCCATATTAGCGCCAGGCATTTCATCAAGTTGTTCAACTTCTTCTTTTACGGGAACACAGTTGGGAACTTTACGTCCATTTTTCATTTTCATTCCCACAGCAGTATATCCTTTCCAACATGCATCTTTTAGACTTCCTGTAGGTTCTTTTACTTCTTCACTCATTTCCCCTTGCATATAGTTTGCAACCGTAGAAATATAGTCTTCAGCTAAAGTAATCTTGGACTGGCACCATTCAGGCAAATTAGTGTCAGGCTTCAACATATCATGAAGACGTTGAGCATTATGCATGATACTACGAAGGTCGGACATAGCCATATCACCTTCGTAGTCATACTCACCCTTATCTGTCGATTCAGCCTCTTGCATTGCCATTTTTTTAACATGTTTTATTTGCTGTTCATATTCCTTTTCACCAACAGTATAATGTTCTTCATTATCTGTTGAGGGATGTTTCTTTCCTTTAGGAATATTTTTAGCATATCTAATGCTATTGAAAACGTCAGAAGCCTTTTTCATAATTAGTCCTTCTTAGCCATTTTGGTAGCAGTAGCGTACATAACTTCTTTTGCTCTTTCACCATAACGTTGTTTGAATCCTTCAAGCCCCTTTTTCATAGACTTGACATATTTCTCGCGCTTTTCCATTTCACCTGAAGATAATGTACGTTCATCGACTTGTTGATACTCTTCAGTTTGTTGTCTCTTATTTTTACTGATCCCTCTTTTATCAAATTCAGCCGCAATTCTTCGCATAGATTTTGTAGCATTATGAAATTCACTTTTTTCTTCAGGATCATCCATACTAGCACTACCTTGTACATTT
>Ga0208784_1001227_pt1 | contig 10976 bp, 17 predicted proteins | sample DEB19_08_DNA_FD_184531 | JGI IMG/M metagenome (GOLD analysis project Ga0208784, IMG submission 184531) | Aqueous microbial communities from the Delaware River and Bay under freshwater to marine salinity gradient to study organic matter... | ecosystem: Environmental > Aquatic > Marine > Coastal ...
GCGATACATGAGTTTGAGCAGGCTTCCTTTCGCCGTCGCGGTGGTGGCGGGCTTGTCGGCCTCATTGGTTCACACTGTGGAATAGGTTCTGGACATTTATTTGGCTTGCGAGCCATTTTGCACCTACTTTGAAAAGACTATCGAATACAAGTTCCGCTGCTCACCCTACGCTGATTTGATTCGGCCAGTCCGCTTCTTTCGCGGAAACAAACGATCGATCTCAACGTCAGACACCCGCTCAGCTTTGCTGTTGCCGTCGTAGTTGTCTGCTGTTGCGAAGTACCAGGTATTGCCCGTCGAGAAGAACTGTGGAGCCCACAACCGCAGTCCGTGAAACTGCTTTGCTTTAATCCCGAGCAATGCACAGATTGGCTCATAACTCTCATAAAGCGATATGGCATCGGCCTGCATCTGCCTGAGAGTCTTTGCTGAGGCCTTGATGAGACTGTAGCCGTCCTGATCAGGCTTCGTAAAAAACTTGGAGTCAGGCTTACCGGCAAATTTGAAGCCAATCCTTTGTGGGACGCCACAGAACCAGCCGTGAGTGATTCCGATCTCATCGGCGGCAATGCTCTTGCGCAACTTCACAAGAGCCTTGTCGCCTCGAATGCGAGCCTTCGACCAGTCATTCAGCTTCTCTGCCATGTTTTGGCATGTGACTTTCCAGTATCTCATAAACTCAAAACTCCAATGTTTTTGCGCCTAGCGGATGCAATTACCGCTGTTGTTTCAGGCTCCAATGTGCCCGACCATTTCAACCAACTTGCCAATCTCTACAGCCTCATCGAGCAGATCTTTCATTCGTTCTCTCGTCACGTCCTGGCTGAACACATTCGGCATCGCCATCTGAAACATCAGATGATCGCTCTCCCGATAAATCGCCGCCATCATCGTATCGTGCCAGTGATTCCCGTTTTCTTTAATTAGCGTTCCGTCCTTGCATTCGTACGTGTACCAACTGCGATTGACAGAAATCAGTCGACGCCCAGCAACGAACGGCTTTCCATCTTTGTCGTAGACGACTCGATAAACATCACGCGGAAATTGCTGGCTCATCATTTTCCTTTGTTTTTGTCAACAGCGGATGGTCCACTTCGCGTTTACTTTGCCTCATCAATCATTTCCCCGATCGTTCGCGATCGATTCGGCCCGCGACGATCAACCTTCGCAAGCCGCTCCCGCGTTATACTGATCTTGATCTTCGCGACCGTAGTACCTTCCGGCTTTCTCGGTCGACCTCGTTTTAGTTTTCGTTTCATACGCTTTACAGTATCACCGTTATTCGTTTTGTCAACGTCACTTTGAAAAATAGCCAACTCGCAAAGCCTCGATCCAAAACATCGCTCTGCGTTTCGCCGTGCGGCCTCGGAAAACCTTGAGACAGATTTGACGGGAAATGTTCCAGATCTCGCAACGAAGGACGCCGGAGGGACGACTTGTGCGAATTTCAAAGGGGGATGCACTCATAGGTTTTCTGCCCAGCCGTAATTTTCTTCAGTCGGACCTGCTCCGGTGATCTTTTGCCTTGCTGGATCGAACCTGCACTGCACGCAAACATCGACGATTTCTCTGTTACGATTCTTCGCTACGAACACGAGGTACTCGTCACGCTCTTTTTCGCTGTTTAGCTTCCACGGCCAAACCAAAAACAGCAGCACATCTGCATCCTGTTCAAGTTGTCCCGATTCGCGAAGGTCTGATGTTTTCGGAACGAATGAATCCCGTCCCTCAATAGCTCGTGACATTTGAGCTAGCACGATCAGCAATACGCCAGTTTCTGTACACACTTTCCTCAAGATCACGCTGTTCGCCGTCACTGTTTCAAATCGATTACCCGAACTTGAAAGCAACTGCACATAGTCCACGACAACCGCCTTCACGCCTTGTCCTGCCATCTCGCGAATCTCTTCCGCGACCCGCTCAGCCGTTCGGCAATTTTCTATCACCTCGCATTCCGCTCGTTCGCTGAAATGCGAATCCACGTCATGCTCGATCTTTTGTCGATTGGCGTTCCACATCGTTTCTGGCGTGGCAACAACAAATTGCAGAACTCTTTTCCCGACCGTCAGTGAATTCATTTCCTCGGAGAAAAACGCACACTTGATTCCATCGCTGGTCATCTGGTCGATTATCTGTAAGGCCATTGCCGACTTCCCGTGTGATGGCCTCGCAGCAATCATAATCATTTCGCCGAACTCAGCACCGCCGCCGATGGCTCGATTTAGTGCCGGGATTCCCAAGTCGATCAGGTTTTTCTTTCCTGTGGCTGAATGCTCTATCGACTGCTTCACTGCATCGCGGAGGCTCCTGCGTGTTGGTTTTGACCGCTCAACCTTTTCTGCTGGCTTCGCTTTCTTCTTTGGTTCTGCGTACTGCGGAACGCTTACAGAATCCCATCGCTCTGGCTTTGCGTTTCTGAGATATCCGCTCTGCCCTGTTGCTCGCTGAGCGTCATCCAGTTTGTGTTGTAACTCATGATCCGACCACGGAGGATCACATCGAGCGTTATACTCCTTTAGAATACTCATCGCTTGGTCGGTCGATAGTTCAAAGCCCTTTACGAGCACGCACGCAACGTGGTACGTCTTTGCGTGTCCGTTTTCACCCGATACCGCTGAGGGCATTTTTTCAACGTACTTCGCAGCTCGCTCAACAACAGCATCGTCAGATCGAAAGTCTCGCTGATGATGATACTCAAGCGGCTGTGCTGCCCCGTATGTTTCGAGGACGGCTGTGATTAGTGCGTCACCTGAACTCATCGTGCGAAATCCTTCAGTTTTTTTCCGGTGACTGCGAAATATCTACCATGTGTATAAATCTCAATGCCGGGTTTCTTCCCCGGAACCAGCGGTTCTTCATCAATTTTTATGTTCCGGCCCTTATCCAGCTTCATTTCCGACCGCACCCAAATTTTTATGCCAGTCTCCGAGGGGCTGACCTCTGCGTATGCGTCTTCTGATTTGTCGAGCCACTGTTGAGCCCACGGGGCGATATGTCCGCTTACTGGATTCCTGCAGGAGTCCAAATCGATTCCCGCAAATCCATCACCCTCGGTGAACACAAATCCTATGCCAGCGTGATAGCCTGATCTGTACCGCATCACCACGCATTCGAATTCGTGCCACGTTGCCGGATCGGTCGAGCTGGCCGCCTTGTCGTAAACTGACCACGGGATCTTCGTGTCTTTGCCGTCACGCACAATCAGTCGCCAGAGCACCCACTGACGACGATTCACGAGGTCTTCTGGAATGGTTGAAAAGGTTGGCTCAATCATGAGTGCAGGTTGTCCAGAAAGATCTTTTCGAGTTCGGCTTTTGACTTCGGGTCATTCATGTTGAATGGAAACCGATCTTTTTTCTTTTGGACTGTTCCATATTTCCCTTCCATGATTTTCGTCACTGTTTCCGGCTTCAAAAAAAACTCAAAATCGATCTTCCATCCGCGATCATTTTCGCCACGGAGGAATGGTGACTTGCTTCCGATCTCAATTGCTTCTTTCCAATGCGCTGACCACCATTCATCTTTTAAGCGAGACTGAAGGGCTTTCTTTCTCGCTGGTGTCATTCGGCATTGAAGCCCAAAGGCTGAGTTAAACCCTGATAAAATCTGATCACACAGGCCTGTCCTCGTTGCGTTACTTTCCTGATCAGGCTCAATATTAGAATTAGGATTAGGATCAGGTATAGAAGGTTTACCGCTTTCCGTCACTGATTCATTCCGTGATCCGTCACCTAATCGTTCCGCTATTCGTTCCGGATTCATTCCGGATTCGGAATGAATGTCGGAACGATTAGGCTCAATTGGTGAGTCGTCCAGTCCCTCGAATCCTTCAGGAATTGCCACCGCATACCGCCCCACCTCCCGATTCCCAGACCGCTCGTACTGCAACCAGCCGAACTGAATCGCTTTAGCACGGCAGTCATTCAACTGCTTCGGAGACTTAAAACCGAGCACGTTCATTAACTGTTCGTTCCAGAATCTCACAGGACCAGCGTAGCGTGCGGAATCCTCCTGATGAACAATGACCGTCAGCAATGCGAACGCATTTAATCCGATGTCCTGTGCCGCACATGACTTTGTCAGCAGCCTCACGAACTTGTGAGCAAAAAACGGCTCGCGTTTTGGGTAGTTCATTTCACCACCTTGCGACGCTCAGCATCCCATGCAAGCAAAGCCGCAATCTGCTCCGCCTTGTGTTGATCGAATTGCTCTTTTGTCATAATTTAGCCAAAGAAAAACCCCGCACGCATTTGGGGACAAGACCAAACACGGCGGGGTAGAAAGCCCGAAGGCTGTCATATCAATTTAGTGCTGTCAATCGCTTGTCCTCGACTGACGGCGATCCCAACATTATTCGATTTCCACCGGATTGTCAATTGCCTTACGGCCGGTAAATATAAGCACTTCAACGCGACGAACAAAACGGCATCCCTTTTTGTATTGATCGTGGCATTCCTCAGCAATCTTCCAAAACGAACCATCCGGCCGCCGCTCGCATCTGGACCCAAAGTAATGGCTGCCGCATTCCGGGCAGGTAAATGGCTCGACACTCACTCATCATCCCCGAAAAGATTTCTTTGCGCCGCCAAAGGTTTCTTTGCCTCTGGCTGCTTCGTCGGCTCGATCCACTCAACGAGATCCACCCAGGACAGCGTTGGCTCGTTGACGCCGTGAATCACCGCTGCACCATCGCGGACAGCAAGCCAGAGCGACACTGGACGCACTCTGGATGGTCCATCTACCCAAACGCACAGCCCCAGCTCTGGAACCTCGCAGCCGCGATCCTGTGCGTCGTATCCTTGCGATTTGAGCCATCGCAGCCGTTGTCGATGTGTCATGTCAGTGCTGCTTGTGGGTATCGAATTCCATCAACGACTCGTCACTTCCGCTGGTTTCGCAAACTGGCCGCAATCGCTGCCGTCCGTGAGCAAGTGCCTTCCTGATCTCATCCGGCCCAAGTGCTTCGACTCGATACGGGATGTCGGTTCCGAAGACTTCGTGCCATTCGCGGCTGAGTTGCATTCGCTCCGACTCAAAACGATACCGCTTAGGGAATTCATCGCGGCCCGTTGAATCGATCGTTCGTTTGCTCATGCCGCACCGCCTTTCAATTCTGCCTGCCTCGCCTGATAAAACGGACGCACAAGCGACAGCACCTGCTGACTGACACTGGCTTTCATTGCTGCCAGTTCCTTACCGGCCTCTTCCAGCTTCTCTTGCGTCTTGGCCGCTGCAATTTCATTCCAGACCGACTCGACAAAGGTCAATTGATCCGGATTCTCGCTTAGGATCTTGCGGATTCTTGCCAGCGATGGTTCATGCTTTTCAGTTTCCGATGGTTGTTGTTCGGCCGCAGTTTCAGCCGCCGTCTGCTGCGTTATCGCCACAGCTTCAACCGTCGTCATAACCTCCGGTTCATCCGCATGATCGTCATTCAGGATTGGTGACACCTTAGCCCATAGTGACTTCAGGATTTGCCTGCGGGCCTTTGCTGTTATGCCTGCGACGTTGTCAGTTTCGTAACCTGGAAGTCCGAGCGATGCCGGCCCAGCAAACTCAACCGCGTAAGTCTTGCCGCCATATTCGCAGGACGCCTTGCCGCTGACTCGCCAAATTTTCTTTCCGCTGTTTCCAAGCGGTACAAATTCCGGATGTCCGACCGACAATTCCGGAACGATCCCGAGGTGTGCAAACAGCGTACGGAATCCAGCTTCCTTCGTGTAAAGCTTTCCGCCGGTCTTCCCACCAAAAATTGCGAACTGGTCATCGCCAGGACAAAACCCGCTAAGGATCGCAATTGCACAAACGCGAATCCTGTCTTCGTCCGTTGGATTGTTTGCCAGCTCGACCATGTGTATCGTCGGGTCGGTGATTCGCAGTAATCTAGCCCGTATCTGTTCGTCTTTCAGTGACTCGATCAACGCAACCCTCGCTTCTGCCATCGCGAAAGCTGCGTTGACTCGTGATCCATTGCGAGCCGCGTTGATCAGTTCGTTGCGCGTTGTGTCGATGCGATCGAGCCACGCCGAAACTGGTGATTGATTTGTTTGAGTGAGTTCGCCCATGCTCTGATGACCTCAATATCTTTCTTCAATGCATCGTCTGTTAATTGTTCAGCGAGTAACTGCACCCGCTGTTCTGATTTGTGCTTCTGTATGTCTCGCTTTGCCTTTTCAATCCGCTCACGCCACGCCGGAACGGTTATCAGCTTCGATTCATCTTCGTCTCGATACCTTACAAACGGATCGACCTCGTCGTAGTCGCCGTATCCCATCCAAAACGAATCCCCGGCTGTCGCTCCGTAAGTCCGTTCATTCATTACGCGACTGTAAACATGATCTCTATATGCATTGTCGCCGGTGAAAATGACTGCAATTACTTTCGTTTCTTCATCGCGTCCTTTTCCATCATCAGCAACTGAATCTTCTTCTCTGCCAGTTCCTCGCATGCCCATCTGATTTTTTGCTCCGAACAAATCATCAAATCACTGACAACCTCGCTGCCGTAGGTAGCAATCATATAACGTTCATACTCCGCCGACTTATTGCCTTTTCGCTTTGGATCGTTGCAAGCCGCGCACTGAGGATGACAGTTAATAAAATGAAACACCGTCGCATGTTTCGTCCTGCTGATGAAATGCCCTGAGTTCATCGCCGGATCATTCCACGGCAGCACCTTTCCGCATGTGACGCACTTACAGTTTCCGTGCTTATCAGCGTGTTCCATTCGCACAATTCGCTGGAAGACTTTAGCCACGTCGTTAATGCGGTTTTGCGGTGACATTGCAGCGAGACGGTTCGTAAACCGCTCGACCTTGTTGCGGTGCTTTTCGGCTGCTGATAATTTCATCCCTGCCCCCTCAAAACGCCCTTACCGCCAGGCAACATGCTTACCGAATAAACCCTAGTCAGTCGTACTGCTGTGCCCTCTGGCTCTGGTGGGACTGCTGCCATTTTCTCCGCAAGAATCTCCGCCTGAATGCGTTTTTGATCGGCTATTTCTTCAGGGCTTGGCCACTCCTGCGGAAAGTAGCGATCGGTCTTGTTTGGCCTTGCATCATTGCGACGTGTTGACCCACTCATTGCGGTTTCCTCCGCATCAGTTCCCCCGGCAGTCGCTCGCCAATGCGAACGATCGGAGCAACAGCCGGTTTTTCCTTGCGAGGCTTCAAGCCGTCTCTTTCAATTGCCTCTGCGATCTCCAGCCGATGAACTGCAATCGATTTGTCCGCCGTTATGCCAAGCCTCACTTTGTCGCCGCGAAGTTCATTCACGTTCAAAACGATCCGTTGAGGCACGTTCGACGCTGGCACGTCAAAAATGATTTTTTCATCGAGACTCCGAGTAAGCACCAACATTGCGAAATCCTTTCGTTGATAAAAACCAGTGAGCGGCCAACGGTGAACTCGACCACCATCCATCCGCATGGAACGCCGCTCACTGGAGTAAAAAAAGAGGCTGCGATTCATTCGCAATGGGGATCAGCCACGATGACGTCAATTCATCGCCTCTTGTATTCGCCTCTGCCGTTGAGCCAGAGGCACGACTGGCAACACTCCAGCCGCTTCCGATTTGAGATGGCAGGAATCGCACCTGCTTGGCCCCTGAAGTTCATTCAGACTGAAAGGCACAGCCCTGGCTGTATTCGTCCCCAGCAAACCTTCGTCGCCAAACTTGGCCAGGTTTGACCGCGTGTCACTGTCCACGCCGCATCTCAACGGTCTTCTTTAGACCAAAGCAACTTGCCGTCTCTCCGGCTGTCACGCCGATGCCTTTTGGTCAAGGCTGCATGCCGACGTTTCCGCAGCACTTTCCGTTAGTACGTCCGTCCATACTTCCTGCGAATCTCACGCTCAATTCGCTTCCGCTCGCTGCGTTCTTCTGCAATCTCAACCGAGCCCGCAGCAAAGCATCCGAGCATCACAAGCACTAAAAACGCAAGACATCCATTAAGCATGTGCAACCCTCCTTTTTGCTCGGACGCAACCGCATGACGTGACGTTTCCCTGTCGCAAGTGTCCGCCGGATGCGAACCAGTAATTGCCGCACTCGCACTGGCACTTCCATGCCGCCTCGAAGCGTGTCCGCTCTTTGTTTCGCGGTGACTTGAACGGGCCTGCAATGACGGTCAGGCTTCCAAACTTTCGGCCGATGAGGTTTTCTAGCTTTGCTGACATGTTCGCTCCTTCACTCGAAACGTCATCGCGTTTTTGCCGGTCACTTCGCAGGCACGTTCACCGGATTCAACTGCCAGTCCGTCTGTGACAAGTTCACTCGGTCTCGCTCGATACGATGAGTCAAAACCGCCAAACTGTTTTGCGGCCTGAACAGCAACTTCGCGTGCCGTCATTGGCTTTGTTGCAGACTTCATGACTGCGAGGCATCCGGCCTTGAGTTTGCCGAGCTTCTTTTCTGTTTCCGCCGCTGACTTCTGCGACGTGATTGGGTCGCTGCGACGGGATAGTTTTGCGGGGGTGTCGAAGGCGAAGCATTGCTGGTTCATGGTGCTTTCTCCAACAGTTCCTCACACCGCAGCATTAGCGATGTCAGCTCTTCCTGACTCATCTGCTTTAATGCTGAGTCAATCACAACCAGCTTGTTCTTAGCACTTAGCAGCACCTTGATTGCCTGCTTGTTTTCAGTAACCGCCTCGCTGGTGATCTCTGCGTTCACTTCAGACTCGACCGCAGGTTCCTGCTCTCGTTTCTTCGGTGGATTCTTCGCAGTGATGAAGTCTTGAATTGCCTTGCGGCCTTCAGTAACCAGCTTCGTTTGGTCTTTAACGCTGCAGCCTGTTTTAAGAAGTCGCTCAGCAAGGGACACTGGAACTTCACCGGCCTCAACCGCTGTTGCCAGTGCTGTAGATCCGTTGGCCAGAACGTGCTTTGCCCGCTTGACAGAGGCTGTTGAAACACTCAGTAATTCAGCAGCCTTCTCGTTTGAGGGTGGATCAATTGAGCCACCCTCTTTTGAGTGCTGGTTACTTCCGTTCTGTAACGTCGCCAGCTTTGCAGCCACGATCGATCGCTGTGCTGTCGTCAAGTGCCGACGATGAAGATTGTGGGACAGTGCATATTGCACCGGGTCAGTCTCATCCATCAGCTCCGCAATCTGCGGTTCGATGTCAAGCTCTTCACATGCTCGCAATCGGTTCCTGCCGTCGATCAGCAGGCCACGCCAAACAACGATATCTTCACGTTGGCCGTTAGCCTCAATGTCTGTTTTAAGCCGAGCAAACTCGCTCGCTGACATCATCGGAAACAGATCCGCCACTGGATGCTTTTCGAGTTTTGTCATCATTGAACTTCATCCCCTTGATAAGTCTGCCGAGAGTGCTTCCGAAGTCATCAACCTCAAACATCGTTCTGTGCCCGTCTTTGTGAGTGCACAGCCAGTCTGAGTAAACGGCGAACGCGATAGCGAATAGCGCCGGATAGTTCGGTGTCATCTTTGCAGCAGCCACAAACGGATGCTCAAGGTTCATGTTCACGGTGTTTGTTCGTGAGTCGTATTTCCCAATGAGGTCACTCGAAATCTGACACCAGTCGATTCTCACTCCGCGTCGACGAACTTGTTCGCCTGATTCAACCACGCTGCCGGGCAGATCGATATGGATCTTGCTGGCCTTTGTTCGTTTGCCACGAGTTCCGGTAGGCTTTACCGATCCTTGCGATTCTCGTGTTGAATGGCGGGCCTCTCGCTTTGCCTCATCGACAGCAGAGTTGACCATTGATTCCAACTCAGTGCGGATCTGATCAGACTGCACATCCATAGCCATCTTGTTCGCCTTGATCAACAGGTGCTTGATCCGGCTATAAATCGCGTCCTCAAGAGCATCACAATTTTCTGCGATGCCGTCTTTGTTCTTCGTGAACTCCCAGCCGTCGCCAAGAGTGATCATGCCACCCATTGCCATACAGCTCATCGACTTCGCGCCGAGACTGCTGGCATCAATGATGCGATGGCGATAGGCGAAGCAGAACGGGCCTTCTGTCATTCGCGATTCCGGCTTGAGAATCCCGACATGAAGTGCGACCGCTTTACCGTTTACTTCAAATGAGTCCTGCACGCTTTCGGAGAACTCAGGAAGAGGAATGGCCGCAAGAGGCTTTGATTTACCGTTCACGATTCGAACGATCTGAAGCCCTTGCACAATTGCAGGCGAAAAGATCAACGCCAGTTTTCGAAAGACATCATCACTAGGAGTGTTGCGGCCAGGTCGCAAGTGAAGAACAATCATGGTCCCTGGCTTCTCAGTGCTGTCCGTTACAACAGGGTCAGGGCCTTGCCACGTCGCACTAATGTCGCGGATATCGACAGTGATCGACGTTTTCTTTCCGCCGTGAACTGTTGCAATGTCGATACGATCACCGGACGAAAGCCAGGCATCTTTAAGCCCTACTCCGTACATTCCGAGACCTCGACCATTGACAGGGCAGTGACCACCGAGCCTGATCGACTTCATCACATCGGCCATTCCTCGACCGTTGTCAGTGATAGTTACGGTTCGGCTTTTGACTGTGATTTCAACGCGGTTTCCCTTGGCGTCGAATCCATTGTCAATGAGTTCTGCGAGTGCTTTCCACCACGGCAAACCTTGATTTGCCATCGAAAGCATGTAGTGCGGCTCGGGCGTATAATCCGCCATAAATGCACACCTCCGTGCGGCACCGCGTTGAGCAGTTCCGCACTCCGTTGCATCACGCTCCACGATGTGAAGTTGTCGCCTGAAGCTCAGGCTGCGTGACAAGTCTCAAAACAAAAACCAGTCGACTGAGTTATCAGGCTCAATCAACGTGGGGCATATTCTTCCGCGTGCGGTAGTTTGTCAATGTCAGGCAGACACTTTTTTTCGACGATCAGGAAGATTTTCTATGCGTCGAATATCGTCTGCCGTCAAAACGCGATCTCTCCCAAGTAAAACGCCGATTTCGTGCTCTCGGCAAATCTGGCGGACGCGACTATCCGTCACGCCGA
>Ga0208784_1001235_pt1 | contig 10947 bp, 15 predicted proteins | sample DEB19_08_DNA_FD_184531 | JGI IMG/M metagenome (GOLD analysis project Ga0208784, IMG submission 184531) | Aqueous microbial communities from the Delaware River and Bay under freshwater to marine salinity gradient to study organic matter... | ecosystem: Environmental > Aquatic > Marine > Coastal ...
TTTGAGACTTTCGAGGAGTTGATTCATGCAGGTGAGTTGAACGCCAACTTAAAGAAGTTTAATTGGAAGTGGCCCGAAGAGGAAACCTATGATAATAGTTGATTATAGTCAGACGGCAATCAGCACCCTGATGGCGGAACTACGTGGTCGTACTGATGCAGAAATCAGTGCGCCATTGATTCGGCATATGATTGTGAATGCATTACGTTCATATAAGAATAAATTTGGTAAGGAGTTTGGCCAGCTTGTGATTGCCTGCGACAATAAAAAGTATTGGCGTAAGCAAGTGTTCCCGTATTACAAGGCGAACAGAAAGAAGGCACGAGATGATAGTGGGTTTGATTGGCACGCCATCTTTGAGGCATTGAATCAAATCAAGCAGGAACTGGCAGAACATTTCCCGTATCCTGTCATTGAAGCCGATACTGCTGAAGCAGATGATATCATCGCCTCGTTGGTGTTCTATTCACAAGAAAATGATTTAATTCAAGAAGGCTTGGACATGGTACCTCAGCCCGTTTTGATTCTTTCTGGTGACCATGACTTCACACAACTTCAGCGATATAAGAATGTGAAGCAGTATTCACCTATTCATAAGAAGTGGGTGAAGGCAGAATCCTCGCCTGATGAAATTGTCATGGAACATATTCTTATGGGTGACAAGGGAGATGGTGTTCCCAATTTCTTGTCAGCCGATGATGTGTTTGTATCTGGTGGTCGTCAGAAGCCTATTCGTAAGAAGGATTTGGAAACTTGGAAGAAGCAGAAGATTGAGGATTGGAATGGTACCCCTCATGAGATGAATATCAAGCGTAATGCTCAATTGGTGGACCTCCGATATATTCCAGACACGATTCAGGGGTGTGTTATAAATAGTTACACTGCACAGAAGGATGTGCGTGATAAGTCTCAACTATTGAACTATTTTATTGCACACAAGATGAAGAATCTTATGGAGCACATCACGGAGTTTTAATATGGAACAGCTAAGTGTGAAAATGCTATTGAATGAAAAGTTGGATTGGATAGCTAAAGGTGTCTCGTTAGAAGAACAAATACAGCGTACCAAGCAAGTTGCCAAGATTGATGGTACATTTGCACCATTGATGCGTATGGCAGTATTAGATGCTGAGAAGATGGTAGGGATGCCAGCAGGGATGCCTGAAACATATAAGCCAGATACAAGTATGCCCGATGGATTTGCCCATACTGATGCTCGCGGTGAATTTCGAAGAATCAAGAATTTTCAAGCAGGCGGAAGTATGCAGAAAGTACCAGGACATCAACGTGAAAAACTTTGGGTTCAAATGCTAGAAGGAATGCACTGGAAAGAAGCCAATGTCATGGTGCATATCAAAGACCAAACGTTGTTATCAATTTATCCAAATATGCGTGAAGTTTTAACTGCTTTGGGGGCGAAAATTACAATTCCTGAGACTCCTGTGAAGCCCAAGAAGAAAAAGAAAGGTTCAGATATATAAATAGATAAATAGTAGTAAACTCAACAGGACGAGGGAAAATGGCTAGATTTTATTCAACGTTTAGTGGTTCATCACTAGCAGGTGCAGGTATTAGTGCTGACACCTCAGGAAATCGTTATGATTATAGTGCCATGACAGGCGGTACAACATTGAAAACTAACCTTTTGAATGCTCGTACAGCTTTATCAGCACAAATGTATGCTGATTTAGATAACCAATATGAAAATGGTAATGACAAATGGGTGATTCCTAGTAACGGATTCACACGGGCAGCAGGAAACTTTGCGGCGTCAAACATTTATAAGAATGATTTTGCACAATGGCAAAGTGACCCAAAGACTCGTAGTTTTGCCACAACAGAACCTGTAGGAACCATCACGATTGCAAATTCCAATACTCAAACTGCACAAAGCATTTCTTTTGCTGAATCATATTACACCGATGCAACAGCAGCACTTGATGCAGCATTAGTGGCAATCGCCAATGGGGGCCCCTCAGGACGTTTATCAAACAAGCCATTACAAACATTGGCATCATTGTTCCATGACCATGACATGACCTACTTGGCTTGGAATGATTTCACCCCTGGAACCCCCCAATCGTTAACCTTGGGAACTGTAACATCAAATGCATCAGGTGGTTCTTTTGACCTTGCCTTATATCCAACATTGAGTGTTTCAATTCCTATGAGTTGGGCTCATCAATATCTTGCAGATAAAGATGGGTCAGCATTGATAACAGCAACAGTGACAAATAATAGTAATGGTTCACAAACCACTACCATAACAGATGTTGGAACAGATTCCTGGAATTCAGAAGCATGGGTGTTACAAGTAGGAAGTTATGGGTTAGATGCAGGAACTTATACATTGACATACACCGTAAAATTTGCTGATGCAACATTCAACACAAGTTATGGTGCCGTGTCATCAACATACACAAACAGCTCAGCCTTCGTTTTACAAAGAAGCTTCTAAAACACTTCTTGAAGTGGTTAAAGTGGGGCTTGACAACAGGCCCCACTTTTGCTATATTGCATGCGTAATAAGTCATTGTAAATCAACAACTTACACGGGCTTGACAAATTAGTAGGAATGTATTATCTTACTAATGTTGATTGACAACAGAAACATTCATGCCGCGTTCGTCTATCGGTTAGGACGCTAGACTTTCACTCTGGTAAGATGGGTTCGATTCCCATACGCGGTATTGATGCCCTATCGTCCAATGGCAGGACAGCGGACTTTGGATCCGCGAATCTACGTTCGAGTCGTAGTGGGGCAATGCAGTGCGATTGTAGTATCACATTTAACCTAGGAGTCTTTATGAAGACCATGTTTGTTGCTGCTGTTGCTGTTTTGATGTTTGCTGCCTGCGCCAAGAAGGCAGATGAAGTTCAACCTGAGTCTGCCGCACCTATTCAAGCTGAGACTGTTTCAGCTCCTGCTGATAGCTCAGTAAAGCCAGCTACTGAAGGTGAAGCTGCCAAGTAAGGGATTCTGATGAGGTCTTGATGACCGAAATACCTAGGTAACTAGGTATCAATCCCAGGAGACTTCCCTGTAATCGTATGTACAGGAATTAGTCGAATCAACAATGGTAAATGGTAAGCGCACCAGACTTGTTGACCCATCGCGTGAAACTTTCCCGAGATTTCAACGCACCGGTGATATTAAAATAATAAAAAAATAGAAAATGTCGGGGGAGTGTGTTGTCCCCAAAGAAGTGGCCACTTCAACAACACAAACGGGCCTGTAGCTCAGCTGGGAGAGCGCCTGATTTGCATTCAGGAGGTCATCGGTTCGATCCCGTTCAGGTCCATAGTTGGGTGGTTAGCTCAGTTGGTTAGAGCATCTCGTTTACACCGAGAGGGTCGGGGGTTCGAGTCCCTCACTACCCATAGTTTGCTCTTGTGGTGGAATGGTATACACGAAGGTCTCAAAAACCTTTGCCCTTACGGGCTTGTGAGTTCGAGTCTCACCGGGAGCATTGGACAGGTGGTAGAGTGGTTTATTGCATCGGTCTTGAAAACCGAAGAACTGAAAGGTTCCGGGGGTTCGAATCCCTCCCTGTCCGTCACTACATCATGGAGTCATCATGCCATACAAAATCACGAACACTGAAAAGAAGGATGTGTCTGATAAAACACAATGGGTGAAGGTGTTGAAGAATGGCAAGAAGCTATATCTAGAGGATGAGGTCTGGTATCGGTGGGGTCAGGTTCTTGTTGAGGAGGATCCACGTGAGAATGGTTGGACACCTGGTGAGCCTTTAGTAACTGATGATTTCAACAGAATGGACCATCATTTAGAAGATGGATGTTGGACTGATGTGCATGGTAAAGAAGAATTGTCCAAGAAGGAACAGAAATTGATTGAAGAAGTTTATTTCTTGGATGAAGCAGGGTGGGAGGCCTATGATTCAGAAATCACGTTCTATGGCCCTGTGGAGATTGAAGAAGTTGCAGGTGATTATTTGTAGGCATTCGTGGCGGAACTGGCAGACGCACCAGACTTAGGATCTGGCGATGAAAATCGTGTGGGTTCGACCCCCTCCGAATGCACTTGACAAATTGATGAGAAGGTTTTATATTTCATATGTTGATTGATAAATGAAACAACGCTCTGGTGGTGAAATGGTAAACACAAGGGACTTAAAATCCCTCGGTCAAACGGCCTTGCGAGTTCGAGTCTCGCCCGGAGCATGTAGTAAGCACCCATGGTGTCAACGGTTAGCACAAGAGACTTTTAATCTTTTAGGTCTAGGTTCGAATCCTAGTGGGTGCATTATCCGCCGGTAGCCAAATGGTGAAGGCAGTCGCCTTATATGCGAAAGATGTGGGGGTTCAAGTCCCTCCCGGCGGACTTGCGGGTGTAGCTCAATGGCTAGAGTCCGACACTTCCAATGTCGTTGTTGTGGGTTCGAGTCCCATCGCCCGCTCTAAATAGTTTTGTTTGCTGGTGTTGCAGAGTGGCCAAATGCCCTTGATTTGTAATCAAGTCCCGTAAGGGTTCGTGGGTTCGAATCCCACCGCCAGCTTGAAAAGAGAAAGGTACTCTTTTGAAATCTGCTCTTTTATAAATAAAAGTAAAGGAGATATGATGAAAGGACAGTATAAAATACCTAAAGAGATTAGAATAGAAAGAGCAAAAAAAGCCCAAAAGGCTAAAATGGAAACATGGAATAAAAAATTTGAGGATAATGTTTCTAATGCTTTGTTTGAAACTCTATCTAAAAAAGAACGCCGAGAAAGAATATTGCGAGAACAAAACTATTGCTGTGCTATGTGTAAGGTAAAAGAATTTTGGAATAATCTACCTTTAAAATTTGAACTAGACCACATAAGTGGAGATAGAAAAGACGAAAGTAGAAAAAATTTGCGATTAGTTTGCCCTAATTGTCACAGTCAAACTGATACATATAAAACAACAAAAACAAACTTGAAAAGATATTCGGATGAAGAAGTAATGAACGCTTTACAATTGCATGATTCAGCTTATAAAGCTATGAAGTTTTTAGGTATGAATCCACATGGCGGAAACTATGTGAGACTTAGGAACATAGTCAAACAATATGATTTAAAATTAAATTATACTTTTTAGCCCCAATAGTATAAAGGCAATTACAGCGGACTCTTAATCCGTCCATCTAGGTTCGAGTCCTAGTTGGGGCATTTTGTTTTGCTGTTGCGGGAGTAACTCAGTTGGTAGAGTACTTGCTTGCCAAGCAAGTTGTCGCGGGTTCGAGCCCCGTCTCCCGCTCTGTACGCCAAGATAGCTCAGTTGGTAGAGCAGTGGTCTGAAGAACCACGTGTCGGCAGTTCGATTCTGTCTCTTGGCACCATTCCTCGGTAGCTCAGTTGGTTAGAGCGGGTGACTGTTAATCACTAGGTCGGGGGTTCAAGTCCCTCCCGAGGAGCTTTTATTTAGGAGAACCATATGCCAATTCGTAAGACCAAAGAGTTGTTATCAATTAAACCCGTAGAACTCACCGAAACTGCGGAACACCGAATCCATCAACGGAAGTGGTGGGCAATCTTGATTTTGATTGTCGGTGGTGTGATGTTAGCAGGTAAACTTCCAGTACCATATTCATTAGCATATTTGTTATTGTTGTTTGGACATTTAGGAATGTTACACACCTTCTACGATAAGCGTGATATTCCAATGGTCGTGGTGAACGCCGTGTGGGTGGTCATTGACTCCGTAGGAATGTACCGTTGGTTTAACTAGGTCCATAGTGTAATTGGCAACACAACAGTCTCCAAAACTGTTTTTCTAGGTTCGAGTCCTAGTGGGCCTGTGGAGAGGTGAATATGTTAGATAAACTCATTCAAGTATTAATTGATTTTGGAAAAGATGTCCTACCATTCTATATTGTAGAAGAATGGTCGGGAGGGTTGCACTTTCGTTTTGGTCATTTATTGAAAACATGCACACCTGGATTTCATTGGAAAATTCCTTTTGCAGATTCGGTGTATCAAACCTTGGTAATCACACAAAGTTTAGATATGAATCCGCAATCCATCACCACATCCGATGATAAAAGTATTGTGGCAAAAGGTGTAATCCGTTATCATGTAGTAGATGTTCAACCCTATATGTTCCGTGTTCATCCTGCTGATGCTCTAGTGGATACAGCACAAAGCATCATTCGCCACACCATTGAAACAAAACGTTGGGAAGAATTGAAAAATATTGGTGATGAATTGAAGGTTGGGATTGCCAATGAGGTGAAGGAATGGGGCATTGTTGTGGAACAAGTTACATTAACCGATTTGGCATTGATTAAAAGTATTCGTGTAATACAAAATGGTACCAATGTTCAAGCAACAGCCAATCAAATAGAATTCTAGGGGTGGTGGCGCAATTGGTTAGCGCACCGCACTGTCACTGCGGTGGTTGCGGGTTCGAGTCCCGTCCATCCCGTTCATGAAAGTTAAATCACCCTGCATCAAAGTTTGTAAACTCCAAGACAACATTTGTATTGGGTGTTTCCGTGATGTAGAAGAAATTAAACGTTGGAAACACTTGACAGAAGATGAAAAACTTACTATTTTAATAAAAGTGCAAGGCAGGGTAGCTCAGTCGGCGAGAGCGCACGACTCATAATCGTGAGGTCGAGGGTTCGAATCCCTCCCCCGCTATCAACAAGGAGATGATATGTCTACATGGACAATTCGATATAATGGAATACCTGTTCCAGGTGAGTATTCTAGTAAAGAACAAGCAGTAGAAGCAGTTGAACACACGTTAGGCAAGGTGGACTTCAATATGTTTGATATTGCTTTTTGGCCTGCTGTAGGTGCTCGTGGAAACATCATGATTGAAGTTTTTGAGGCAAAGTAAGGGAGTGCTGCAGAGTTGGAGAGCTGCGCCGGACTGTAAATCCGTTGCCATCGGCTGAGTAGGTTCGAATCCTTCCACTCCCATATAGGCGCGTAGCTCAGGTGGTTAGAGCACTGACCTGATAAGTCAGGGGTCGCTGGTTCAACTCCAGCCGTGCCTACTTTGCTCTTGTGGCGTAATTGGATAGCGCAACTGATTTCTACTCAGTGGGTTGGGGGTTCGAGTCCCTCCAGGAGCGTTGGACAGATGGCCGAGAGGCTTAAGGCAGCGGTTTGCTAAACCGCCGTACGGTCAAAAGCTGTACCGAGGGTTCGAATCCCTCTCTGTCCGTGTCCTTGTAGCTCAACTGGATAGAGCGGCTCCGTCCTAAGGAGCGGGTTGTGAGTTCAAGTCTCGCCAAGGACTCCATGGTGACTGTAGCTCAGCTGGCAGAGCAGCGGATTGTGGTTCCGCGGGTCGCGGGTTCGAGCCCCGTCAGTCACCCTGCTGCCATAGCTCAGTCGGTAGAGCGCATCCTTGGTAAGGATGAGGTCACCAGTTCAATCCTGGTTGGCAGCTTTAGGCGCTTGTAGCTCAACTGGATAGAGCATCTGACTACGGATCAGAAGGTTATAGGTTCGAATCCTTTCAGGCGCGTACACTTAGGAGAATGATATGAGTATTGGATTTCAGCCAGAAGGACGAACGTGCTCAGAATGTGAAATAGAAATACCAAAACATCTTTATAATCAACATTTATATTGTGCTGCGATGATTGGATGCTTCAATTTCTGTTCAGAAGAATGTTATCAATTATGGTACGAGTATTTTGGAAAACGGAGACTTGACAAAAACATCGAATGAGATTATATTTCATTTGTTCCGGGATGTAGCTCAATTGGCAGAGCACTCGCTTTGGGAGCGAGGGGTTGCTGGTTCAAGTCCAGTCATCCCGACTTGTATGGAGGAAGTTATGGAAAAGAAAGACAATTTACCAAACATTATTGCATTAATATCAATTATTTTATTTTTGATATTTGTTTTCAATATCACTAGACCTACTGAACCCAGTGAGCTACAAGGTGGGGATATAGAAAAGGCAATACAAACAGAGCAGTACCGATAAGTTGGGCGGGTGGCAGAGAGGCCCAATGCAAGAGTCTGCAAAACTCTAAAACCGCGGGTTCGAATCCCGCCTCGCCCTTGGAGACATCATGAGAAACACCTTGAATATTGACAAAGTTATTGAATACATCAATCAACAAACACCTGATACCAAAGTGTATCTAGGAGCCGATTCTGAACGATACATGAAGAATGGTCGTTGGATGGCAGATTACACTCTTGCCGTTGTGGTTCATATTGATGGATGTCATGGATGTAAGATTTTCGGTGAGGTACAAACTGAACAGGACTACGACCAACGCCAAGATAGACCTGTATATCGCCTCATGAATGAAGTATACAAGGTGTCAGAATTATACCTAAAATTGGCTGATGCTCTGCTAGATAGACACGTGGAAATCCATCTTGACATCAATCCTGACGAGGAACATGGAAGCAATGCTGTAGTTCAGCAGGCCATTGGATACATCAAGGGTGTATGCCAAATGACACCACAAATCAAGCCAAACGCCTTTGCGGCATCAGTTGCGGCTGATAGATTGAAGGAAGTTTTAGTTTCCCAATATATTTAATATAAATAACTGTAGTAGAACGTAGTATATAACTGAAGACCCCGTGATTTTTACATTATGACGTAGAAATCCCGGGGTTTTTCCTATTCCAGAGACTACAATGCTAACTACAGTTATTGGATTTGTCATGATGAGCATGATGTCTGTCATGCCTTTGAACGCAGAAAAACAAATCAGCGTAGAAAAAGTAGAAAATAAAGTCATGATTGGTCCCGTGGCTGGGAACAGAAATCTTGAATTTGGTGTAAAGAATATTCTTGAAGAAGCTTTATTGGAACAAGAATATGAACTATCACCTGAAGCACCATTGAAGTTGAAGGTGGAAATCATCTTTTTAGATGTTCTCACCACGAAAAAGAATGTGTCTATTATTCAAAAGCGAGATGAAGCTGTTGTTATTCGTATGAAGGGTGTTTTGACACTCAATGGCAAGAAAGTGAAGGAAGCCATTGTAGAAGAAAGTTCCAGTGAAGTTTCCATGTCAACATTAATCATTGATAATGGCGGTAAGTTCAATCAAACGAGCTTAAGCAATGCCTTGAAGAAATCAAGTATTGCCCTCATCACTAAACTCACGGAGTAATATGCGCAAAATTTTAGCACTCCTGTTGGTGCCTTTTGCACTACAGGCTCAACCCGCCTTATGGTGGGGAACTAACACCATTACAACAGACATCAATGGTGGTACAATTGCAAAAGATGACACGATTTCATTGGAAGTGAAGTTAAACCCTAACTTCTCAACCATTCGTTCTGTGTATTTTGATTTTCAACATCAAAAAGATGCTATTACATTATTAGATGTACAACGTGGAGTAGGTATTCCATCAAACGCAAGTTTCAGTTATACCAATTATTACTATCCTAATTGTAAGTTTAACAGAAACGCAAACAACACCACAAATGTTGGTTGGAACAATTACGTAAATTCCAATTACACTTGTAATTCATCCACCGTTCCTTATCACGCTATCAACCGCATTATGGTGAACGTGTCAAGTGGTGTAAATTTGGACCATGCCACTTACATTAAACTACGTTTTAGAATCACTAAGACGGATGCAGGGTTTCCATACGATTCTGTGTATATGAACTTTGCCATTGGGTATGATGTGAATGGTGGTACGATGACCACCACACAAAACGTTGGTGCAAAGGGTGTATGGATTCAATTGGACCCAACGGCAAATAATCTTGTAGTTGGTGAGGTAAAACATAGTGCTAATACCACTGCAGGATTGAAGTCATTAATGCGTTTATCTGTTACTGATACATTGGCACAACCAACAGAAGTTGCAAACGTTGCGGTACCAAATGGGACATTCTCATTAGCACAACAACTATTAACAAATATACCATACAGATTCCGTTTTGTATTACCAGCAGACAGTTTAGCACCATTAAGTTTAGCAGCAACTACGGTATCTGATTACACAATGGCAGTTCAAGAATTCATTACTCAAAATCTTGACCGTACATACAAGAACAATAATATCAACAAGGGTATGAAGTATTGGGCAGCCGATGTAAACAATGATGGTGAATTTGAAGGCGGAGATTTACAAGTATTGTTTAACGCAGTCACAGGATTAGATACTATTATGGTTGCTCCAGCAGGTTGTGGAGCAGGTTGTAATATCAGTGTTCCATTGTTCCTTGGTGCAGATTACGATAATATGCCACTCACCAACTGGAATGCAAATATGACAGGTAAGACCTTAAATGTTACACCAGGTCAAACTGAATGGGCCATCATCAATCTTAATGGATATGGTGCAGGACAAACCAGATTCTATGTGGATATGCGTCAATTTCCAGCAGGTGTAGCACCTTCTACGGTCAACTGGATGAACATTTTGGATGTGTATAGTGGTCCAGTCACTTTTATGTCAAGTGATGCAAGTTGGGCATTCTACAAGGTGGCAAGTAGTTTCACCAAAGCAACCAACGGGTCATCGGCATACAACAGTAGTATCAGAAACATCAATAATCAAAATGTTGATTATGCAATCAGTTCCACCGTTAGTTTCGTGAATAAAGCACCTGGGTATGTGTTTGCACGCACCACCACAAGTGAACAAACATTGGATTTACGTTACGCATTAAAGGGTGATGTCAATTTGTCTCACTCATCATTAGTCACTGAACAACAAGGTGCAAGTATCATGATGGGTGACTTGGTAGTACCAGGTGCAGGCAGCATTGATGTAACATTGAACAATGTTGTTGTAACAGGTAACTCCATTGCCATCCCATTCAATGTGGATACCAAAACATTGAAACTTTCAGGATTACAATTTGAAGTAAAATATGATGCTACAAAAGTGAAGTTTGACAAGATGGATATCAATACACCTAGCTGGGTATCATTTGTTCACCCAATGGGTAATGTGTTACGATTTGGTGCATTAGACCGTGATTTGAAAAACACACTCACTGGTA
>Ga0208784_1001236_pt1 | contig 10942 bp, 11 predicted proteins | sample DEB19_08_DNA_FD_184531 | JGI IMG/M metagenome (GOLD analysis project Ga0208784, IMG submission 184531) | Aqueous microbial communities from the Delaware River and Bay under freshwater to marine salinity gradient to study organic matter... | ecosystem: Environmental > Aquatic > Marine > Coastal ...
TCGTGAGCGCATTTGAGGTTTTAGCTCTGAATACGAGCATTCCGCAGATCCAAGCCGCACAAGCAGGCGACAGCTATGTCATGGTGGTGAACGCCACCACTCCAGCACTCAGGATCACGCAGACGGGAACTGGCGATTCCATTCTGGTGGAAGATGCAGCTAACCCCGACAGCAGCCCGTTTGTGGTTACTGCGGCGGGCGATGTTGGGATTGGGACGAGTTCGCCGGGGTACAAGCTGACCGTCAATGCGTTCACAGGAGTTTCTGGCCCTATCGGAGCTTTCAAGCAATCGGCCGAAACCAGCGCGTTTTATGGTGTGGCAGTGCAGCGGTCTGGAAACGACAGCACGCTCGGCATGGCGTTCAATTCATCCGCTGATGCTTGGCAGATCAGCGCGAGCTATGCAAGCTCTGGCGCATACAAGCCAATTCAACTACTGACCAGCGACACAGTTAGAGCCACCCTCGACTCCTCCGGCAACCTCGGTCTGGGGGTGACGCCCACAACCGGAGGATATGGCAAATCTTTTCAGTTTACTGATGATTCTGTTGGCACACTGATGACCCTTCAGTCTCAGGCTATCAACACAAACGACCGCCGCCTGAGTCTTACCAACAATGCCAAGAGTTCTGGTGTAGGAACATGGGCGTATTTCAATACGTCCTCATCGGCAACGATGTACCAGCAAGGTACAGGGGAACATAGATGGTTTACTGCTGCGCCAGCTGCCGGGCCTGCCATCTCCTTCACCCAAGCAATGACCTTGGATGCTAGTGGGAGGTTGTTGGTTGGGGCTACAAGTGCTTCTACGGGTGCAAGGGCTACATTAACAAGCGCCGCGCAAGCATCAGGAGCCGCTTGTGCAGATTCAGGGATTTTGCTTTACTCCACAGCAAATCTTGCCACTGGTGAATACGCTCCGTTTATCACTTGGTCTGGTAATTTTTCAAACCCCAACCGCGCACGGGCTGCTATTGGAGCAGTCTCCTCAAGTACAAGTACGGCGCTAGATTTGGTTTTCTTGACCAGAAGCGCAGCGGATGCCTCTGAAATTGGTACAGGCTCCGAACGCGCCCGTATCACCAGCGGTGGGTACTTTAAGGCGAGTAATAACGGGAGTTACCTTAGCAGCACTGGCACATATCACGAGCTAAGAACTACTACTGATAACGCTGAAGCACTATATGTATCAAGTGCATCAACAAACGGCACGCAGTACGGGATGATTGTTAGAACGGCTAACGATCAAAACGATGCAACAAGATATTTCTTGCAATGTGAAGGGGCGGCTACAACACGGGCGACAATTCGCTCAAACGGCGGCCTTGCAAACTACTCGGCCAACAACGTAAACCTTGCATCTGACGAGCGACTGAAAAAAGACATTTCGCCTCTGTTGAGCACGTGGGACAAACTCAAGACTATTGAAGTTGTCAACTTCCGCTATAAGGATTGCAACGAAGGCGACCCGCTCCTGTTTGGTGTGATCGCTCAACAGGTTCAGCCAATTGTCCCCGACTTGGTGGTAGTAACCAAAGAAGCCCAAGAAGCCGTACAAGCCAAGGATGCGGTTCTTGATGCCGATGGAAATGTTGTAGAGCCTGCTATTGCGGCCAAAGAAGCGACGCCCGAGTATTACGGCATCCGCGAGCAGCCGATGTACTGGCTTGCCATCAAAGCCTTGCAAGAAGCAATGGCCCGTATTGAAACCCTAGAGGCGAAAATCGCAGCACTTGAACAAGGAGCTTAATCATGGATTGGAGCATTAGCAGTCTCGATTGTCGCGTACAGGAAGATGGATTGAGTGATGTTGTCTATCAATGCCACTGGCGCGTTTCCAAGACCGAAGTAGATGGTGACAAGACCTACTCTGCGTCTGTCTACGCTACCTGTTCTGTTCCCGGCCCGAACCCGGCCAGTTTTACCCCCTACGACCAACTCACTCAGGCAGAAGTGCTTGGCTGGATCTGGGCGAACGGGGTCAACAAAGACGCAACGGAAGCCGCAGTGCAGCAGCAGATCGAATTGCAAAAGAACCCTGTGGTTGTCAGCCCTCCCCTTCCTTGGGCTGCCTAACATGCAAGAGTTCACCATTAAGATCACGGTAGAGGAAGCCAACATCCTTGCAATGGGATTGGGCAAACTGCCGTTGGAGATGTCGGTAGCGCTGTGGCAAAAGCTGAGTGAGCAGGTTCAGCAACAAAGTAGCTTGACACCTCCTGAAACTACTGTATAAATAACCGTACTGGTGCGGTTCACCAGGCACTCGCCAGAGTAATCATGGAAGAAAACACTGAAGTTGTAGCGGAACCAACCGCGCCGGAACAGGTAGCGACGCCAGCACCTGAACCCGTAGAAGCACCGGCGGTCAAGACGTTCACTCAAGAAGAAGTGGACTCGATGATTGGCAAGCGTCTCGCAAGAGAGCGTAGGTCTTGGGAACGTGAGCGTCCGAAGGCGCCAGCAGCGCCCGCAGAACCTGTATCGCAGGATAAGTTTGAATCGGTCGAAGCGTACGCCGAAGCACTGGCCGCGCAGAAAGCCGAGCAGCTTCTCCAGCAACGGGAACTGGAGCGCCAGCAAGCAGCAGTGGTTGAGTCGTACCACGAGAAAGAAGAGCAGGCACGGGAAAAGTATGACGACTTTGAACAAGTCGCCTACAACCCGAGCTTGAAAATCTCGACCGTGATGGCTCAAACAATTCAGGCGTCAGAGATCGGCCCCGACATAGCATATTTTCTCGGGTCCAATCCAAAAGAAGCTGATCGTATCTCGCGTCTATCGCCGTTCTTGCAGGCCAAAGAGATTGGGAAGATTGAGGCCAAAGTGGCCGCCAGTCCGCCCACCAAAAAACCATCCAGCGCTCCGGCGCCTATTCAGCCTGTTGCAGCACGCGCCTCCGGCGCACCGGCTTACGACACCACCGACCCGCGCTCAATCAAAGCAATGAGCACGAGTGAGTGGATCGCAGCCGAGCGGCAACGACAGATCAAGGCGTGGGAAGCGAAGCATGGACGTTAATCATGCCGGTAGTTAATACGACCGGCTAATTATCTAAAGGAAGTAACATGGCCAACAGTATTTTGACGATCGATATGATCACACGCAAGGCTTTGGAGATCTTAGAAAACTCCTTGGTGATCACCCGTACCGTGAACCGCGCCTATGACGATAGCTTTGCTGTCGAAGGTGCCAAGATCGGCTCCACGCTGCGTATTCGTCTGCCGGACCGCGCGCTGGTGACCGACGGTGCTGCGCTGCAAGTTCAAGACGACAACGAGCAATTCACCACTTTGACTGTTTCGAGCCAGAAGCACATCGGCGTGAACTTCACGACCGCTGAGCTGACCATGCAGCTCGATGACTTCGCAGAGCGTGTGCTGAAGCCTCGGGTTAGTCAGCTTGCTTCCAGCATCGACGCTGACGTTGCCAACAGCTTCAAGAGCATCTACCAGTCGGTCGGCACGCCGGGCACCACGCCGGGCACCAGCCTTGTCCTGCTGCAAGCTCAACAGAAGCTGAACGAAGCGGCTGCCGTGATGAACCCGCGCTATGCCACCGTCAACCCGGCTGCGAACGCTGGCCTCGTCGAAGGCATGAAGGGTCTGTTCAACCCCACCAACACCATCAGCCGTCAGTTCAAAAATGGCCTGATGGGCGAAGGTGTGCTGGGCTTTGACGAGATCAGCATGTCGCAGTCGATCAAGCAGTTCACGACTGGCACCCGCACTGGCTCGCACACTGTGACGTCCGCTGTGACCGCGCAAGGTTCGACCACGATTCTGATCACCGGGACTGGCTCGCAGACGATCAAGCAAGGTGACGTGTTCACCGTTGCCGGCGTCTACGCTATCAACCCGCAGACCCGTGAATCGACTGGCAGCCTGCAGCAGTTCGTTGCCACCGCCGACGCAACCGCTTCCAGCGGTGCATACACCGTGAGCGTCAGCCCCGCGATGTACACCTCCAGCCAAGCGCTTGCGACCGTCGATTCATTCCCGCAAGCCAGCGCTGTGGTGACCTTCTTGGGTAGCGCCAGCACTCAGTACCCGCAAAACCTGATCTATCACAAAGATGCGATCACGTTTGCGACCGCTGACCTGCTGATGCCGCAAGGCGTGGACATGGCCTCGCGCCAGGTGCATAACGGCATCTCGATGCGTATCGTACGGCAATACGATATCAATAATGATCGACTGCCATGTCGCATCGATGTACTTTATGGCTACTCTGTTATCCGTCCCCAAATGGGCGTACGCCTCTGGGGCTAACGTCTAAACGCTTGACAGTACGGGACTAATGGGGATATACTGGCCTCCCTAACCAAGAGGCTAGTATGGACCCAAAAATCTGCTGTATTAAGGAATGCGAGAACGTTGTGTTGGCTTTAGGACTTTGCGACAAACACTGGAAGCGCAACCGTAAGTTTGGTTCGCCGATAGCTGTCGCTCAGCATTCAGGACAGTTTCGCGGCCTGTCGGCTGAGACGCGGTTCTTTATGCAGATCAAAAAGACCGACACGTGCTGGGAGTGGATCGGCGCACGGGACACGCATGGCTACGGAGTGTTTAAAGGTGAAGTAGGCGGCGTGCTTTTTAAACGAGCACACCGTTTTTCGCTTGCGTTTCATACCGGCGATTTGCTAGTCGGGACGCAAGCGCTTCACTCTTGCGACAACCCTTGCTGTGTTAATCCCGCGCACCTCCGCGCTGGCACTTGCGCTGAAAACATGGCGGAAAAAATTGCTAAAGGGCGCGCCCGAGCGCCTCAAGGCACCCGCAATCGGGCTGCTATCCTCACGGATGAGCAAGCCGCAGCCATTCTCGCAGACCCACGTCCTTATGCTGCTATCGCCGCAGACTACGGTGTCGCCGCCGCTACCATCGGCAGCTTGAAGCAACGACATTCTTGGCGTCACATTGCCGGGGAAGTTGTGCGTCACAAGCGCGTTGGAAAGCAGGGTGAAACTTGTTATGCTGCGAAGCTAACGGCAGAGGATGTGCTGGCGATTCGGGCTAGTTCCGAACCTGGGAAAGATTTAGCGTTGAAATACGGCGTATCCCGGCAGTCCATTACGGACATTCGGAAACGTCGGTCTTGGTCACATATTTGAAAGGATTGAATCATGGCTCTTCCTAATGGTGCAGGTGGCTATCAAGTTGGTGATGGCAACCGCAACGAAAATGTTCTCGGCTACATGGCCGATCCGCTGTCGCAAACTGGTACCGCAACTCTGTCGGCTGCGCAAGTGACCGCCGGCATGCTGCTGGTTGGCTCTGGTGCGACTACTGCACAAACCTACACGCTGCCCGCAGCGTCGACGGTAGATGCAATCGTCAGCAGCGCAGGGATCGGCAGCACGTTTGATCTCATCGTCGTCAACCTCGGTACCAGCTCTGGTACCGGCGCGCTGGCGATGGGCTCGGGCACTGGCTTTACTGACGGCGGCAACGCCACGGTAGCGCTGGCGATTACTTCAAGCGGAATCTTCCGGTTCCGTAAAACTGCCGACAATGCCTATACCGTTTATCGTATTGGCTAAGGAGTCGCTATGGCTAACAACAAGCCTGTAGGTGTTGCGTACTCCGACCCTGCGCTCACGGCGTTCTATCTCAACGCTCCGGTCACCAAGACCGCCAGCTTCACGCTGGGCGATGAAGAGAACTTTGTGATCGCTAACGGTGCCTCGGCAAACGTCACCGTGACGCTGCCGTCTGGCGCCGCTTACATCGGTCGGACTGTCTTTGTGAAAAACTTGTCGGGTACTTACACCCTGATCTCGGCGTCGTCGAACGTCAAGCCGCGTACGTCTAACACGGCTGCTACCGCCATTCTGGCGGCGTCAGCAGGTGCATGGGCGATCTTGGTTTGCGAAGACGGCACGAATTGGGTTGTGATGGCCGGCAACTAACCTGGCGGGGGCTTCGGCCCCCGACTTTTATGCCCATCATCTATCTGCGTCACCCGCGCCACGGCGAGAAAGTTGCCATCTCTGACCTAGAAGCGGAGTATGATGAACAAAACGGCTGGACGCGCTATACTCCCGGTGAGTCACAGCCCGAGCCAGTGAACGAACTGCGCCCGCGTCGTCGCCGGGAGGCCAAGGATGCAGAGTTACTATGACGTCGTAACGGATTCCGGCAACCGCCCGATTGCGGGTGCGCAGGTATTCGTCTACAACTACGACGGCACGCTTGCTACGCTGTACGGCGATCAAGCTCTGCTCTCAACGACGGTTCTGGCAAGCAACGGCACGCCCTACATCGTCAACCAAGATCTTCTCAGCCCGCAGGCCAATCCGATTGTCACGGGCGCTGACGGCAAGTTTCTGTTCTTTGCGGCCAACGGTGTGTACAGCGTTGTCATCACGGCAGACAACTACGACACCCGCACGCTGGTCGCCACGCTGAACGACCCGACGCCCCCTGCGCCGTCGGTCAGCCCTTACGTCACGTTTGCGCTGTCGTCAGCATCGCCCAACGCTACGGTCAACGTAGTGTCGATGGCGCCTGTAGCGCCAACTGCAAACTCAGACTTGGCGCTGGTGCCTAAAGGCAATGGTGCGCTGCTTGCGCAAGTGCCGACCGGCACATCTGCCGGCGGCAACAAGCGCGGGACGTACGCGGTTGACTTAGTTAGGTTTAGGCTCAACGCTGCAAATGTTGCAAGCGGCGACTACTCCTTTCTTGCTGGCGGGTATGACAACAAGGCTTCCGCTTCATACAGTGCTGTTGCAGGTGGGCAGGGAAACTTTGCAACAGGCAACAGTTCGTTTGTTGGTGGCGGCATAGATAACCAAGCAAACAACCTTTCCAGCGTTGTTGCGGGCGGTCGGTTGAATGTAGCCAGCGGCGACTATTCTGCAATTGGGGGCGGGCGCGAACACACCGCAAACAGCGCGTTTTCAACGGTTTCAGGCGGCGCTTACGGGTCAACCCGAGGCGTAATTGGCTATCATGCCTTTCCAGCCTGTAACGGCCCTATCGTGCCAGTTCCAGGCGGGCTTTCGCAAGCTGGTTTGCTGGTGCTTGGTGCCGAGACAACGGACGCGACGCCAACTGTTATCCGCAGTAACCAAGCTGCCGCAAGCACGACCAATCAGCTCATCCTGCCAAACAACAGTGCGTACTATGTTTTTGGGTATGCAATTGCAAACGTCACCGGCGCTGGCGACACAAAGTCTTGGATCATGTCCGCAACGATCAAGCGAGGCGCTAACGCTGCATCAACTACAGTAGTCGGGTCGCTTGTTGCTTCGCAGCAAGGTGACGCGGGCGCGTCAACTTGGGATATTGCATTGACTGCCGACACAACGAATGGCGGCCTTGCAGTTACCGTAACGGGCCAAGCTGGAACCACTATTCGGTGGGTGTGCAAACTAGAAACCACTGAGGTAACGTACTAACATGACTGTACTCACGCTTAGCGGTAACGAGGCTACAGCAGGCGACCTGATCAACGGTGCGTTGCGGCTGCTGGGCGTGCTGGCGGAGGCCGAAACACCTTCGGCAGCCATGTCGGAAGACGCGCTGATTGCCATGAACGAGATGATCGAGTCATGGAACACCGAGCGGCTCGCGGTGTTCTCGACGCAGGATCAGGTCTTTAGCTGGCCCGCCACGGCGATCAGTCGCACGCTCGGGCCGACGGGCGACTTTGTGGGCAGCCGACCTATTTTGATTGACGACTCGACCTACTTCAAAGACCCGACCACCGGCGTCTCGTACGGTTTGAAGCTCATCAACCAGCAGCAATACAACGGGATTGCGTTGAAGACGGTGCGCAGCACCTACCCGCAGGTCATGTGGACCAACATGACGTTCCCCAACATTGAGATGTACATCTATCCAGTGCCCACGCGGGTGCTGGAGTTTCACATTGTGTCGGTGCAAGAGCTGACGCAGCCTGCCGCGCTCAGCACCCCGATTCTGTTCCCGCCAGGCTACTTCCGCTGTTTTCGGTACAACCTAGCATGCGAGATCGCCCCTGAGTACGGCGTCGAACCGTCGCGGCAAGTGCAGCGGATTGCGATGACGTCCAAGCGCAACCTGAAGCGCATCAACAATCCTGACGACCTGATGTCGATTCCGTACAGCATCGTCGGGACGCGCCAGCGCTACAATATCTACGCTGGCAATTTCTAATGAAATCGCCCATCCTCGGCGCCGCTTATGTTGCCCGCAGCATCAACGCTGCGGACAACCGGCTGGTCAACATGTATCCAGAGTCCACTCCGGACGGCGGCAAGACGGCGGCGTACTTTCAGCGGGTGCCGGGAATCTCAGGCATTTTTCCGCTAGGCGGCACCGGCAGCGTTCGCGGCATGTGGGTTGTGAAGGGCGTGCTGTACGTGGTCGTTGGCACGCGGTTCATATCGCTAACAGGCATTGGCACAAGTATCGTCACGCCCACTACTATCAGCTCCAGCATCTCTGGCACCGGGCCTGTCAGCATGGTGGACAACGGCATACAGATCTTCATTGCCACCAACCCTGACGGCTACATCTACAACATCGACACGACGGCGTTTGCAAAGATCGGCGATCCCGACTTTCCAGGCGCTGTTACCGTGGGCTACGTCAACGGCTACTTTGTGTTCAACGAGCCAAACAGCCAGCGCGTGTGGGTAACGGAATTGTTTGACGGCACCAGCATTGAGCCGCTGTCGTTTGCAAGCGCCGAAGCCTCGCCAGACAACGTGGTGTCGCTGATTGTCGACCACAAAGAAATCTGGATCTTCGGCAACAATTCGACCGAAGTTTGGTACGACGCTGGCCAGCCAGACTATCCGCTTGCCCCCATCCAAGGCGCGTTTTTGGAGACGGGGTGCGCTGCGCCGTATTCGGTCGCCAAGATGGACAACAGCGTCTTTTGGTTGGCGGCTGACGCGCGTGGTTACGGCATGGTCTATCGTGCTCGCGGCTACCAGCCGCAACGCATCTCGACGCACGCCATCGAGTACGCTATCCAGACGTATTCGACGATCTCGGACGCGATTGCCTACACTTACCAGCAAGACGGCCATTTGTTTTATGTGCTGACATTCCCCACTGCCAACGTCACGTGGGTCTATGATGCGGCCACTAACATGTGGCACCAGCGCGGCTATATATCTAGCACTACCGGCGAGTTGAACCGTCACACGCCGACTTGCATAGCAACGCTTGGTACGCGCGTATATGTAGGACATGACACTGAGCCTGAGATTGGCTACTATGATTTCTCGTACGTCAATAATGAATTCACCAACGCACGCCGGCAGGTGTGGCTGCGGTCGTGGCGGGCGTTGCCGTCAGGCGAAAACACGCTAAAACGCACAGCGCAGCACAGTCTGCAACTTGATTGCGAAGCGGGCACGTCTTCGGTGGCCGTGGCTAGCACCACTGGCGCTTCATCAGAAATGCTTGCCAGTTTGCGCTGGTCAGACGACGGCGGCCATACGTGGTCCAACCTCCACACCGTGTCGATGGGCTATGAAGGCCAGACCGGCCAGCGCGTTATTTGGCGTCGGCTGGGCATGACCACCAAGCTGCGCGATCGCGTTTATGAGGTCAGCGGATCTGGCTTTGGTAACGTCGCCATTATGGGCGCCGAGTTGCTTGCGAGCGGCACCAATGCCTAACATCACGCGCATCCCCGCGCAACGTGTGCCGGTCATTGAAGGGCCGGACAACGTGATGCAGCGCGAGTGGTACCGCTTCTTCAACAACTCGTTTACGCTCTTGGGGCTGGGGCAGAATCAGTTCACGCTGGAAGACTTGCAGGTCGGACCCGCAGCACAAACGACTCACGTTCGCCAACCCATCTACGGCGCCTTTCAAGACAACACAAACCAGCTTGACGGCTCGTCTGCTGTGGTTTATCCGGTTCGCTACGACACGACAGACTACAGCAGCGGCGTGCGGGTGTCGTCAGATGCCGCAGTGTTTACAGGCACAATCAATAATGGCGCAGGCTTATCTGGCACCGTACTGACCGTGACGTCAGTAGCGTCAGGCACGATTACGCTGGGCATGGTGCTGACCGGCACCGGCGTCACCAACGGGCAGCATGTCATCGCGTACGGCACGGGGTCAGGAGGTGTCGGGACGTACACGGTCAGCGACGCGCAGTTGCTGACAAGCCGTACGTTCACGGGCACGCTGATTTCCAAGCTGATTGTTGACAATCCTGGCATGTACAACTTTCAGTTCAGCATCCAGTTTGCCAACACATCAGCTACTGAGTACGACATTGAGCTATGGTTTCGCAAGAACGGTGTAGACGTTCCAAAAAGTAATAGTCAGTACACGATCCCAAACAGGCACGGCGGCACAAACGGACACCTGATTGCAGCGTTAAACTATGTGATTGACATGGCCGCCAACGACTACATGGAGCTGATGTGGTGGTCGCAAAATTCATCGGTGTACATTGAGGCGCAGGCAGCCAAAACCGGCCCTGACCGCCCGGCTATCCCGTCGGTCATTATGACAGTATCGTACATGTCCAGTCCGACAATCATCGCGTAAAGGTTTGTCATGGCAACCATTTCACCGACCCCAAAATTGCAGTTTCTTGACGCTAACGGCGATCCGCTGTCGTATGGTTTGCTATATACCTACATAGCGGGCACCACGACGTCTAAGACGACTTACACGACCGCCGCGCAAACGACCGCTAACACCAATCCAATTTTGCTGGACTCGCGCGGACAAGCGGATGTGTGGCTGCTTGCTGGCGAGGCGTACAAGTTCACGCTGCAAAATTCATCCGGCGTTTTGCAGTACACGGTGGACCAAATCACCGCTGCGGGAACGATGTCGACGCAGAATTCTAATTTTGTCACCATCACGGGCGGCACAATCAGCGGCGTCACCATCACCGGTCCGATCACCGGCGACGTCACCGGCAACCTGACGGGCAACGTCACTGGCAACCTGACCGGCAATGTGACGGGCG
>Ga0208784_1001246_pt1 | contig 10903 bp, 12 predicted proteins | sample DEB19_08_DNA_FD_184531 | JGI IMG/M metagenome (GOLD analysis project Ga0208784, IMG submission 184531) | Aqueous microbial communities from the Delaware River and Bay under freshwater to marine salinity gradient to study organic matter... | ecosystem: Environmental > Aquatic > Marine > Coastal ...
CCTGCCCGCCAACCTGCGTTTCGGTGACCTGATAGTTAAGCGCAACCGAGGTGGGGCCAACGGATGTGATGTAGGTCGCATTGGGGATACCAACGCCTTGCACCTGATACGTCGTATCCAGCCCTGTCGTAGAGGCAAGGCCGGTGATCGCGGCCACTCCATTGACCCAGTTACCCGTGGCGGTCGTCGCCTCGGTGTAGAAAGTATGCTGGCGCGTCAGTTCACGCCAATCAGCACGACGAAGCAACTCATAGCCTGCTGCGTTCATCAACGCCAACAACTGCACGGTTTCTTGGCTGGCGTTACCAGCCACCGTGTTTGGCGTCGGGATGCCTAACTCATTCGTGCATTGCTGAATGAGTTGAATCATCGTGCTGCCCATACTATGCCTCCACTAAAGCCTCTTTCGGCGGGCGGCCACGACGAGGTTTGTCCTCTATCAAAGCCGCCATCTGTGCTTGCAATTCGGCTAACTGGCGCTTGGTGTCCTCAAGTTCTGCGCTGCTTTCAGCGCGGTTCTTGCGGTTAAGGTACAGTTTTGCCCGCTCACGTAGGCCAACTCCACCCATGCCAATGCGCTGTAGTTGCGCGTCCGACGCCAGAGCCAACTGCTCCACCGTCACAAACTTCAAAATGACCAGTTCTGCGATCTGGTCGCGCGTAATTTCCTCGGGAGCGTCCTTGTGCCACGCTGACAGCGGAGTGCCGATTTCTGCGGCCACGCCATCGCTCTGTTGCGTCTGAAAGTACAGCCATTGGCGCGGGAAACGTGCTTTATCTTCCTCGCGTGCGGGCTGGTCAATGATGTTGGTCTTATCGCCGGGGGCCATGACGCGGCAGTAGGTTTTGCCTTTGCCGGGGCCATCGTCCTTAACGTAAAACTCAACGTGCAACTGTGCGTCGGCGTTAGAAACATCGCTATCTAGTGGCATTGTCCTTGCTCCTGTGGGGATTACAGGTTGTTGACCTGTGTGATGGTACAAATGACCGAGGGAATCGCAGGCCATACGCTTGTGGCGCTGGCTGCAAGAATTCTAACGCTTGTGTCATCCGTAGCCCACATCAATTCAACGTAGTGAGTAGGCTCAAGCTGGATGATGAAGTTCCAAGCGGCAACGGTACGCGCTGCGCTTCCTTGGATGGCGACAGTAGTGGCGGTGTTGGCGACGTTGGTGCCGTTTTTACGCAACCAGATGTAAATGTTTCCCGTGCCGCCCGAGGTCTTGTCTAGCTGTGCCGAAAACTGCACGTTGTAGACGCCTTGGTTAGCCACAACAAGCCGAGAGGACGGTGAGCCGATAGACACGCCATTGCTGCTATCGGTGGTGTTAAAAACCATACCGTAAGCGGTGTTGATAGATGCCGCTGTTTGCAGCGTCGTATCGCTAAACGCACCGTAATGCAGGATCGGCACCGCTCGCCCAAACCCCTGCAATTCTTCCCAAACTGTGTTGCTTACAGCAAAGAACAAGGCCGAGCAACCTGTGTTGATTAGCCCAGAACCTACGTTGTTGATGGTGCTGTTAGCATCATAGGGATACACCAGCAGCGGATTTGCGCCGCCATTACGCACGATAATGGTTTCGCCCATCTCGGTCGGCGGCAGTTTGACCCCTGCACCTGCACCTACCGTCGTGACGTTGTTGTAAACAAATGTGATGGCCGTCGCATCGCCTGCCGAGGTGCCAGCAGCCGTCACCGAAACATTACCGTCCCCGCAGATAGATACCGTGGAGAGTTGGTTAACGCCCGACCCCAATACTCGGGAAGGGATCGCCATTAGGCTGCCATCGCCCGTTCGCGCCTGACACGCAGAATCTCTGCAATCAGACCGGGGCCGTGGGCCTCAATGTTGACATCGCCCATAACCTCGTAAATCTTCTGGAACTCGTTGGCCTGCTGGGCCATAGCAAGGTTGCAGTTGAACTTCTTGCCGGTCGGGCCGCCTACCCAGATGTCTATGGTTTGGCCTGCCTTGTCGCCCGTGAACCGCTTTACGCCGTCAGCACGGTTGCAAGAGTCATAGCCGTATAGCGTGAAGTGTCGGAATCCGAGGATGTAGCCGATGTTAATGGCTCGCAATCCTGATGTGGTGCCGCCGCCAATGGCGAGTTTGCCGGGGCCGATAGCCTGCATCTCTGGGCCTTCTGCCCATGAGTGCCACAGCAGCACCTTGTGATCTTTGAGGTAGTCAAACGTAGTCGGTGGGCAGCGTGACGAGGGCATATACACCGTGTGCTTGTTCAGCCGCTGTATGCCGCTTGTACGGTCACGCGGGTCAAGGTTAACCCACAGGTCAGGCTCAACCCCGTTCTCCACCAGAAAGTCGTGTGCGGCCTTGATAGCCACAATCGGGCGACCGGCTCGGCGGTGCGCCTTAATCTCGTCAATGTAATCGGGCATAGACCACCCGCTCGCCACCAACACCATGTTGCCATCGTGTTTGATGGGAGCGAGGGTCAGTTCTGGCAAACCACGGCCAAGCGCCGAGCGGATATTGGAACAAAGTTCCTCTGCCGTACCCGCCGCTTGAACCGTGATTTCCAGAGGTTGCATCGTTAGAAGCCCACGACGCCCGTCGCAACGTGCGGGTAGCCCGCAACGCAGGTCAGAGCGGTAGCACCCGACGCCGTGGTAAGGGCAACGATGCCCATCACCAAACCGCCGGTTACCGTGGCGTCATCAAGCGTTCCCGCCGTGGCCGTCGTAAAGAGCGGCACAGCTGGGAGGCACGATGCGGCAAGGTTCACAACCGGCTTACCGCCGATCTGCACCCAACCGTAGGAACCCGACGCAATGGAAGCCTGAGCAAAGCCAATGACCTTGCTGTTGGCCGAGTTGGTCGTGGTTAACGGGACAACGGTGTTGTCACCCTTCACGGACACCGCCATGTAAGTGCTGACGGTTGACGCCGCCTGCACATACACAGCCTGACCGCCGTCGTCCAAGTTCACAGTCGTACCGACGTTGAACGAGGGCGAGGTGTCGGTGTACGTCAGGGAGACGCCGATGAGGTTACTCGTAGAAATAGCCATGTTGCGTTACTCCCTTAGTCAATCAACACGCCTTGGAACTGCGCGCCCGAGCAGGTCAAGTTACCTGCCCAGCCAATCAGTTTCACAATGGCGTCTTGGTTAACGGCCTGTCGCTCGCCGCCAATCGGCACAAAGTTACGATCTTTGTGCGGGCGGAAATGCAGGTACTTGGTGTTCAAGAACCACATATGGTTCGCGTTGCCAGAGCCGCTGTTATACGACGAGGAACCGATACCACCGTCCAGCACAACGTCAGACGCCATGCCAGCGCCGTAGTACTTGAGCGAGGCAAAGCCCGCGCCAGCCATGCCCGAGCCAGACTCGGTGATGCGCTGGATGGCCTGCAACGACTGCAAGTAATAACGGTAGTAGTTGTTGTCAGCAACGATCAGGTCAGGCTTGTCGGTGCCACGAACGAGCTGGACAGCGAGAGCGTCCATGTAGCCCTGAATCGTGGTGGACGACACAACGCCCGAGCCGCTGACCGACGCATCAAACACCTTGGACTGCCAGAACGACCACACGGCGCGGTTGATGCCGCCGTAGGTGCCGGTAGTCGGGTCATCGGGAACAGCCGCAGCAAGACCCGTGAGGTTCTTACCCGCGTTGCCCGTGCCGTTGCCGTACAGGTCGCCCGAGATGCGGTTAGCAAGTTGGGCTTCCGCAACTTCCATGCGACCGTCAAGAAGGTCAATGATGGCCTCCTTGCCCGAGTTCTGGATCATCTCCAGACCCGAAATGGTCACGGCAGAAGCGTACTGCGTGATGCTGAACTGCGCCGACGAAATCGGGCTGTTCTGGCCGACGTTCAACACCTCGTATCCCGAGTAGGAATTCGTGTTGTTGGTGGTCGGATCGTTGTACATGATTTCTTGCAAAATCACGTTACCGCCCGAGAACGTCTTGACGTTCCCGCGCTCCTTGAGGCGACGAAGCAACGCGTTGTTGTTCGTCACGTTGTCAGCGAGTTCACCGCTACGGCTCTGAATAGTCGTGGCAATGATGTCGCTGATGCTTGAGTTGGCAAATGCCATTTGATTACTCCTTCATCAGTTAATTACAAACGCGACTCTGTTTCGGAAAATGCTTCCTCTAAGAGTGCGCGACGATTTGCCGCCTTGGGAGCCGTGTTCACGCCGGGTGTGGCGCTTCTGACACTCACCGCTGCTGCTCTGGCCGCTTTCGCAGCCTTATTGGCCTCTTTGGCTTGTTTGGCAACGATCTCGGCCTGTTGGGCCTTGCTCACCTGCTCAAACAAGTTAGGGTCAAGTCTGATGGCCTTCTCATACGCTTCATCCAACGTCTGCGCCATCCCACTCTGTAGGAGTTGGATCATCGCCGGTCGGACATCCTCAAAATGCTCGGCCTTCAAACTAAATTGGTTGATCTCGTTTAGCAGGGTCTGGTTTTCGGCCATTTCCTGCTGTTGTTTCCAGCCCATGACCTCGCCACGGACTTTGTTCAATTCGTTCTGCAACTGCCACACCATCGGGTCAACCGATTGCGGTGCTGCCTGACCCTGTTGGGCGGGCTGGCCTTGCATCGCACCAAGATTGATACCGTAGGACTGCGCTAGTTGCGCGAAATACTGCAACTTGGCTTGCGGGTCGCTGTTACGCAGTTTGTGGTCGGCGTCCATCAGCGCAGCCACAGCCTTGTCAGGCGTCAAACCCAGCCCCTGTATGGTCTGCATATAGGGGGAGATGGCTTCCTGCATCGCATCGGCAAACTGCGCCTTGGAGAGCAGCGGTTCCACGCCCGCACGCATCTGCTCCTCACGCTGCCATGCGTATTCCTGCATCTTGGGGTCGGCTTTCTGCCAAACCTCATGGAAATCTTTTTTCCATGACGCTGGGGGACGCTTCCAGACGGGCGCTTCTTCATTTGCCTGCGGTTCGTCAGCAGGTTCCTCGGCTTTCGGCGTAGCAAAACGCCCCTTGCCGTCACGGGCAACGGGCTCAATCGGTTCGCCACGCTCTGCCGCTTCTAAACTCTGCTCAAGAATCGCTCGGCGGTCAGTTACGTCAGCCTGTGGGGCTTCATCTCGTTCCATCTGCTCGTCCACGTTAGCCTCTCCTGTGGGGATTGGTGAAATTCGCGTGTTGGCGCAGGTCGCGTAGTATGCGATCTGCTTGCTCGTTAGTCATTCGGGTGTTGACGATGTGCTTGATGCGCTCAAGTCGCGTGTCCACCGGCTTTTCGCGCCGAACGTGCTTGCTCGGATCTTCATTGCCGACCTCAATGCAGTTGTTGGCCTTGAGGTGGCGTCGGTGTTCCGAACGTGAGGTGACCATCTTGCCGTCAATCATGCTTTTGTACGGCACGATGTCGGGCATGACGTAGTGATAACGCCCCTTGGCGTCCTTTTTACGCTCTACAAACTCGCCGTCTATGAAAACGTAGGTGCGTTTCATTGCTCAAATGAGGGGGTTGGCATGGTTTTGCCCATCTGCGCGATGATGAGCTTGGTCTGCGCGTCAAGGTCAGCCTTGTAACGGTCAGCAGCCTGCTTCTGTTGCAGTTCTGCCGCCTTTAAGCGTGCCTCAAAGTCCATCTTCTGCTGTTCCATCGCCATTTTGGCTTGGTTACGCAGTTGTTCCATCTGCATCTCATGCTGCAACTTGGCTTGCGTGAGCGCAGATTCCATCTGCATTTTGGACGCTTCCATCTGGCCCTTCTGCTGCAACTCGGCCTGCTTGCCTTGCTGCTCACCGTCGGGCTGCTGTTGGGCGGCGGCCTGCTGCAACTGCTGCAACGTGGAGTCAATCTGCCCTTCAATCGGTCTTGCGGCCTTAAACGCCTGCATACCAAAGCGCAGCAATTCCATCATCATCGGCACCATCTGCGGGCTGGCCTGACCGACCGGCAGGGCTTGTGCAAGGAAGCCACCAAATGCCTGCAAGAACTGCATGCGGTCTTGCTTCATCTGGTTTTCGTCCAGCATCACAAGGCTGTCGGCGGCAATGTCCACGCGGAAGTTACGCAGCGGCTTGTCTTTAAGCAGTTCCAGCGCCTGCGGGATCAATTGTTGATCCGCTGGCGACATTTGCCCCGCAGCAGCATAGGCAAGGATCGTCTCCGGCTGGAAGTGTCGGCACATGACCTGTGCCTTGAGGCGTATCAATTCAGAAGCGTAGAGGGCTACGTCCTCCTGCATGGAACGCAGTCTCAATCCTGCGTATTGCCCTTTGATTTGTTGCGCCGTTGCAGTCTCCGACGCGAAGGATGTCCCACGGATGATGTCCGAGATACCCGTGATTTCGTAGATTTGGGACTTGATGTCCTCGCGTGCTCGGTAGCAGTTGAGGAGGGCGTTGGCGAGCGTGTCCAGCGGGAGAAGGTCAATGCTGCCTTTAAGGCCGCCTTTCTCGCTGAAAGCCATCCACTTATCAACTGGTATAAGTGCATTGTTATCGCCCTCCGTCATTAGGCGTTGCAGCGCAGGCTGGCTGGCGTCGTAGACGCCACGCACACGCAGCGCCTTCACCAAGCCATCAATGCGGTCAGACAAGATGTCCAACTCCATCGCCTGATCTTGGTACAGCAGGAAGTCGGGCACCGGCACCAGCGTGTCGCTAGTCGTCGTGGCAAAGAGCGGTTTCGGGCAGGGGAAGAACCCCTCAAGGCCGAGCGGGTCATCGCGCACATCAATGATCTGCGGCATTCCCTTGCAGAACCAGTACACCCTCTCGGTTTCCTTGTCCCACAGTTCACAAATCTTTGCGCGGTTGTAGGTGCGTTTGGCCTCGTTGTAGGCGTTCAGCGGCTCTGGGCCTTGGTCTAGCGGTATCTTGCGAGCCATCTCGTCGCCAAACCGCTCTGCCAGCGCCTCACGGGTCATGTACACCCAGCGCCATACGCAGGTGACTTCTTCCCATGTGCGTGCCTGTGAGTGACCGAAATCACGCCAATGGACGTAATCGGTTGGGGCGCACTCGTACTCAATCTTTTCTAGGTTGGGCGGCGCACCCTCACCCTGTTCAATGTTAGAGGTGATGGATACGCCATCGTCCTCAATGCCAATGGGGGCAACGTGCGGCTCATAGCGCACCCATGCCGTGCCACGGCCACCCAAGAACCGATCCTCCACGCTATACGACATGGTGGAGCGAAAGTCAGGGTAATGCTCAATCTCAAAATCAATGGCTCGCTCAAGGAGCAAGCCTGCCACGCGGCCTACCGGGTCGTTGTCACCGAATCGGCGCGATACATCGGCTTTCGGGAGTTTGGCGTAGACGGCAGGCTTTAGCGTCTGGACGTTTGACCAGAGGATGTTAAAGCGAGCAGCCTCGTTGCCACCCTGCCCACGGCTATCGTCGCGGTAACGCTTAACAATCTTCTTGGTACGCGCCTGCCATTTGGCAAACTCGTTGTCGTACTGCGCGATAGTACGGAGATACTTTTCCAGTTCTGGTTGCAGTACGCCTTCCATGATTAGGCCGTGAAGAATCCGACAGCCATAACGGTCAAGCCTGCGCCGGTCGTGATCTTCCACGGGCCGGTAGCCGCAGCGGCGTTAATCTCAAGGCTATAGACGCCGACCGGAGTGTTGGCAGCCATCGTCAACACCGTTGTGCTGTTATCCAACACGCTTAACGTGCTGGTGCCGGTCGTCGTGACCGTAACCACGATGCGATGGAGGTAGTCACCCACGGCACCTGTGCCACCGAGTACCTGTGCGGTCTGCGAGGCGGCTACTGTTTCGTAGGGGTAACGATTCGGGCTGACAATGCTCATATCCTTGCTCTCCTTGACGTTGTGCGGTCGTGAACCTGCCACATATCGTTCAGCGTGACTGTGTTCTCTGGCCCCACCATCAGCGGCTTAACCTCTGGCGCTGGGGGCTTGTCAGCGACTTCACTCCATGATACCGCAACCATTCTAAATGCGTCACTAGGGTGTGATGTCCAATCGTGGCGTGGGGATGCTCGGTAGGCGCGTTTATCTTCATCGTATTCGCGTTGATACTGGCGCAGCGCCTCAATGCCCTCGCTGCACTTCTCTGCGTCAAACCAGACGCGCGGCAACATCATGCGTACCGCTTGGATGCCTGACTGCACACCGATGTCAGGGACAACGGCAAGTTTGGCGATGTCTAGTTGTGCGGCAAGTTGCTCCACGATACTGCGCCCGGTCTGTAGGCTCTTGGCCCGAGCATCGTGCGGTAGGTAGTGCTTGGCATAGCGATACGGCTTGTTGCGTACCACATCAGCAATCGTGTGGATGTCCTCGCCCGAAACGGCGTAAAAGTCTATGACGCGCACCTCGCCACGGGCGACCTGATAGAACCAAATGGCCGTATCGTCGCGGTAGCCTAAGTCCCAGCCCGTGTACACAGGCAAGTTGGGGTCGTATGGCACGTTGGTGATGCGGCCCTGATCCTGTGCCTCGCGCATTTCCTTTCCAAAAAAAGCGCCGAGGATTGCCGCTTCAAATGAGCATTCGTACTCCTGTAAATACTGATCCTCGGCCAACTGCGCTTTTGCGGCGGCTAGCTCTGTCGCCGGGAGAAGCCCGCTGGTTGACGCGGGTAAGCGCAACAGGAACCACTCGCTAGGGAGACGAGTGGCGGTATCGTAAATTTCCCAGAACTGGTTTTTGCCTTTCGGTGTACCGCCGAAAACAGCCCATCCTTGCTTGTCCGAGAGGGCAGGGCGGATGACGTTGCCAAACACGCTGGGCTTGAAGTCGCCATATTCGTCCATGTACACGCCGCTGAATCCCATGCCACGCATAGCATCAGCGTTATCGGCACCGTAAAGACGTATTTGGCTACCGTTTATAAAAGTGACAGTAAGTTCTTGCTCGTTGACTGCGCTAATGATCGGTTGAGCAAACTCCTTGAAGTATTGCCAAGCGACCGCCTTTGCTTGTGAGCGGTAAGGCGCGATGTAAGCAAATAGGCCGTGTTTGCCCTGATAAGTAATGGCAGCACGGATCATGTCATTTACGGCAGCAACGGTTTTACCCGCACCTGCGCCGGTGGGCGACTAAACACGCCCACCGTTTGCTCCTGTCGTGAAATGGCAGGAAAGCCCGCCGCGGGTTGTATGGAAGCGTTATGTCCATGCCCAATTCTTACCACGCCAAATCTCATAAATGGCGCTTCGGCTAACGTTAAACCGACGGGCATACTCTGCGCCGGTCTCTTTACGGCTGCGTATTTCAGCAACCTTTTGAGCGTCTAACTTCGCCCATTTCGCATTTGTGCCACGATTATTTGGCACAAAGTTCCTGCCCTTGCGAACGCAATCTTTCATATTGTCCGACAACGTGCCGCAAAATAAGTGATTGGGATTGACGCACAACGGTTGGTCGCAATGATGCAATACGCAATCACTCGGCTGTAACTTGCCTCTATGTAATTCCCACGAAACGCGGTGAGCTTTAGCCGTTCCTTCATCTCGGCGTCCTAACCCAATGACGCCGTATCCATGTTCTTTAATTGCACCAATCCATAGCCAACAACCTGTGTTTGGCTCTGGCATCACTTTGTCGTGAAACCTATCCCACAACGAGCGGCGATAACGGTGGTCGCCCTTTGCCATTACTTCGGTTCTCCCCAGCGAATGACCATAGTTTGATCGCCACCGTCCTTACCTGTGATCTCTTGGCGGGCGAGTTTGGGAACGTGGTACTCCAGCAGGGTGCTGAAGGCGTCAAACGCAGCCTGCGCTCCCTTCTCCGCAGCGATCTCGTCTAGCCACCCTTGGAGCCTGTCTGCATTGCCGTCCACAAACGCTGCAATGGCCTCTCTAGCGGCCTGCGTGGACTTATTGGGCAAGCCCTTAGGCCTACCCGGCCCGCCTTTCTGACCCTTTTTAAATGCGCCTGCGTTCATCGTCTAGTGATAATGATTTCGTTTAACGGTACGTCGTATTGCGGGAATGTTTCCCGGCGTTGTTGTGGGGTTAACTTCATTCGCTGTTCCGTCAGCCGCGCTTCTGCTTCGCCTCCTAAACGGCGATACAGTTCGTAATCAGATTTTGCCTCTAAAGTGCGCTTTACGTCGTCTATCTTGTTAGCCGCGATTGCGCTTTCTTGTGTCTTTCTAAACACCTTATCGGTTTTGCGAAGAATTTTCTTAGCTTCTTCGGGCGGCATAACTTCCGCTGCATTTCGCATTTCTGGACGATCTGCTTCAATCATACGCTGCATACGGCGTACCGCGCCTCTAATCCAGAAATCACGGTTTGCCCCCGCCTTGGCTGGCATCTGCCAACCATAACCATCCTCTGCCATTTGTCGTGAGATTTCAGACCCGTATTTATACCAGTCTGACATTCTCGTTAGCTGACGCGGTTTAATGTTGTCTTTACGCTGCAAATTTTCTAAATGTTGTGCGTACTGCGCCCGATAAGCGTCACCACTTAACGCGCTTGCTCGGCTTCTTTGCCCCAAATCACTTGCATATGGCGCATATCGGCGTTGCATATCTTCTTGCAAAAACCGACGCGCAAGTTGTGGCATACCGCCTCGGCCAAAATCTTCTCTGTGCTGTACGGCGTGTTGAAGTTCATGCAATCCGATTGAGGTCAGTTCATCCGGTGATTGAGGGGCTGATTCGCCAAAACTTACCGATTGAGTGTTTCGGTTGTAAGCGCCAGTTGCCCCGCCTTCTAGCGCTTGTTTTGTGCGAATAATAGTTCGCTGACCGATTTCGGGATAAGCCTCGTATAACCCACCGGGATGCTCAAAAGCCACATTTGCGGGCAATCCTGCTTCCGATTCTTGTGCTAACCGTGCGCCAACATCGCTGATTTCTTGCCGCAATCTGTTGTCAGGCGCTCGGAATGTGCCTGTTTCGCGCCAAATTGTTTCTGGGTCTATTCCAGACGCTTCCATTTCTTCTGCGCGTTTGGCGGCAG
>Ga0208784_1001248_pt1 | contig 10903 bp, 6 predicted proteins | sample DEB19_08_DNA_FD_184531 | JGI IMG/M metagenome (GOLD analysis project Ga0208784, IMG submission 184531) | Aqueous microbial communities from the Delaware River and Bay under freshwater to marine salinity gradient to study organic matter... | ecosystem: Environmental > Aquatic > Marine > Coastal ...
TCACCGGCCACGAATAATTAACCCTCCCATTACCCCCCAAAAGGTGTGTTACACTTTCAAATCTCCGGACAAAATCATACCCCCCCTGATCTAATGACCCTACAGCTAATCCCCCCTGCTGTTGCCACACCCCCAGCTTCAAGCTGCACCGGTGGTGCTCGCTCTCCGGACCACCAGCCCCTCCTGCCCTGATAATTGAATGGAATTGATGCCTGGACCACAAGATTGAATTGAATTGATACCCGGCACCCTTCTCCTTCCTGACCCCAGCCTCCCAATACACTACCACGTCCCTGCAACCAACCTCACACCACCTCGTTGCAATTGCTGCACCTCAGGGAAATGCAACAACTGTTGTTCCTCCTCCAGCGGGGATTGGCATACTCCCTGTCAGCCAGTTGCCAGACATCAGGGTTATCATGCTCACATCCCTGGGCGTCCGCCTTGTAAGTCTTCTTGGCCTTCTTGTTGGTGGCATCAGCAGTGGACCTGTTGCTTGTCCTCGTTTTCCTGCTGTCTCTCCCCGATGCCGCTGCCGCCCTCATTCGTGCCTCTACCATCAGGGAAGAATCTGTGTGTGCATCATAATGTGCTTCTGTAGTGTCCAGGTGCAATTTGCATCTAATACAGAGGGATGCGCGACAGACCCCATGCACTGTATTCTTGCACCTGTACCAATCATTTCCCGTGGTGGTGATGGACTTGGGGGGGAGAACAATGTCATGCATGCGCAGTGTTAGATAGCGCCTCACACTCATAGACAAATAGATGTCTACTTCTTTCAGCGGGACATACCTCCTCCTTACAGTGGGCATGAAATGAGGGCGATCGAGGATACATAGCATTTAGAAAGATGATATGCACGGCATGGAGCTACTGAGACACGTTCATCAACATACCTCATTTGCTTCGGGTGGGATGACATGATACTGGACCTGTCGGTATGAGAAAAATTGAAACAATAACAGGTGATTTTGTCAGATTCCTGCAATGAGGGGACAGTAGTATAAAGGTGAAACATACCTCCAGCCGCTGTCTGACAACTTCGGCTCTGACCTGATGTCGCGCCTGTTATTGCAGTGTGAAATTTGAGGGGAACGAGTACCAGCAGTTGTCCCTTTGTCAGGGAACAGATAGGAATGTGCCGATATGAAAGTGCGCACAACATACCTGGACCTTCCTTTTTTTCTTCTCATCCCACTCTCCTGCTTTGGCTTTGGCTTCGGCTACTGAATATCGGAGAGAGCAAAATATGAGATGAGCACATGAGCAAGACAGATTGCAGGGGTGTGTGCTTATGCATCAGAATAGGTGAAAGATGAGAGTGAGTTCTCACGGATTCTCTGCCCATAGAGGTGAGTAATTGGTTCCCATGTATCTTCACTCTCTTTGGAATTCTTCCATCTGACTTTGAAGAGATGCTCTGGCTTCTTCCCTTGCTCCTTCCCGTTATCATGTTTCCCCATCCTGACTCCCACAATAAAATCGACTTCGTACGTTTTGCCTTCACCTTCATTATTCTCTTCGTCCGATCCATCGTCGGAGCCATCCTCATCATCATCCTTACCAACGTCCTGGAAAATTTGAGATATAATACGGGCAGGGGATGGGGGTTAGAGCAATGTATCTGGGAGAAAAAAACTCGCCACAGGATCAATCATGTGTTTCATACAACGGCATCTTCATCATCATTGTGAATGTGTCTATCATCCTCCTTTCTAGAGCTTAACTTCATTGATGCTGGTATTTTGGCAGTAACGACGTCAGAAACTGTCTTTCGAACTTTTGATGGCATTGGAACATTGGATGTGTGATCCTTCCCGTCATCGGCATGTAGGATATTCTTTGGAGCAAGCGATGGCTCTTCCTTGCCATTGGCGCCCCTCTCCTAGATAATGCAACGGAGATAACAACATTTTGTGAGAAGTGATGATATGCCGCAAATGAGCACCAGAAAGAGGACATATCATACGGTTTGTGGACTTTTTCCACCGCCCCTGTCATTCGGCATTGTTGGCTCGCCGGCCTGCTCTTCTTCCTCGGTCTTTTTAGGGGCAGATTGAGATCGAGCAGACATCGACATTAGGTCCTTTCCTCGGCTGGTTGAGGGTGCTGCGGTGGCTAGACCGGACCAAGGCAGTGGCTTGGGATACATCGGTGGCGGATTTTGGCCTCGAGGAACTCTTGCCACACTGGCTCTGGCAGGGGCACCATTATGGTTTTCTCCAATTGTGCTGGCATTGGACTCCGCAGTTGCCGCTTCAGCATCATTTGCATCAGAGCTCGCATCATTGGTTTGGGGGGCACCCTCGGCTGCAAGCTGCCGCGGGCGAGACTTTGACGGGGAGTCGTACAACCAGGCTTCACGGTTCTTACGGTAGGGAAGGCAAAATAGTATATGTGTGTGAGAGAGATAGGTGATGACAAATTTCCAAAAAAAGATTTACCTGAAGCAACGCGAGGAGATCGTTGTTCGGAGAAGTGTCTGCGGCTGATAAACGATAGTTTTCTATCGGAGAAAATCCGTCACCGATGGTCTCATCTTTCCCCGCACGAGAATGTTGCGGAGATTTAACAGGCGCCGCGGGATTTCCCATACCCGTGGTTGCTAAATCCCTCATTGCTGCTTCATTAACATTACCGATGGTCTCGTCTTGCCCCACAAAAGAACCTTGGGGAGTTTTCAAAGGCGGCGCGGGATCCCCCATACCTGTGGTCGCTAAATACCTCATCGCTGCTTCATTAACATCACAGGTGAAGCCCCCCTGATGATCACCCTGATGCTGGTAGGCATTGGGATGTTTGAGGAGGGAATGGACCTCAGCCGATGCGGCCTGAATTTCTCCATCCAGACCGTCAACATCCCATCCAGGGCCCTTTTTGTTCGGTAACGCTATCCTATGACAACCACCAGCAGACTCCTTAACGGCGTTTTTGACTTCTCCCACAGCCGATGCCTTGGCACGTGCATCAATCTCCTTCGGCGGTGGAATAAGTGGAGTACGCCCACCAAGCTTGTACATGAGACGTAAGATCTCAACCGCTTTTTCCTCATTCATCCCCTCGTTGGCAGCAGTCAATGCCAACTGGAAGGCAGGAAGAGCACAAGGGCTGACTGAAATGTTGCTGTCGTTGTACAGATCATACAATGTCGGTTCCCTCCCGAGGGCTGCGAGGAGTGGGTATTCTGTCTTCACGACGAAAAGATAGGTCGCGATGTTTTTGGGGTTCAATCTCCCCAAGTTGATTCTGATGGGTTCATAATATCTCTCCTTGCAGTCCTTTGTGTTAATCTTTCTTAGACCCAGGTGCATCCCAAACGCAGCATCCTGATAGTCTTCCAGGTGATTAAAGCATTTGGAGCTAGCAGCCTTGGCTACTGCAAGCAAACTATTAGTCACCCTTACCGCGGACGTCGTGGTCTTGGGCTGGGACGTCACGGCCTGGGGCTTGGACTTCTTGGCCTTGCCCTTTGATTCTGGTAACATCACAAAGGGTTCAAAGTCCAATGGAGTCTTCGGATGGTTCCTCGTCCATTCCAGAACTGCCGCTGGAAACCAACTATCGTAGATAAGAGTAGAAGACGTGTCCCTGTGAAAGAGACTGAAAATAAGACCAAAGGGGAGGAGTGGGTGCTGCCGGAATGCTGCCTTCATCCCCTCAGACTTGATGAACTTTTCCACACGGTCAGGGTTGTTCACAGATGCCCCGTCTGTCCTCAGTTGAAGTTTTTCGAATTCTCCGTAGACATGTAGCTCTGTGATCCTCTTTCCTTGTTCCTGAGCCTCCTGGCGTAGACGTTCAATGTTCTTCACCGTTTGCTTGTAGGTATCAGGATGTGGAGGGGCACTCGCGTCCCACCAACCCTTTCTGTCAGGATCAAATACAAAGGCCTGACTATGGATGGCCTCGGCGCGTTTTATTGTGTTGTCCTTTGCCTCTAATGGGAAGACATTATGGCCAATCAATGGGATGCCCCGGTCTCCTATATGGAGTGGAGGGAGTCCTGCAGCAGTCGATTTGGGTGCCCCAAAATTGTCATCAGCTGTTTCTCCCCCGGCAACACCGTTCCGTCCGGGATCGGCATTGTCCGCGGCGACGGCAATTGTTTCTCCCCCGGCAACGCCCTTCTGTACGGGATCATCATTCTTCGCGTCAACGGCGCTCCGTCCCAGATCAGCACCGCATGTAAAAGATCCGTTATTGCAAAAAATCTGGACACCATGATTGCCTGAACCACATGAATTGAATTGATCGCGTGCAGCAACCGCCGGCCCAGTCAGCGCACACTGTCCCGGCGCCCCGGCGCCCCCCCTCGCACTGGTGCCCCCCGCCGCACCCCCGGCCGCACTTGCAGCATTCATAATCCTCCCCTTCCCCTGCCTAGTCTTTACCCCTTCCGTTTGGATAGCAGGATGAGATATTATGCGATGAGGATGCACCAGCCATGTGCCAACACCAACGGTCAGTTTGCAGTTCCGGAGTTTCCAAACTGTAACAGGGCGGTCTGCGCGCCAGGTAAGAGAAAAGGGGGCTCTCAGCTTCTTTGGATAGTCATACAGGAATCAGCACTAATTCTTGCTATAGCTCGGAATACATACTTTTGGTCGCGCCAAGCCAAAATTTAAGTTTTGGGGATAATCATTATACTGGCGGAATCAATATTTAATAAGTTATTCTTATTAATTTGGGAGAACACGCTTTGCGATGGAATCAGTATACTTTGTATCTTGTTGCTCAAGAGAGCTTTTCTCTCCTTTTTTGGCGCCACTTTGGTGTTACAGTTTCAAGTCTCTGACAACCTGCCCTGCCGGCATGCATTATTTGGGAGCATTGTGCCTATGATGTGGTTGAGTCATCGTCGGCACCAGGAAACAATCGCAAACACTACACACAGCCGGCATTTGCGCCTATGTGGTTGAATCACCAGGCAAATCTTTGCCCAGGAAGTACCCAATAGATTATGCCTTGAGATGAAGAGCCTTAGCTATCACCGCCGCCTTCGACTGCGTCCTCGACGCTGCCGGGCTATGATGTGGCGCCGCCATCGCCGCCGCCGCACTGGCGGAAGGACTCTCTTGCTGTCAAATGATCACATACCATGGGCAATCCGACGCAAGTATCAGTGCCCGGGGACTGCAAGATTTGCAAAGATGATTAAGAGGCGAAGGCACAAGGACAAGGCTAGTGCCAACGACAACAGCGCCAGCTTGAAGAAAGGCAATGTCAGTAGCTTCGTCCCAATAATTTTCATTGCCACCATGATGGTCTGTTTATCCTTTTCCTTTGCCGTGCCTGCCATCATCGGAGGCTTTTTTGCAACAATTACGGTCATCAATAAGGTTGGACCGAAGACTCTCATCGGAGCGATACTCATTTTTGTAATGCTTCAGACAGCAGTTGCAAGTCCCGTGGAAGATAATGATCCGGAATTTGAAGTCGACCGAGTTGCCGCTGCCATTCTCTCGGTGTGGCTTGTTGCCGCCGTGGTGATGGTTACCCTGATGGGAGGGAGAAGGGAGTTGGAAAGACCGGATCTTACCACTGAAGACAGCACCACCGCCACTGGAATTGATGAAGAGCTCGGTTACCAAGGAAGTGCATGTGATGTCGACAGACAAAACAAACGGGCTAGATTGGGTGAAGATGGTGCCGTTGCAGAAGAAGGCAGTGATTCAGGCCTGTCAGAGTTCCAGTGCGAATTTTGTTCCTATGCATCCACCCGAGGCGAGGACAGCAATAGCCATCCTCATAAAAAGCTATGGGACGACATAACAAAAAAATCAGGCACGACTGCGGAAGAGTCGGTGGCCGAGGTTCACTGTCCAAATTGCAAGGCAAAGGCGTTCCAGTGCCGCCACTGCAAGTTCAGAAAATTCGAAGATGACCCCAAAGCCATCGATCAAAAGAAAAAAGCAAAGAGATCAATGCATGGTCTCGTAAAAAGTCATGCGTTGAAACAACACAAGAATAAATTTGTGTCCCCATCAGCCAAAGACGACGCGTTGTCCACGGGCGGAGACAGCTTCCCAGCAGCAGGTTCGTTTGGTGGACCCGCAGTTGATGGGAGCAAACTGATGGATGTCTTTCAGGAGGAAGGCGGTCCCGGGGAACCAATGGATTGTGACTGCAACAGTGCACCAATGGGGTGTGATGAAACATCCAGATGCTCGTCTCAGGGCCCTGCGTTTGGTGGGCCGGATCTAATGAGCACGTTCGATGATTCGGACGAGTCAGATGAAGAACCAGATGATGATGTCGATGAAGTCAACAAAGGCGAGGACATCTTCATGACACTCCTGCAATCACACTTATGGGCAGGGCTGCTGGAGGAGCAGGACGAGGCTGACGAATATGTGGCAACGTTTCAGAACCTCAACATGAACAACTACGACCCCGGCAGGGAGGAGGAGGATCTAGATTACTGTGATTCCACGCCCCCTCCGTTCCGGAAATACGACAGTGGCAAATATGACATTGACGACTTTCTGATGTTAGATTTCAGGACCGAAACAGAGAAGAAGAAGTACAAAGAGGGGCGTGAGCACAAGAGCCAGAATCAGCTGTATTTCTACCAAAAGTACTCTCGCCGGCGTGAGGTTGAAGAGGCTGAAGCCAAGAGAACTACACAGGAGGTTACGGGTAGCGAGCTCAATGACGACCGCACAAAAGCTCTCCTGAAAGCCGCAGGTGGTTTTCAAGGTCTAGTTGGGCGTTCCTTTGCCGCTGATAGAGATAACGAGGAGGCCACGGCTAACCCCGAGGAGACTGACCTTGGATACAGGCTGTTTGACTTGGTGGTGCAAATGAAAGACTCCGTATGCGAAAGGTTTTGCAGGTATAATGAGGCATGGTGGAAGTACTATGATGTCGCATCTTCATTCAAAGCGAAGGACAAGTCTCCAGTCCCTATGAATACGGAAGACCTGAGGAGGTATTTCATGGTGGGGCCAAACTCGATTCTATCAAATTTTCCGGCACCGAGGGTGTATGAAAAGGCAAAACATGCCTGCGTGAACCTGAAGGAGGTCTTTCTCATATATGCCGGACATGGAGCGAGATTCAGCTTTTGTCAGGGGGACGGCAAAGAGAACTCGGAGGGCTTGAACGGCACGAAAGCAATGAAGGACTTAGTGGATGAGGTCAACAAAAGAATGGAAGAAGCCGATGTCGACAAAAAGATGAGGAAGCAAACCAAGATTGGTTGGTTGATTTTCTGGAGCGATTCATTCCTCAATTCATTTATCAAGCAGAAGGACAACAGTGTCTGGGTGCTGACAGTAACTATCTGCCCCCCGGAAAATATGAAGACTTCCGGCCGGTACACATACATCCTTGCGATCGGAAAGAGCGATGCCGATCACTCCGAAGTAATTGACCACTACTTGGAGGAGGCAGACAAGTTGATGAAGGGATTTGATTGTTATTTCGGTGCTACCAACAAAATCGAGCGTGTAGCCCTCGGACTGCTGTGCTGGAGCGCTGACCGGCCGGAGCAGCAGTCGATCACTCATACCAGGAAGGAGGGGCACTATGGGAAGGTGACAGGCTGGGCTGTCAATGTGTCGCAAGAATTCCTTCCTGCTTGCAAGCGCTGCTATAAATCCTTGATAAAGAGTATGATTGGAGTGAATGAAGATGAAGTCCAAGAGGCGAATGGAAGTCAGTGCAACAAATGCTGCAACTGGAGCTTCAAGACGAATCCAGTCCAATCACGCTCAGGCGAGAGCGTAAATCTTCAGAACACTGACACTCCGGGGAAACAGTACCCAAGGACCTACCCTGACAATGCCCCCGAGAAGATGCCAGAGGAGAGACGCGCTGGGATGAATTGTCTACCGCCAGTCAAGCTAAGCATGAATTTTGTCGTGCAGGCCATCAGATGTGGATACTACGGAGTTCGGCTTGGTAATTGGACTAAGCCGAATATCGAGGAATACTTCAAAACTTGCAACATCAAAACATCAACGGCGCATGCAGTTTATGAAATTGCAGTCAAACACAAGAGCGAACAATCTGATGAGTGCCCCACACATGAGTCCCTGGTGGCCAACGCAAGTGAAGCAGTTCCCAATTTCCTGACAACTGTTGACTGTTGGGAAAGATTCCGATTCCCAAACTTACCGATGCACGGTCTGGCCCATGGCATGATACCTGATGTGATGGAGATAGTCCACAGCGTGTTCAAAAAGTATGGGAAACTGGCAGCCTTCATCAAGTTTGCAAATGCCACGTTGACAGATGTGGCGTCGTTCCGATTGGACTATTGCAAATTGAAAATACTTCCAAAAGCTGCGTGGGTTGGGGAGAACAGCATGGGTTACATGAGGCTCATGTCGTACCTGTACGGCATGTTTCTCCTGAATAATTCGTTGGGAAAAAGTGAGGAGGCAAAGATCACAGAAGACGTTCTGAAGTGTTTCGTCAACTCCTTCCAGGCCTATGTATCTCTGCTCATGACCAAAAGGGCTGTTGATCCTGCTGTTCTTGAGAGACACATGAAGCTTTTCATGTCTGCCGCACATTACCTCCACAAATGCCATGGGAAGCTCAACATGAAAAAGAACGGGGAGAGCGGTCCGGGGAAGAAGTCGAATAGCGGCAAAAAGGAACCTCGATTCGTGGACACACGTTCAGTTTCTACTCTTCGGAAGATAGCTGAAAAATTGGGCATGAAGAACATCGCTGGCGATACCACCAAGGATGTGCTGATCAAACGACTCCTGAAACCTAAACTGAAGGATTTATTCGCAGAGATATCAAAACTGATCGAAAAAGATCCAGAGAAGGCGGCAGGACTCGAACCCAGACTGAAGGGGGTTAAGAAGAAGGACGTTCTCATCCAACTGGTTCATGAAGCCTTTTGGAGTGGAGATGATGATGCTGATGATGATGATGAAACCCCCGACGAATGGTGCGGCATCGAGAAGGCTGAGAACATGTGCTGGGCAAGAGGGAATTGGCTTAGCTTCATGGCTAACATGGCTGAGCAGGTAGAGTACTTGGGGCAACTGCATTTGATATGGTGAGATGCTGAGATGTGTGTGACTCTGCGTCTAATCCAGAGAGTCATGATTCCGTGATCGGAGTGACAAAACACTCATCATTTGCTGTCCTCTTGCTATCGCACAGGGAGGGTCGCAACGAGCAACAGATTGGCAACGTCAAAAAGGTTTTGGTATCCATGAGAAAGGACCAACAGTACCGCGAAACCAAGATGAGACTCCTGCACAAACTTCTGGGTATAGAATGGCTCCGCGATGTCTTTGATGGCATCGACGGCAAAGATCGTTTTGGGCGTGACTGGTTCAAGGGATACTACAAGTATGACTATTTGCAAACAATATTGGACCGAATCGCACAGGGACGACCAATCAGCTGTGCCGCGTCCAAGACAAATGATCATCACTTTTATGTTGCATTTGGTTCCAAGTCCCAAGGGTCTCTCAGCTACATAACTCTGATTTCACAGCCCACGACAAAATTTGAGGAGGAGATGGGCGTTCAGTTCTGTAACTTCAAGATTGCTCATAAAGAGGGTACTTCTGATGTTGACGTAAAAACTGTCTCGAAGAGTGAGTTCAAAGAACTAGTTGGTGATTATGCCCTAATGCTTCCATACATGAAGGAGGGTGGGTTCCAAGAGAATTTCACCCTGGTTTACCATGACTGGGATGTATTGGAGTGTAGTAATGTTACTCCCACCCGAAAGGGACGGCCCGTGCCTTCAGCCGGTGTATTCACTTCACGGTATCAGGATTATCTTGAATATTTTATTGAGTAAAAATAAACGCATGCTCTTGGTGATGAAGAGAATTTCAGAAATCTAAGTTGATGGCGATGGTGAACTTCTTCCTCTCCCTCGGAGTTGTGCGAATTTGATACAATTGAAAATTACTTTTTACCACACACGACATATGTACTGTGAACATACATAGTATCATGAATATTATCTAATTTCCCTACTACTTATTTCCCGGAACCCAAAAGATTCCGGAGAATCTTAAGTGTAACAGGCAAAATAGTACGGTAGGAACTGGTCAGATTTTGTACTAGGACTCCCGCCCAAAATATCCGGGACCATGTCAGCACTATGTACCAGTTCCGATGTGGATTTTGAACTCATTCTTCCAATGAGATATCGCGAGGAACAACAAATCCTCACTCCTCCCTACCTCCCATCTCAACCATCTCCCATCGCCGACTCACTGCCACAGCAGTGCCTGGCCCCTTCCTTGACCTTCCACCCGCCCCGCACGTCATGCACCATGGCTGCCACTACTATCATCAGTGATCCGGACACAGACGATGAAGCTGTGCCCGAAGATGAAAGGTTCTACTTCTTCTGCATTGCCAGTCACCAGGTTATGAGCAAGGTATCTCGCAGGGTCAAGCGGAAGGAGGTTACATTTGGACATGTGCGGCGTGGATTAGAGGGTACCATTGATGCAGAATTCAAGTTTGCCCTTTCTGCAAAATGTAACCTGGTGGTGAGCTTGCAACAAGAAAATATGGAGAATGTGGGAGTATTAGAGGGAAATGGAGGGAAGGGGTATTTTTCCAGTGGTACTGGCACAAGATCTGATCCATATCAAATCTACATTGTCATTAGGCACATGCCAATGTAAGCAAGGATGTTGCAAAGGGGTAGTGGCTAGTCTGAATGTGTCTCATTGTATTGGGAGGAACAACAAATCCTCACTCCTCGCTACCTCCCATCTCAACCATCTCCCATCGCCGACTCACTGCCACAGCCGTGCCCAGCCCCTTCCTGCACCTTTCCACCCGCCCCGCACGTCATGCACCATGGCTGCCACTACTATCATCAGTTTGGGAACTATCATTCTCCCTCAGGGCGTTTATCATTGCCTGCTTGGACCCGTCAATGTCAAGCCCCCTTTCT
>Ga0208784_1001256_pt1 | contig 10852 bp, 6 predicted proteins | sample DEB19_08_DNA_FD_184531 | JGI IMG/M metagenome (GOLD analysis project Ga0208784, IMG submission 184531) | Aqueous microbial communities from the Delaware River and Bay under freshwater to marine salinity gradient to study organic matter... | ecosystem: Environmental > Aquatic > Marine > Coastal ...
AATAGTTGTAGCTCCTGCGGTTGTACCACCTACATCAATAGTAGTTGAGAACCTTCTTTTAGCTTTCTTAAACTTGTCTGTGTTACTTGCTGCCATAATACTCCTAAGTTAAACTCTTCCAGCGTTGTGGGTCACCAGTTGGGATAATAAATCCTTTAGCCTGAATGTTAAGTAATGTGTAGTGACTAGCTGTTGAATTAGTTGTTATTACGAATTGAATGTTGTTAAGCAGTTTATTTACCCTGATACGTTTTTTAACTGATGCCTGAGCAAATGTTGTTGGTGTTACTGAAGTATCTGAGAATTGTGCACTAGAGAATGCTTGAGTGTCATATCCAGCATTAGATACGGTATCTGAAATGGTTACTGATTTAAGGTTTGAATATCCTTTTTTCTTTTCTGTTCCAAGCACAGTAATACTGATATCTCCAACAGGGTTGTTGAATTCAAAATATACAAATCTAATCTTAGCGAAAGCATTGCGGTTAGCATCTACAGGATAAAGTCCAGATACGTATTTAGTTTCAAATGCTACACCTAAATCACCTTCAATGGCATCAGATATTTCAATTAATCTTTGCCCGTTTATAGGAACAGCTAGCAAGTGATTATTACCTGAAGTGTCAGCATATTCAAAAAAACGTTCTACACCTAATGTCCAAGGTCCTGACCAGTTAAGTCGTTCTGTATCATTAACATAAATTACATTATTGGTACTGCTTCCATAAGGCATTGAGCAGAAAACTTTAGCTTTATAAAAATATGCACAAACATTGTTAATAGCAGTACCTGTCATACCTTCAATATCTGGTCGAATATTAGCACTTATTTCATCTGTTGATAAAAGATTAAGCATCTGTGGTTTAGAACGTAATGAGTACCAGCCACGCCTGTTAAAGAATTGAATATCGTTTCTTACTTTAACTACTGATAAAGGAGCGTTAGAACCTATCGAACCAACAATTTTTATTGCTGTAGGCACTGTAAATGAAATATTACCAACCGATACAGTATCGAGTGATATCTGCCAAGTTGAACCATTACCTTCATTATCTGAAGTAAACACCGTAGCAAATGCTCCACCTTTACCATCACGATAATGCACAACAGCTGTAGGGCGTTCTCTGCCACCTTTTTCTAAATCAATCCAACCACCACCAGTAAATTCTGAGAATGTTCCTACATCAGCACCAGCACCACTCCAGTACACCCTAAATGGATTATTAGGGTCTAGTGTAGCCCATAATCTATTACCTGAAAGTTCCATTTGAGCAAACTTTGGACCAGTTGTAGTATCGCCAGCTGGAGCAGTAACATAAGTATTCATTGGCATATTATCTTCACCAGTATCCGTAAACGATACCGTTGAGCCACTTGGTTGAGTTACAGAACCAATGTAATAATAATTTGTAATACCATTAGTTTCATCATTGTAGTAAATATTGTAAGCAGTTGCCCCTGTTACTTTAGTCCAAGTAACAGTTATTGAATCAGTTCCAGTAGTCCAGTTATCACGTGTTTTACCAATTGTTGCTGTTCCAAGAGTAGAAGCGGCAGTTTCTCCTACGCCATTAACAGCAGTTATTTTATAATTTGCATTATAAGTCGAACCAGTTAATCCAGCTTTAGTGGCAGTTGGAGCTCCTGGTGAAGATATTGCAGTAAATGGTTGAAGAGTTGATGTACCATCAAAACGTATTAAATTATCTACACCATTAGCTATGTAAAGATATGAACCTATTTGTTGAAAATAAACTTTATTACCAGCTGTTATGGAAGCACCAGTACAGGTAGTCCAAGTTGTGCCATTATTAGTTGAGTATTTAATTGCTGTACCAGATGCTACAACTAAGTAATTGGCTTTGTTAGATGTAGTGTATACTGCAGCACCATATAAAGTAGCTGAAGTAGTACTGCCGTAATAATCACTACCCCAACGTGGAGTCCAACGACCATCCATTGTTTGAAATAAGTTTTTAGATTCTTTTGCTGCATCAAATGGTAGTAATGATTCATCAGTAAGTGTAATTAAACCCTTACGAAAAGTACTGATATTAATACGAGTTTCAGGTAAATTTCCTGCTGTAGATATTTTAATATCTCTAGCCATCTATTCTCCAAACGTTCCGCCCGTATTGATATATTGCTGGTCTTGCAATCCGTGGTCTTGATAATTAGCATACATTGTATTTTTCATAACCATCTGTCTTAATCGTTCTTCTGCTTCTTGTAATGCAGCCTGATAAAGAGTTATGTTGTTATCGCCTTTGTGAAGTTCAGATACAACCGCATAAACAATGTAGTAAGGGTCAGCCATTTCGGGAATATCTGTTGTGGCATCCATAGCTTCAGCACGCTTATAGTAATCATATTTAAGAGTAAATCCATTAATATTGCTTTGAGGTTTTTGAGTTAAATTTAATACATATCCATCTTTGGGATTGCCTGTAAAATATGCAGCTTGAGTTGTTGTATAAATTTGAGCTTCCTCTGGTTTAATTACTGGTATTGTTTGATGTGTGTTAGTGCCATCCATAATCTTTACAAACCCACCAGGAAATAAAAATGATGTAGGTGCATTATATGTAGTATCGTCTGTAGCAATAGTAAGAGTAGCACCTGTAGAAACTACTGAGGTATTTGTCCATAATTCATTCCAAATAGTCCCCATATTATTTTCCCAACGGTTAATAGCTACATTAATTAAACGTCTACGAATAATATAATCATCATCAGTAGATGCTGGTGTAGTTGCGTCTGTTTCATACAGAGTATGTATTGCGTCTTGTAAATCTGATTCTGTTAATCCGATTGCTGCCATTTTATCTCCTTATAAAAATACAGACAGGAAATAAATCCTGCCTGTAATGCTTTTGTTACTCGGCTTTACTTAATTGTACTATCCTTTTTGTGTTTTGACAATAATCTTACCAGGTTTCTTAATTGTCACTCTTCCTTTACCTGTAGGCACATTCAATCCTCCTGGTTTAGCCATTTTAACACCACTTGGTATATAAAACTTAGGATAGCGTGTACGACCAGAACCACCGCCATATCCTAATCCATATTTTAATTCATTAAACACTTTTCTTTGGTCATCCTCATACCCGAATGTAACATTGTCATATACTCTTTTATCTATAGGTGGGTATCCTTCAATAGCTCTTTTAGCGTTAATATATCCTAATTTATTATTTTTATAATTAGCAAAATCATTTGACAATTGGTCGGCATTATTTCTGAAAAACTGTTTAGCTAATGCTGGGTCTTGAGATTTAATTTGATAATATTTCTGCATTAAAGCTGTTTGCTCTGGATATGCAACATTGCTATACATTGCTGCTCTTTCATTTTGTGTATCATTATTTAACCCCTTAGCTTTAAAGTATTCACTGTTGGCAGAATAATAATCTCTTTGTGCTTTTTCAAATGCAGAATACCAGGGTTGAGTTGCCCTTAATATTTCTGTTGTTTCAATATCTTCTCCAGTAGGTCTTGACCTTAATTCTGTAACTACCCTAGCTTGTTGTGAGTTTAAAAGGTATATCGGGTCAACTGGCTTACCATCTCGATTATAATCTCTTATAGCTTGGTCTTTTAGAAAATTAAATATTCTACCATCTTGGTTACTTGAAATAACTTTCCATTTTTCAGGAGATAATATATTAGATATTTTTTTGCCTGTTGCCCTATCTTTTGTTGGGTTAGCAAATGTGTAATATGCCTGAGCTAAATCTGGATTTGCATCTAAGAAAGATTTTACCTGCTCAACATTTTCTTTATAGTATGCTGCAGTTTCACGCTCTTTTTGAGCCTGCTGAGGACCAAATTGCTCAACTTTTAATCCACCAGCCCTTAGTAATGCTTGGAGTAAATCACGTTTTTTACCATATATATCTTCACCTCCAAACATAGCACTTACAATTGAATCGGCTTCACGCCCTACTGGTAAGTTTTGTACAGCTAGTGCCCTTAATTGATTTAGTCTTTTATCTACTTCTGGAAGGTCAGAATATTTTTTAACAACATATGTGCCATTTTGATAAACAATTGTATTGGTAGGGTCAGTAATTTCTTTGCCCCTAAAATCTTTGTTAAATATAAACTGTAATACTTGTCCAGCTAGTGGGTCATTCCATCCTTCAGGTTTAAATGGATTTTGTTGTATTGGAGCAAATCTTAATGCTCCTGATGCACCTTCTACATTAGTTAGTTCATAGTATGGCATAAATCTTGCAGCATTTACTGCTCCCCAAGGAGTTTGTACTTCCAATGAAATATTTGTAAATGGTATTTTAGGCGCACCAAATCTGTTTTCACGAGTTTTTCTATCTTGTTCAGATTCTCCAGACAATTTAGACATTCCTGCTATAAACAATGACCACATACCTACAGAAGCTAATATATTTAACGGATGGTCCATAGCATCATTTTTAAGTATTCTTAATGAATCACCTGCAAATTTAATAAAGGCATTACCGATAATTGGAACTTTTGATGCAATATCATAAAAGAATCCAACTGCTTTATAATCTTGAAATGCTCTTTGGGTTTTAGTAAATGCTTCATCTGGGCTAAATCCACGATTTATCCAAGTAGTAAACGCTGCTAATTTGGCTTTATCATCAGCTTGAGCATATGAATTTTTTACATATTGTGCTGCCTTTTTAGTTAATCCTTGGTCTTCAGTTGCTTGAAATATTCTAGCTGTCAATTCTTTGTTGGTAATATCGCTGCCAAATAATCCACGCCTAACTGCTTCTAAATAAATAGGGTCATTATTTTTAACCATTTTATTTACATTTTTGTATGCTAATTCAAATTGAACTGGGTTAATCCCCCCTAAACTTGAAAAAATACCTCTGTTAGATACCTGGTTACCTAAACGTGTAGCTGGGTTAAATACTGTTAACAAAGCTTTTTTAGCTTGTCTTAGTCCTAATCTGTCATACCAATTAAGAAAGTTATTAATTGAGTCTAAAGCTGCATTTTGATATACAAATCCCTTGGCATCTTCAGCAAATGTCCTAGGAACGTATTTTTCAGCTGCTGCACCATACAGTTTAGAGTTTGGCATTTTTATAAAGCCAGGTCGTTCTACATCTGATATTAATCCTTTAGAACCAAGAAAATCAAAATAACTTGCCATAGCATCTGCCTTTAATGTTTCAGCTATTTTTTTAGATGTTGCATATAGTGGGTCTTGTATTTCAGTTTTTGCTATATCTTCAGCAATATTTGGTTTTCTAGATTTGAATGTATTAAGGACTGCATTGCTGGCTTTATTATAGGCATTTGTATATTCTGGGTCAGTTTCAAATATGCCATATGTTTTACGCATATAACCACCATCTTTACCAGCATTATATTGGTCTTCTGATATCCATCCTCTTTGATAGTTATATTCGTTTATTGTGTTGTTAATATCTAATATTTGATTTCTTACTTCTTTTTGCAATGGATTAAGCTGCGATTCTTTTACAGATGGTTTTAAACCAAATGAATTGTATACTTGAGCTAAACTTTCTTTTGTTTTTAACCTAGTATCTTGTTGCAATTTCATAGCAGCAGTATTCGCAAAATCTTGTGTACCAAACATTTTTGCCCTAGCTGCTATCATTTCTGGTGTTCTACCAGCTTCAGTTGAAATACCAGTAGCAAATCTTCCAACAGCTCTTGCAGGCATATATTTAGATGTTTGAGCACGCAACAATAGTTTATTAACACCACTTTCAATAGGTGCAGATATATTTTCACTAAATAATCTATTAAGTGATATTTTTTGTGGCGTAGTTAAACCACCACGTTCTTGTGGTAATTGTTCTTTACCAAATATTATTCGTTGGAGTTCTGTGGGGAGGTTTGCTGTTGTTGTCTCTGACGCAACTTGTTCAGTTGTTCTTGGGACAGACTGTGGATAAAGAATATTTCCGTTTCCTGCTGATTGTCTGTATTGGTTGATTGTGGGTTCATAATTTCCTCTCTCTATTAGTTGAGCACTACCATTGGTTACTTTTGGTTTAGAACCAGTTTGTTGAATGATATTGTTTATATTATTCCTTAATTCTCCCCCAAAGTCAATGATTTCTACTTTATTATCAGATATAGTAGCTCCTGAAATGCCATTATTTTTTAATGTAGCAATAAATGCGTCTGGTTCATTTGTAGTAAATGTATATTTTTGGTCTCCACCTCTGAATTTTGGTGCGAATATTAATGCAGCATCTTGATTCATACTTTGTGCGTGTTCAGAAGCATATGCTGCTATAGCATCTGGATTGCCTTTAACTGATACTTTATAACTTGGCTCAATACTTCCTTCCCAGTTGCCAGCAACTCTTTCTATCTTTGGAGTTAAATTATATTCAGGAGCTTTTGTTGTCAATGAATTTTCAAAACCTTTTGCTCTAGTTGTGTCATAGTATGGTTGTGTATCAGCAACTTTTGTTACGGGTTCACCCCTAAATGATGTAATACCAATTTCAGTTGGTTTTTTAAGTCCTTCTGATATTTTTCCATAGCCATATCCACCACCAGCAGTAGCAGCACCAATTCCTGCACCAGTGCCAGCTCCTGTAACAGTTCCTAATCCTATATTTAAAGCAGTGTTTACAATGGCTTGTTCTGGTGTCTTGTATTGGTCAGCAGCTTTTGCAGATTCAATAGCACCCATAAATGCACCAGCTTTAGCACCTTCTTTAGCACCAGTTACTGCGCCTTGTTTTAAAACATCTTTCAATGTTTGCTTTCCTGCTGCTTCTATTGTTTGTGCTGCTGCTTCTTTGGCTACTTGCCCAGCTCCTGTTTCTATAGCTGATTTTGCTAATTGTTTAGCTACAGGTGCTTCTGCACCGAGTGTTGCTATGTTAAAAGCACCTTCAAACAAAGGAGCTGTTTCAGAAATCATTTGAGGAAGAGATATTGGTTGATTTGTTCCTTGAGATGTTAAAGCTCGAGTATATGCAGTAGCTCCTCTTGCCATTTGTCTAGGAGAATTGAGAAATCCAGAAGCAATATCGCCAGCAAAATTTAATGGTACATCAATTAATGGATTACCAGTTTTTGTTTCTAGTTTTACTTCAGGTATTTTATTAGCCAATTGATATGCTTGATTAGCTTGGTCCATTGCTTGTTTCTGAAATTGTGGATTTTCCATCATTTTTTGATTTCTTGCTAAATTAGTATCAATCATTGAACCAATTGATGGTGCTACAACATATGCAATATCCCTAAAAGCTGCTGCTGCTGGTGCTTCTTTATAAGCAGTTTGCCTTTCATTTATAAACCGTTGGACTGGATTAGGTTGAGGTATTGGTTTAGGAGCTACTTTAATAGTTGGAGCGACTGTTTGTACGTTCTGAACCACCGTAGAAGGCGCTGTAGGGATTTTTGTACTAAAACTTGGTAAATTAGTCCCTAATGTAGGAAGTTGCGTTGTAGGCATTCCTGGAGTTTTAAAAGTATCTTTAAAATTAAAAGTAGGAGAGGGTGTTGGCGCTGGTGCTGGTTGTTGTGGCTGCCGAGGTCCTTTAAAAAGATTGCCCAAGCTACCAGCTAGGCTTTGAAACCCCTGTTCTAGGTCTTTTAATTTAATTCCAAATAATGCCATTGGGCACTCCTTACGCTATGGTTTGGTCTGTATATTTTTTGTATAAAGCTGGATTAGCTATTTGCAAAGCTGTTGCTTGCGGCATACCACTAGTCTGCATTGATACATCTGGAGTAATATTTTCAGGTGAGTAGCCCCTAAGTTCAGCTTGAGCCTTAGCAAAGTCATTAGCTATTATATTGCTAGCATCTCCTACTTGAGTTGATAAATTAGCTAATTGATTTATAGCATTTTGTGCAAGTTGTGATTGAGCCTGTGAAACATATCCACCGCCATATTGAGCACGTTGCATTTCAAGTTGGTTACGAGCATCTTGGAATCGATTAGCAATGTCTGCAGCTTGTTGTTGTTTCCAAATGTTAAGAGCATCCATTTTTTCTTTAAAGCCACGTTCAAGTTGAGTTGTAGCTAATTGAATATTGCCTAAATTATAATTGTAATCACTAAGTATCTGTCCTTTGTTTTGTGCTTCTTGTTGTCCTAAAGCATATTTATACATTCCTGCAGCACTTGAATCTGCAGCACCACCTACACCCAATCTATTCATTCCTGCTTGATAAGCATTGCGAATGTTTTGAGATAAATCTCTAAGTCCAATATTTTTTTGCCGAGTCGTAGTTTCAGCTTGTCGTTTAAGATTTTCAGTGCCTGTTAATTTACTTGATTCTAAAGCAGCTTTCTGTTGACCATATTGTGCTTCAAGTCCAACATTGGCTTGATTTTGTCTAGTATCTATATTACCCATTTGCGCATTAATAGCACGCAATACATCTGATGAATAATTTGTTCCACCACCACCTGTTCCACCTGTAGCATCAGTTGCTACATTATAATTTATAGTTGGCGTTTGAACATTTTGTTGTGTAGCAGTAGGTCCAAAAAATCCTCCTGTCGGCTGTCTTTCACCTCCAGACAAAGACATTCCTGGAATTACATCACCATAAAGAGGGCTTCTTCCGCTTGTTATGTTCCCCCAAACATTTCCCAATGCTTGTCTAACATTTATTCCTGGTATTAAATCCATAATTTCTCCTTTTAATAAAAAAGACATCCAAAGAGGATGCCACTCAATTCACGCCTTTTTGAGGTAGTGTAATCTGTGAATCTGATTTAACTATAAAAAAAATAGAATTTTTTGTCAAGTTATTCTAAATAAATTTTTTTTATTTCAGTTGTTTTAAGCAGCTGTACGGGTAGATGCTGCTAAACGAGTAGTTGCCACTGACCGAGTGTTTATTGGAACATCAGTAGAATAAGTTAAACCAGTAGCTGTTAAGTTGTTAGTTGTTGGGGCTTCATCATTAACACTATCATTAAATCTAATATGGCAAGTTCTATCTGTAGGCGATAAACCAGCAGAATAAAGAGTAGCTACTTCAGTTGCTGTCATTGCTCTACCATTTAAGAAAACAAATCCATCTATTAAACCTTTGTAGAAGTTAGCAGCACTGGGAGCTCTTCTGGCTAAAGTCAAGGTAGCACTTGAAGCAGTCATTGTTATAGAAGTATCTTGTGAAAATAAAGAACCATTGATATAAAAATTTAAATTATTTGCTTCATAAGTTACTACTGTGTGAACCCATTCATCTGCTGTTATTTCACGCTTTGTTGGTATTCCATCTAATGTAGATGAATTTCTAAGTTCTGGACCAAATGATATTCTTCCACCAGATACTAAAGCTATTAAAGTAAATCCATTTGTTGGACCACTATCTTGCCAATCTAATATACGTGTATTATTAGTAACTGCTCTACCAATTTTTAACCACATACCAAAACTAAAAGCTGTGGTAGATGGTGTAATTGGTACAGTACAGTAAGAAGTAGTTCCATCAAAAGAACCAGACTTACCCATATCTCTAGTTACTAGACGGGTAGAAGCTGCAGAACGTGGCATTTTACTTCCAAAGTAGAGTTATATCAGCAGTTCCACCAACAGTTGCATATAGACCAGTTGAAAACTCTACAGCAGGTAGTGAAATAAAGTTAGGACCTGCAGCAAAAGTAATAGTGTTAAATATTACAGTTCCAGAACCAGCAGTGTTATCCCATAATTTAAGCGTACCTGAAGTGTGAGAGTTTACTACAATACCTTTAAGTACACCTGCACCAGTTTTAATTAATGCACTAGCACTAATGTTAGTATAGGTAGCGTTATCTCTGATTTTAAGAATATCATTAGTTAAATCTTCACCAGCAATCTTACTTTTAAGATTCACATCTAAAAAATCACCTGTTGGGTCGTATGCTTTATTAAGCACTGATTGTTCGCTATATTGTGTGTCGTTTGTTGTATCAGCCATTTTACTTTCTCCTTTTTTTTAGAGTAAAGATTTTAATCTTTAATGTCAAGACTATTTAATTGTTCTAATCCATCTTTTATTTTGTGCCAGTTCTTTTCTAATGACCAATTATCAATGACATCTTGTTTAGCTTTTTCACCTATCTTGCGTCTAAGTGTTTCATTTTCAATTAAAAGTTTATAAGCGTTATACCAACTATCAAAAGTATTATCTACTAAATATCCTGTAGAACCGTGTTTAATAGATTCCTGATATGGACCAACTTTAGAAGCAATAGTAGGTATGCCCATTAATGAATATTCTTGCCACTTAATATTTGATTTACAAATGTTAAATGGTGTATCAAGTATGGGAGCTAATCCAATATCAAACTTAAATGTTGAATAAAAATCTAGCCATTTTTGTACTCCACTAGTTCCTCCAAGAAATTTATATCTAGCTTTAGGTAAGTATTTATCAAGTTTAATACCAGCAGATTCTACATATACATTTTTATATTCGTGCATTATTTTTTGTAAAGCATCTATTGCGTTTGATTTATGTAAATCATTGTAATGAGAGGACCCCCCTGCGTATCCAATAACTATTTTATCTTTATTGTCATTTTTAGCAGGTTTGTATCTTTCTGTAGATATTAAATTTGGTACTACAACTACGCTTTCTTTAGGTCTGTAATAACGTTCTTCTCTCAATTTTTTAGCTAATATTTCTGTAGTTGTTGTGACATATTTGGCATCTACAGCCATACCTAATAAGTGCATTTCATATTTTTTAGGTAAATGAGTTAAGAATGGATTAGATGGGTCTATATCAAATAAATTATCATCAACATCTAATACAAACTTAGTTTTGAACTTTTGTTCCATCACCATCATAAAAGCGTGAATAAAAACATTAATTTGATAAGTACCCCATACCATATCAAAATCTTTTAAGAAGT
>Ga0208784_1001257_pt1 | contig 10845 bp, 10 predicted proteins | sample DEB19_08_DNA_FD_184531 | JGI IMG/M metagenome (GOLD analysis project Ga0208784, IMG submission 184531) | Aqueous microbial communities from the Delaware River and Bay under freshwater to marine salinity gradient to study organic matter... | ecosystem: Environmental > Aquatic > Marine > Coastal ...
CGCGTACCAGATGGTGATGAACGACAAGGATGCTGGGCAAGGTTACTTTCCAGGATACAAGTCTGATGCTGTTGTCGCATCCGAGCAGGTTGCCAAGGACACCCTTCTCATCAAGGGTACGAATGACATGGCATGGACCCTTGGTCGTGGCATCTCAGATATCTTCTTTGATCCTGAGGACAAGGCATTCAAGACAATGTCTGGCATCATCGATGCCACTATCGCACTTGTCGCTGATCCCACTATTGCTAGTGCAAAAGTCCTTCAGGCTCGCAAACTCAGCAAGTTGAGTGATGCTGCTGTCGCAGCGACAAAATCGTCGCGCACAGCAATGACGGATGCTGGTTTCGTTGACCGCTTGTCGAAGCGCCAGGAACAGGCACAACGCCTTCTTGAAGAATCAGACAAGTATCTTGCTGACATGAAGTCAAGTGTCATCAACGATTTGATCTCGATTCATGAGGGTGCTGTCGCCAGCAAAGGCACAATGCCTATGGATGAGGCTATCGCACTTGGCGAAAAACTCGGTGTGCCGAAGTTGCAGAAGGATTACGCCAAGGCTACCGCAGATTTGAAACTATTGCAGGATGCGGCAGCAGCCTCTGACCCTGTTGCTGCCGCCAAGGCAGCAGGTATCCGTTTCAAGGCTGGTGCAACCAATGACGAGATTGCCAAGAGTCTGAGGCGCCGCATCGCGGAGAAGCGTCGCGAGGTAAAGTGGACTGGTGACAGTCTCACCGACATCCTCGGTCGCCAAATCTACGGTGATGATCTTATCGCCGAGAAGGCGCTGCTTGATGAGGCTAAGACCCGTTATCTTTCCGATGAGGGCTACTCAAAGCGCATCGAAGCACAGATGGCTGACGCTGAAGAGGCGCGTAAGGTTGTTGAGGCTCACCGTGCTGGCTTGAAGGTTACCCCAGCAGATGCACGGCTGGAGCGCCAGAAGGCTGTCGAATGGTTTGCTGGTCCTCGTGCTCAGTTCTTCTTGGAGAGCATCGCAGATATTGACAATGCTGCTGAGATCAATCGTCTCACTAAGGGACGTTTCGGTGCTGAACTGTCGCACGATCTTGCCATGGCTAAGACTGTGGAAGAAGTAGAGGATGTCCTCCTGCCGTTGCTCGGCATCAAGGTCGACACTCTCATGCCCGCAACGACTCTCGGTCGCTATCTTGTCAATGCCCACCCTACGCTTGTCATGCGTGGTGCCAACTCTGAGCGCTTGAACGCGGCATACGACAAGTTGAACAAGGTGTTCGGCCACCCGATGCAGCGCATGCCTAACGGTCGCTACGTTCACTTTGAGGACACTGAGGGTCTCACAGAGCAGGTTTCACGCTGGATGGCTTCAGCGCGTTTCTCGCAGGACGAGATCGATGACGTATTCAACCGTCTTGCAGCGACTGACGCTGCCGATATCGTGTCACGTCGCCGTATTGTGCTTGATACTCTTGATCAGACTCTTGTGCGTATTGCTGATGATGCTGGCGTGTCAGCCAAAAGCAAGCAACGTCTGAGGGAAGACTTGACTGCGTACGATAACGCACTGTACAACGAAGGTCAGTACCATTCAAGGAAAGTCGGCGAGACCAGCGGTTTCGATGTGCCGATCAGTGCCACAGAAACTGTGAGCCTGCGTGGTGTCCCGACCAGTGCTGCCCAACTTGCGCACGGTATCAGGCTTCCTGACGTTCAGGAGATTCGTCGTGCCACTGGTCGTGTAGCGCGTATGGCGCGCGTCCTCGACAAGCGTGTCGGTGAAGGAACAATGACTGAGGATGTCGCACGGAACATCATGCGTGGTTTCCGTGGCGTCAACAACTTCTTCAAGACATCGATGCTCGTGTTTCGTCCCGCATTCGTCGCTCGTGACATCATGGAATGCATGATCCGTCAGTACTTGTCTGGCGGTAGGACGATCATCAGCAATCCTCGCGAGATGCTTGCCACCATCATTACCAATCCTGTCGCTGCCCGCAAACTGTTGTCCAAGGCAAACTTGAAGAGTCTTGAGAAGGTTGACCCGTACAAGGTTGACGTGAACGGCAACTCGTTCAACTCGTTGAACTACAGTCCTGGCATCGATCAGGAGTTCATGAACTCTTTCACGCAGATGATGAACCAACGCGCCATCTCCAGTGATGCTCGTGTTCTCACACAGGGCATCAGGGCTAATGGTGAGTGGACGATGATTTCACTGAACAAGGACCTCGCTAATGCTAGTCAGTTCGCTGAAGACCTTGCTAGTGTCATTCTGCGTCACTATGCTGACCCGATCCACCGACTGATTGCTAAGGGTCCTGCTGGGCTTCCTGAGAAGTTGAGGAACCAGGTCACCAAGGGCAAGATGACTTTTGAGGATGCTGTGTCTCGCATGGTTGCGGAGAACAGGTTCGCTGGTGTGGACATGCTGCGAAGCAGCAGTGACTCGATGCGTCGTGTGCTGTCAACGCACAAGGGACGTCAAGAGTTCCTATTCAACAACGCAAACTCTGTGCGTAACCAGATCGAGCATAATATTGCTGGCATGAAGACACTCCAGGATTTCATTGCTGAAGGCAAGATCGTTGACGATGCTGGAAACGTACTGTTCGAGGTTGGTCAGGACTTTGCCAAGAACCACCGTTATTTGACTAAGATGATCAAGGATCAACTGGTCAAGAACGATGATTTTGCCAAGGCAGCACAGCAGATCGAGATCCCTTCCATGGCTCGTAACATGAGCAAGCAGGAAGGTTTGCGCAAACTGGTTGATGACTTCTTCGAGGTTGCTGCCCGCTCAACGAGTCGTGTCATCTACTCACCTGAGTACCGTGTCAAGTATTGGGACAAGGTTTCCGAGTTGGCTCCTTTGATGAGTCGTTCAACTGCACAGAAACTGCTCGGTTCCAGTTTCGCTAAGGAGATCAAGGACACGAAGGTTGTGTCCATTGCTGAGGACGGTACTCGTACTGAGGTGAACTACGCGAAGCACAATCCAGCATTCAACCAAGTAGTTGATGCCGCTAACGGCAAGTACACTGACGGTTTCTTGAGTGTCGATGAAGTGAACACTATCGCATCAGAGGCCGCTGCCAAGCATGTCGCCAACTTGTTCTATGATGCTGCCGAAAAGTCAAACCTCGTGAATGCCGCATCGCTCGCGTTGCCGTTCGTGAACGCATGGCAGAACACTATCCGCACTTGGGGCAAGTTCAGCATGGATCGGTACCGTTTGGCGACACGAGTCGTCCCAGCGGCAAGGCTCATGCAGACTCTACAGTCCCCAAGTTCCCGTGTCATCTACGATGTCACTGGCACTGAGGCACCGTACACTGACCCTACCGAGGGATTCATCTACTCCGACAGGAACGGCAACAAGCGTTTCACCGTTCCGTTCGCTGGTGGGTTGATGACTGGTTTCGGGATGTTCGGCAGCACCAACATGGGTAGCATCTCCACGTCACTGCAGTCTTTGAACCTCGCGTTCTCTGGTGGTTCACTTCCTGGCAGTGACATCGGTATTGCTCCTGGTGTCGGTCCGCTCGTGTCGTTCTTCTACCAGAACACGACACCAAACAGTCTGAAGTATGCGTTGCCTCCTGTCATTCGTGACATTGTGGAACCGTATGGTCCTAAGCGTTCCGCTGCCGCTATCGAGAACTTCGTTCCTGGCTGGTTGAAGAACTACTTGTTTGGTGCTGACGCACAGCAGGTTGCCAAGTTCTCCAAGGGCATCATGGGGTGGTTGGTGTCGACAGATCCACGCTACTCTGCTATCTGGGATCAGTCTACTGTGATGACTGCTGGTCAACGTGCCGAGTTGCAGAATGAGTTGTCCAACAAGGCTGGCAGTATGGCTATCGGTCAGATCATGTGGCAGTCGCTCATCAAGGCAATATCGCCTGGTGCTCCTATCTACGACTGGTACCAGAAGACCAAGGGTGGTCAGTCGTACGCCCAGATCCAGTTGGCTGACGCTTTCAACCGCATCTACGAGCAGGTTGGTGGCGACTACAATCTCGCATTCGGTGAGTTCACTGACGTCTTCGGCCCTGAGGCTGTCATGTCCATGATGAGCACTAACACCAATGAGATCGTCGGCACGAGTCAGGCATACGACTTCGCGGCACACAACAGCGATTTGATGAACAAGTACATCAAGGAGATCCCGTACTTCTTCACTGGTGGTGACTATTCGATCCACTATGCGTCACTGTTGAAGGCTCGTGGTGAGGGCAAGGCGTTGTCTAACAATGATCTTATCCGTGAGGCTGATGCTGCGATGATCGCATCTATGCGTGGACAGTTGATGAAGAAGGCAGTGAAGTACGGTTACACTCCTGACTGGGTTGATGACCAGATGGCTAACATGAAGGGTCACTTGTTCCCTGGATATGAGCCGTTGCGTCCGAAGACTGCCAGCGACCGCAATAACCGTATCGCTCGTGTCGTCGAGATGGCTCGCGATCCTCGCATCCTTGAGACTGAGGCTGGCAAGGGTTTGAAGCAGTTCCTGCCTGTGTACATGAACATCAAGCAGCAGGCTGCTGATGCTGGCTACCGCAGTATCGCTGTGGATGATTTCGCTGCCGAACGTCAGATGTTGGATGATCTTGCCAACTCTATCGGCAAGAACAATCCTGATTTCAGTAACTTGTATAAGCGTGTTTTCTACTACGATATCAATGGGTGATAAGTATGAGTTGGTCTGACATTCCAATGGTTCGTACTGATACGAAGAAAACAAAGGGTGGCAAGTACACGAGGGGTGTGATTTCACGTCTGAGCGTGAATCCTGCCAATGTCCGTCCCGATGAGGCCAGTGGCATGGGTGGAACCAAGACTCGTGTTGTGTCAGGTGTTACGCGTATTGGGTACAAGTATCCAGATCCTGTTGGTTATGCTGCAACAGAGATTGCTAAACTTGATGATGCTGGTGTCAGCGACATGATTGCTCGCTTGTATCAGGCTGGATATTTCTCGCGCGAAGAAGCAAAACTGTTGATGTGGCGTGACGACAATGGTACTGTCGTGCCATATCCTGAGAAGACAACTACTTTGCGCAAGTTACTCACTCAAGCGATGACTGATGCGAACATGAATGGTGTCACATACCAGGAGTGGACTGCCTACCGCTACAACCAGATTGAGGCTGGTCAGCGTGGCGCTTTCCGTGGCGAGAGTGCTGCGGAGACGAAGAAGCAGGACAGTGCTGGTGGCCCGAAGACCAGCACTATCCGCACCCTGTACATCACTCCCCGCCAGACTGCTGACCGTAAGTTGGATGACTCGTTCAAGGAGATGTTCGGTCGGGTTGCTACGCAGAAGGAGAAGGACGAGTTCTACAAGTCTCTGTCCAAGAAGCAGAACAACCCGAAGAATGCCTCAGTGTACACGTCGACGACTGCCAATGGTATTCAACGTGCCTCACAGACTGAGGCTGGCGTGAATGTCGATGACGAGATCGAGGACTTTGCGATCTCCAAGGTGAACTTCGCGAATGACAAGTCTATCGGCACTGGCACTATCCGTGAGAAGATTATTGCTTTGAAGAGTGCTGCCAGCGACTACGGCTCATCATTGTCGAAGAAGGATATCGTGAAGTATGGCACTGGTCTTGTTCGTGGGGAGTACACGGATGCGACTATCCGTGAGCAGTTGGCTAATGCAGCGAAGGTTCACTACAGGGCGTTCAGCGACAAGATCACCAATGAGACCAGTGTTCGTGACCTTGCATCGAACTATATCACACGCAAGGCTCGTATTCTGGAACTTGACCCGTCTCAGATTGGTTTGAAGGATGTGGAGAACGCTATGACTGGTAATGTCCCCATGTCCTACCAGGAGTTTGACACTAGCGTGAAGAGAGATCCTCGTTACCAGAACACGACTGAGGCGAAGACTAACGCATTGAACTTTGCAAGTACTATTCTCAAAGCATTCGGGTATGGTGGCTGATGGCGCAGAATGAATCATCTGGTCCGAAGGTGCAAGAGCCAACAACGCAGAGCACGTCGTACACTGTCCCTGCTTCTGGTGCGTCGTGGGAGATCTTCAATACTTTCATCACAAATATCCTTGGTCCTAAGTCTGCACCGTGGGTGACAGCATTGTGGAAGCATGGTTCCAGTTATATCAACGAGAACTCTGACTATGCCAATAGTCCGCTGATCATCGATCTTGCACTCAACAAGGCTGAGGCCAAGACTGATCCTGATCTTGACAGTTTCCGTCGCATGACTGCTATTGTCGATGATTTGAAGGCTCGCAAGGCTAAGGGCGAGAATGTGCATGTTCCTACTTATTTTGAGTTTCTAGGGACTAAGGAAGCATATGGGAACATTCTCAATAGTTATGGCTTGTCTGATATCGCATCTGATACAGATCTTGAGCAGATGATTGCAAACAACTTGTCAGTATCTACAATGGCTGAACGTATCCAGACTGCTTTTGATTCTGTTGACCAGGCTGATGAAGAGTTGAAGAAGCAACTGCAGGTCGATTACCCAAACCTCACGTCGAAGGATATTGTCGCTGGTTTGCTACTCGGCGCTAAAGGCCCAGAAGAAGTTCAGCGCCGCATCGAGGTTGCTGGCATCAAGGCTGAGCAAGGTCGTTTCGGTATGGGTGCAGCATATTCTGCTGAGGAGTTGCAGAAGATGGGTTATACCCGTGCTGATGTGGCCTCCAAGTATTCCCAACTTCAGGAACTGGTTCCTTCTGAGCAGCGTCTCGCAGGATTGTATGGCGGAGACGTGCAGGGAACGCAGGCTTCACTTGAGCGTGAGGCTTTCACTAGTGTCGCATCCAAGGAGCGTAAGACCTATCGTGAACGTGAGGCTGCAGCATTCGCTGGGGCATCAGGTATCACGTCTGGTTCGCTCACCAAGCGCCGTTCAGGGCGCATCTGATCCCCTGACAGATAGACCAGCACTGTCAGTGTATGAAGACTGGTAGCAGAAGCCGACCCCATTCCCCGATGGGTTATCGTGGTCTGCGATTACTTCAATGAAAGGGCGGTTGCGATGAGCAACAACTATCAGGAATGGGACGACGAGGACGACTTCGACATGGATGAAGTTCAACCGAAGCGTGACGACAGTACCGATCTGGTGCGTAAGTTGCGTAAGGCTGAGCGAGCGAAGGAGAAGCGTATTCGTGAACTTGAGGACGAACTTGGTTCGCTGCGTTCAGCGCAGCGTGAGAACGTCATCAAGAGTGTCCTATCTGAGAAGGGTGTCAATCCGAAGATTGCGGCCTTTATCCCGTCCACACTCGATGCCTCTTCTGAGGCCGTGTCTGCATGGATTGAGGAGTATGGTGATGTTTTCGGGCTGAAGTCAGCAACTAATGACGACCCTGCGCAGCAAGTCCCAGACTTGTCTGCTCTTCGCCAGATCGACGCTGTTACTTCTGGCGCTCTATCTCCTGACCGTCAGGAGGACATGTTCCTTCGGTTGAATCAGGCTGGTAGTGCCGAGGAGATCATTGACATGATCAACTCGTTCGATTCGTAATCCTCTATTGAAAGGTCATATACATGGCTAACGTATATACTGATGCTGGCACTGCTGCTGGCCTTGGTGGTACCGTAGGTAGTGCTGGTCTTGTCCAGAAGGCGTATGACCGCCTTGTTGAGTTCGCTCTGCGTTCTCAGCCGCTTCTCCGTTCGGTTGCCGACAAGCGTCCTGCACGTCAGGCAATGCCAGGTTCCTCTGTTACCTTGCAAATCTACAACGACATGCTCACGAACAAGAGCAGTCTCACTGAGACTACTGATCCTGATTCGGTTGCTCTCGCAACTCCGAACCAGGTTACCATTACTCTGAATGAATATGGTAACGCTGCTCTTGTGACCCGTAAGTTGCAGTTGTTCTCTCTCGCTGATGTTGATCCGGCTGTTGCTAACATTGTTGCCTATAACATGGCTGACTCTGTTGATGAACTTGCTCAGGACGAGTTGCGTAACGCAACGAACATCATCTACGGTGGTAGTGTCACTGCTGAGGGTTCGCTTGCTAACGCTGATACTCTCACTGCCGCTAAGATCCGTCGTGCTATCGCCAAGTTGCGTTCCAACAAGGCTGTTCCGCGTCGTGGTTCGATGTACTGGTGTGGTATCCACCCTGAGGCTGCGCATGATCTTCGTGCGGAGACTGGCTCTGGTTCGTGGCGTTACCCGCACGAGTACCAGACTAACGAGAACATCTGGGCTGGTGAGATTGGTGCATTCGAGGGTGCGTTCTTCGTTGAGACCCCGCGTCTGCGTGTGAGTGGTACTGGTGCGAACATCGGTTCTGCGGTCAACATTGCGACTGCTGCCGGTAGCATCACCCTTGATGGTATCTCCACCGCTACGGTGACCACTGCTAGCGCCCATGGTTTCTCCGTTGGTGACTTTGTGACCATTGCTGGTGCCACTGTCACTACTGGTGTGAACGCTACTTGGCAGATTGCCACTGTTCCGAACAGCACTTCGTTCACCTTCAAGACCACTCTTTCGGGAACGGTCACCACTGCTGCTGCCACTGCGCAGAAGAAGACGAAGGTGTACGACACCTACATCGCTGGTCAGCAGGCTCTCGCTGAGGCTGTGGCTGAAGAGCCGCACGTCGTCATCGGACCTGTCACTGACAAGTTGATGCGTTTCCGTCCGATCGGTTGGTACGGTGTTCTTGGCTTCAAGTTGTACCGCCAAGAGGCTCTGTTCCGTCTCGCCACTGGTTCCAGCATCGCCTGATGCAGCCAGCCTCAAGCCCACATCCTCGTGGTGTGGGTTTGGGGAAGTCTACATTGGAGGAATGATGCCTTACATGTTCAAGACACCGACAGTCCTTGAGGGGCCTGCTGGTGGGCATAGACTGTTTTCGTTCTACAAGATCGATCGCGGTGTCACTTTATTGAAGCGTGGCTTCGGCGACTATGATGAAGTTAGATATCCTTTCTTCGACAAGAATGAGATACCTGCGTCCACTGTCTATATCGGCGGGCACGAGTATGAGGTTTCCGATAGCGAAGCCGATTCGTTGACTGCCGCTGGTTACGGCAGTCTTCTCACACCACTCTAGGAGATAACTATGGCATGCCGTGAAGGATGCGAAACCAAGGACTGCGAGTCCTATGCAGCGTGTTGCCGCAAGGTGAACATCGACAAGGAGAGTCTGAAGTGAGTTGCCGTTCAGGTTGTCCCACTAAGGATCACTCATCGTGGGGTGAGTGTTTGAAGGCATCCAATATTCAGATGAACTCTGGGGATGCTGCAAGCAATAAGACTATGACAAGTAAGAAGTGGGATGCTGAGTTGCAGGCTTACCGTGACGCCCGTAAGCAAGGTATCCAACCTGCTGGTACTTCCATGCGGAAGATCCGTGAAGCGGTGGAGATTTCCAACAAGACGGGTGTTGCGTACCAAGCATCATGAAAGATGTCAATCACTATATCAACATGCTGGATAGGTTGGAGATACGGGATATGAAGAAGAAGCCGATGAAGATGATCACCGAGAAGAAGACTGGCGAGAAGTACAAGTCCAAGACTGCTATGCGTAAGCACGAGAAGTCTGAGTCAAAGGCCATGCGCCAGAAGGAGTATGGTTCTAAAATGAAAAAGGGGATGCGATAATGGCAAACACCAACAACACAAACAGGAAGACTGGTTCTAAGAAGCCTGCACCGAAGTTCTCGGTCAAGGGTATGACTGGTCCGAGCCGTTCTGGCGGTTCAATGACTGACGCTCAGCGTCGTGCAACTACAACTAAGAAGCAGCAGGCTGCTCTGAATAAGCAAGCTGTCACAAATAAAGCAAACCAGTTGGGTAGCGCCAGGTATGGAAATACCCCAATGGCGGCTATCAATGCGGCACAGCACGACAAGATTGAGCGCGACCTCAATAGGTTGATGCGTAAGTACGGATACGGTTCTGTGACATTCAATCAAAAGGGTCGGGCTAAGGTTCGCTAATGGCTATTGCCAAAAAGAAACATCCTGGTTTTAAGGCTGTTCAGTCTAAGATTGCTAAGAAGCAGGGCATCAGCATGGATCGTGCTGGCGCCATTCTTGCTGCTGGCAACCGTAAAGCATCATATCAGGCTCGCAAGGCCAACCCTCGTCTAAACAAGACGAGTGGTATGCCTCCGATGTCGAAGGCTCCGCGTAGGAAGGCAAAATAATGGCTAAGAAGAGTGTATCCCAGGATTGGCGCAGTAAGAACTACAACCTTGGTGTTCGTGTGTCCAATCAGACAATCAACCAGTTGAAGGCTGGGAAGACGTTCTCACAGAATGTCGCCAACTTCAAGAAGACTGGGATGACCGCTGAGCAGCGTGAGGGCTTGAACCGTTTCTACGGTAAGGCTCGTGTGTCGTCTGCTCTCGGCAATGGTGCTGGCAGTGCTGGTCGCACGACTGTCACCGCGAAGAAGGTCGCATCAAATCCTGTGCATGCGCGTTCTTCTAATGCCCGTGTCGCTGACTGGTCGACGACAACGTTCAAGGCTGCTACCGTGAAGCCGAGCAGTACAGTGTACAAGACCCCATCCAATACTTCCAAGCCGTCTGCGGTGAAGAAGTCCAGCAAGTCTTTCTGGTCTAAGGCTGGTGGATTCGTCACCAACGAGTTGCTCGGTATCGACGACTTCAAGCGTACCGCTAACTATGTGCGCAAGGGTCAGTGGGGTAAGGCAACTAAGTCTGCTATTACTGGTGTTACTGAGGCTGGTAGCACTATCGGTGCTGCGGTGGCTGCTATTCCGACTGGTGGTCTTTCGCTTGCTGCTCGTGGTGGTGCTGTCGCTGCCCGACAGGGCGCCAAGTTCGGCGCTAAGCAGGCTGGTAAGGTTGCTGGCAAGAAGGCTGCCCGTGTC
>Ga0208784_1001258_pt1 | contig 10845 bp, 15 predicted proteins | sample DEB19_08_DNA_FD_184531 | JGI IMG/M metagenome (GOLD analysis project Ga0208784, IMG submission 184531) | Aqueous microbial communities from the Delaware River and Bay under freshwater to marine salinity gradient to study organic matter... | ecosystem: Environmental > Aquatic > Marine > Coastal ...
CGGCGATCCACAAGTTCGCCGGCGAGGCGGACGACGTGACGATCGACTCCTGCCTCCTCACGGAGGAGGCCGACGGCGACCCCGTCTTCTTCGACGGCCGCGACACGCCGACCTACGTCGTCGAGCAGACGTACACGGTCCGCTGGATCGACTGAACGTCGCCGGATCGCGCCGCGGTTTTAGGATCGGCACGACGCAAAGGACGCCGTTATGCCGCTCTCCACGCTCCCCTCCGTCGGCTTTACGCTCCCCGCCGGAGCGACAAACGTCAAGGTCGCCAATAAGGGCGCCGACCCGTCGAGCTCGAACAACAAGGTCGATGTCACGACCCTCGAAGACGACGCCCGCGTCTACGCGGACGCTCCGCTGGTGGACGCCGGATCGGGCGCGGTCGACGGCGTGACCTCAACCGTGTCCGTCTCGTTCATCGCCCAGACCGGCGAGATCCCCGACGTGACGCCGCTCGCCACGACGACCGGCTGGATCTGCACCGAGGTCGAGGTCGAGTACGCGGTCGGCGAATATGCCAAGGGGACCGCGAGCTACGTCTACCGCCCCGAGGAGGAATGACGGATGGCCTTGATCTCTTCCCAGGGTGTCTCCTTCGGCGGCCTGTCGGGCCTGACGAACGTCAAGAAGAAGACCACGCGGCCCGACCCGACGAGCTCGAACAACCAGCTCGACGCGTCGACGCTGGCCCTGGCCCACGGGTCCAATCGCGTCTACGTCGATGGCCTGCCGGACGCCGGCACGGGCGCCGTCGAGGGCATCGCCCGGACGGTCTCGGTCTCGTTCCTGTCGGAGACGGCCCCAGAGGTCGGATCGGCCGTGACTGACGACGGCACGGTCTACAAGTGCACCGAGAGCGAAGTCGAGTACGCGGTCGGCGAGCTCGTGAAGGGGACCGCGAACTACGTTTCCGTCCCCGTCGAAGAGTGACCTCCGAGAGCGGCGGAGGCGACGATGCCAGTAGACCCGGAGCTGCTGTCCTCGCAGGGGACGACCGTCACGTTCGCCGGCTCCGATGTCGGATCGCTCCTGGGCGTCTCGGTCACGTCCGGCACCGCAAAAACGTCCAACGTCACGTCGGCCGAATCGCCGGTCGTGGGGACAGGATCCGAGTCGCGGATCTTTACGTCGCTCGACTGTACGGCCGTTGACCCGGGCGCTGTATCTATCAGGCTGCTCGGGATGCCGGGCTGGACGATCGAGGACATCGGCTCGCGCGGGACGCTGGCGGTCGACGCCCCCAGCGGAACGCTCTCCGCCGACGCGATCCTCGAATCGTTTGAGTTCGAGGCCGCCGTGGGCGACCTGATCAAGGGCTCGGCAAACTTCGTGTTTACCGGAGAGTGAGATGCCGAAAAGCCTGGACGAATTGCTCGACATCGGCGAGGACCTGGTCGAGGTCACGCCACCGCGGGCGAAGTCGCCGATCCGCCTTCGCCATCCGTCGTTCGCCGAGTGGCACGCGCTCTCGGTCGCCCACCGGCAGCTCGACGGCAAGGACCCGCCGGCCGACCTGATCGCGAAGACCGTCGCCGTCTGTATCGCCGACGGCAACGGCGACCGGAAGTACAGGGACGCCGACCTTCCGGCCCTCCTCGAGACGAGCCCAAAGCTGCTCATGTGGGTCTATGTGAAGTGCTGGGAAACGGTCCTGCGGAATGACGAGAAGGAGGTCCGAGAAGACGAAAAAAACTGACGAGCGAGCCGTGGAGGTTGTTCCTCTACAGGCTCGCCGCTCACCACAGAATCTTCGACGTTGACCACCTGGCACGGACCGCGTCCATCCGGCAGATCCGCCGCTGGCTCGCGTTCTACCGGCTGGAGCCATTCGGGAACGATTGGCGACGGACGGCCCGGGCGACGGTGGTCACGGCGAAGGCGCTGGGCGCGAGGATCGACGAGGCGGCCGAGGAGATGTTCCTCCCGACCTACGATCCGACGCGACCGCTCCAGACCGAGGAGCAGATGCTGGCGGAGCTGATGAAGATACCGGCCGTCCGGAAAAAAGCGATGAAGGGTAAGGGCAAGTAATGGCCTCGACGATCGGCAAAGTCCGCGCGGTGTTCACGGCGTCGACCAGCGGCCTGACGGCCGGCGTCAACGCCGCGTCAGCATCCATGCGCCGCCTGCAAAAAGATGTCCAGGGTATGCGGTCTGGTATGTCAGCCCTGGTGGCGATCCAGGGCGTCCAGCTCTTCGGCAACATCACGGCCGGCGTCTCGCAGGCCGTGGCCTCGCTCGTCCGCATGGGCCAGGCCGAGGCTGAAGTGATCGACAGCACCAGCAAGATGGCCGCCCGTCTCGGCATGACATACGGCGAGCTCTCAGGACTGGCGCTTGCTGGTGACATGGCAGGCGTGGGCCTGGAGACGATCGGTGCCGCGGCCACGAAGGCCGATGTCGCCTTCGTGAAGGCGGCCAACGGATCCAAGCAAGCGACGGCGGCGTTCAACGCGATAGGCCTGTCGGTGGACCAGTTGAACGGACTGAGTGCCGCTGACAGATTTAAGGCAATCGCCGAGGCAATATCGCAGATTCCAACATCAGCCGAGCGGTCGGCGGCAGCTGTGGCCTTGTTCGGCCGGTCCGGTGCCGAGCTCCTGCCGCTGTTTGCCGGAGGCGCTGCCGGCATCGAGGCCATGACGTCGGAGTCTGAGCGGTTCGGTAGGTCTCTGAAAAATATGCAGGGCCAAGACGTGGAGGCGATGAACGACGCCTTCACGCGCGCTCAAAAGGCCATCCAGGGCGTGATCCAGCAGGTCGTCGCGTACCTGGCCCCGGCCGTCAAGGCGGTGACGGACGCCTTCACGAACCTGATCGGCAACATCGGCGGAGCGAACATCGGCCAGGCCATCGGCGACGGGATCCTTCAGGGCGCCCGCTACCTGGCCGAGATCGGCGACTGGTTCATTCAGAATATGTCCGGCGTCTGGGAGTACGTCTCGCAGATCGGCGGGCAGTGGAACGCGGTCTGGGCCTTCGGCCAGCAGGTCGCCGACTTCTTCGCCGGCGTGGCGAACACGCTGGACGCCGTGATGAAGGGCGTCGCGAGCATCATTTCGAGCGTGGTCGGCCGCGTCCTGAACGCCGTCGGCGAGCTCGCCCAGAAGATCCCAGGCTATGGGGCAGTCGGCCAGCAGATCGAGGCGGCCGGCGAGTCGCTGATGCAGTCGTCGAGGCAGATGTGGGCCGACGCCGGGGAGGCGGCCTCCCAGGCTGGGCAGAACTTCTCGGACGCCTTCAACGGCCGCGAGGTCGAGCAGGCCGGCGAGGCGATCGCCGGCCCGCTGACGAGCGCCCTCGACGCGGCGATCGCCCAGGCCGAGGCCTCCGCGGCGTCTATGGACGTGGCCGCGAAGACCGAGGTCGAGGTCCGCCAGCCTGTCGCCGTGGACGCGAAGCCGATCAAGGACGCGATCCAGGGCGTCGACTCCCGCAGCTCCGAGGGAGTGAAAGAAATGTTCCGCGTCATGCGCGGCGAGGGGACCGTCCAGGAGCAGCAGCTCGAGGCCCTCCAGCGCATCGCAGACAACACCGAAGACGACGGCGGCGGCGCGATGGAGTTCGAGGCCGTCGACCTGGCCCCGGCCGCAGGAGCGTAAACGATGGCGATCGTCTGGACCCGCGAAACAGTCAAGGACCGCGTTATCTCTGGGAAGTCCGGCGACGGTAACGTCTATCGCCGGTCTTTCCTGGTCCGGACGGACGATCCGGTCCAATCGCAGGCCGAAATCGTCAACTCCTGCGGGGTGGCGTTCGGCGACCCTCACCCCGACGACGGAGCCTGTGTTCTCCAGACCTTCGACTGTAAGCCAGTCGACGATTCCGGCCTTCTGTACTCGGTGTCGTTTGAGTATTCAAAGCCAGACCTCCAGGATCCCGGCGAAAACCCTGGGAGCATGCCGGGCCTGACCCCGACTTGGTCTGGCTCGTCGAGCGTGACGACGGGGCCGGTGTTTAAGGACGTGTTCGGAGACATGATCCTAAACTCCGCGGGCGATCCTCTCGAAGGCCTCGAGATGGAAAAGGCGGAGTTCCGGCTCACCTGCACCCAGTATTTCACGAGCCACACGACATGGGTGAACGGCGCCCGCGAGTACACGAACACGACAAACAGCGCCGAGTGGAACGGCGGCGCCGCCGGCGAGTGGAAGTGCCAGGGCAGTTCGGCGAAGCTGAATATCGACAACTCGAACCAGCAAGTCGTCGTGTACTGGGAAGTAACGATTGAGTTCGCCTATCGGAAGGGCGGCTGGGATCTACGGCCGTGGGATATCGGGTTCGCGCAGCTCGTCGATGATGAAGGCAATCCGAGCTCGACCGGAACCAAGCGGGCGCAGATCAAGGGCCAGGACGGCAAGCCGGTCCGCCAGCCTGTCGGCCTCGACTGCGGCGGAATGGCGGTCCCTGCCGGCCAGCCGCCGTGCGAGCTCTTCTTCATGGTCTACGAGCGCAAGGACTTTATGGCGGCGTTCGGCCAAGTCTTCACCCCGACGGCCTGACGCATGGGCAAGCGCGCCGATAACAGCGACCGCGGCGTCCTGATCACCCTCGAGGCGGCTCGCCGCATCGGGCGGGCTGTGCAGTCCTACGAACACGGGCGGCGGAATCAGCCTGGGATCAAGCTGCGGACGGCGTGGGGCGACGGAGAAGCGGACGATCAGATTAGGCTAGGTCGCGTTTCCTCCAGCTGGGCAAAAGGGAATACGGCAACTGTCGAAGAGCTCGACGAAGACGGAAACCCGCTCAGCCCGTCCGTGACGTTCCAGGCGAAAAACTGGTTTATCAACCTCACGGTCGGAGCCGGCTACCGGAAAGTCGCCTGCGCGCTATCTCGTGGCGTGTGGATCCTCATCGCGGCGGAGTGCTGACGGATGCTCGGGTCCGACTGCTCGTGTTGCGACCAGCCAGCGTGCTATCCGTGCGGTGTCGACGGCGAGATGCCGGCGACCGTCACGGTGGAGCTCCACAACATCGAGGTCCGGAGCGATGACCTGATCGCGATCACCGTCGAGGCCTGTTTCGGGTCCGGCGCGAGCCTGCGGGCCACGGACCCACACGGAGCCGCCGCGAACGCCGGGCCGCTCTCTACTGTCGTCATTGACGAAGGCGGCAGCGGGTACGCGGCGCTCGGCAGAATCGAGCCCCCAGTCGAGGCGTCCTCGTCGCCTGGCAGCGGAGCGACGTTCGCCGTCACACTGTCGGCCGAGACCGACGAGTGCGGCCGTGATTACTGGGCCGTGTCATCCGTAACGGCGACCGGCGGGTCCGGCTATGAAGACGGCCAGGCCGTGTCGTTCGCGATCACGCCAGACGAGGAGGCAGAGCCTGGCGTCTACACCGACGTGGTGGCTGACGCGGCAGTGGCCGTGCTGCGGACCGAGATCACGGAGCCGACGCTCGTCGCGACAGCCCCGGTCGGGAACGACGCGGAGTTCTCGATCGCATATACCAAAATCTCCACTTCACCGGAACGGTACGAGGTGTCGGCCATCACGGTTGTCGATGGCGGGACCGCATACGATGACGGATCGCCGCTGGACTTTTCCCTTTACAGCGACGGCAATCTCGGGACCGCTCCGGTCGCCTACGCGATCACCGGACACACGGAGCCGACGCTTGCGGTTTCGAACATCATTTCGACGAGCGGCGCAGATGCCGATCTGTCGGTGACGATGTCGGCCAATGAGTGGTCGTCGCCATCGACCTGGGGCGTGTCGGCGATCGGCATCAACGATGGCGGCAGCGGCTACGAAGTCGGCGACGAGATTGTTCTCTCCGTGACAGACGGCCAGATCGCCCCGGATGGGACGCTGTACGGCTCCACTGCCGCAAACACCGCGGGGGCCGTGGTGGATGCCGTTGACGGCTCCGGGGCGATTACGGCTGTCTCAATCTGGAACGCCGGCCAATACTTCAAGAGCGACGGGATTATCGCCAGCGTCTGGATCGAGTACCACGGCTATTTGTGGCGAGATACGGGCGAGCCGACCGCGGTCGAGATCTCCCACGGCGGCGTTTACTATCGCGAGGACACGACGGCCGAGCCATATGTAGCGACGCCCACGATCACGGTCGCGCAAACCGCCGGCGGCGGGATTGTGGACTATGACCCGGAGGGGGCGTCGGGGGCCGAGCTCGAGGCCGAGGTCGACGACGACCCGCAGAGCCCGACGTTCGGCCAGATCGTCGGGGTAAACGTGACGACCGGTGGAGACGGCTATCTCGCGTGGGGTTTCGAGGACGGCCCGCTCCGCTGGTTCAGCGGAAAGACATTCGTGTTGGAGCCGGACGAGTCGCAGCCGTGCCGCTACATCAAGTCATGCGACGGCTGCAAAAACTGGAGCCTCTACATCGAGTACAGACCAGGGCTGGCAACCACGCTCCTCACCGACGACGAGTACCCGAGCATCGTCCTGATGTCGAGCGCCCCCAGTCGATACGACGAAGTAAATACAGGATGCCTGAAGTCCACGAGACTCCGTGGCGATAAGCCGGTTTATTACTGCGAAACACTCAAGGCGCAGGACGGCACGGATGTTTCTTACACGGTGACACAGGCCGAAAACCCGATTGCCGGCCCACAGCTGCTCGTCGACGGCGCCTACGCTGTCGTCACCCCAGGCGGAGATGTCGGCGACAGCGACGATCTAGCCTGTGTTGAGATCACACAGGAGCAGATGAACGCCCTCACGATTTCTGTGGACTTTGCCGGCCGGACCGTAACGTTCCCGCTTGAAGACGCGCCGGCTCTGTGGGGTGTGTGCGACGAGGAAAACGCTGGAGAGTTTGGCGGCGTCAGGGATGAGGCTCCGTGCCTCGACGCGACGAGAACTTGCATTGCGTGGTATCAGTCGTGCGATTTTGTTCTAGGCAACCGTCGATATTCGTGGATCGTGAATGTAACTCTCCGGACGCCAAGCGTCGGAACGCCAAACTGTCAGCCGAAGCTCTCGTTATATGTCGTGGCGGCTTACAACGAACACGACGCGACTGGCGCTCACGTTGCCGGATCGCCGCAGGTCGTCGACAACGCGGCAACTGAAATAAACGGCTATTTGGTCGACATCAAGAGCGGGTCGCCTGCCGGCTCTTTTACCGTCGGCTCCGCTACCATCACCATCGCCGGCCCGCCGTGATCCGCCTCCACGCCAACCAATACGCCGCGCTGTGCGCTCACCGCCAAGCGGACCACGCGGCGGCGCTGGCCGCCGTCGCGGGCCGCGATGGGAACTGGCTCCAGGTCGATGAGACACACCCGGCCTACCCGCGGGCCAGGCCGGGCCTGGGCGACATCGTGGCCGCCGGCCTGTCCGCCGTGGGCGTGACGCCGGAGCGTGTGTCGGCCGCCCTGGGCGTGAAGGACTGCGGCTGTAAGAAGCGGCAAGCCGCCCTGAACCGCCTCGGGGCCAGGCTCGGCCTCCCGCCTGGCCGGGCTGGTTGATCCGCGTCCCCCTGCTGGTAGCGTCAACGTCTCACCCGCCAGGAGGCAAGGATGCCAACGCGCGACCCGATCACGGACATGGCTCGGCGGCTGGCCGAGAAGTTCCCGGACGCCCCGTCGCGGACGCTGGCCCGCCGGCTCGTGGCCGAGACGCAGGGCGCGATCACGCTCGAGCAGGCCAGGAAGCGGATCGCCCGCCAGTTCGGCGTCCAGGGCGCCTACGCGCGGAAGGTGGTAAAGCCGGCCGCCCCGCGGCCGAAACGCAAGGCGGGCCAGGTCTACGCGATGCCGCCGTCAATCGCGGAGCCGTGGACGCCGTATCGCATGAACGTGACCGGGGCCGTCGGGATCCTGTCCGACGTGCATATCCCCTACCACTCAGAGGTAGCCGTCCGGGCGGCCGTCGAACACCTGAAGGGCCTCGACCTGGCGGGCCTCGTGCTGAACGGCGACATCGCCGACTTCTACTCGCTGAGTCGGTACATGAAGGACCCGAAACAGCGGGACTTTAAGTCCGAGCTCGAGGCCGTCCGCGACTTCGTGGCGTGGATCCGCAGCGAGTTTCCAACGATCCCGATCGTTTACAAGCTGGGAAACCATGAAGAGCGGTTCGTTCATTGGCTCTGGCAGCACGCGCCGGAGATCTCTGACCAGCCGGTGATGTCGCTCGGGGCCTGGCTCCGCCTCGACGACCACGACATCGCCCTCGTCGAGGATCAGCGTCCCGTGATGCTGGGGAAGCTCCCGGTGTTCCACGGCCACGAGCTGCGAAACGGGATCACCGCGCCGGTGAATCCGGCCCGCGGCCTGTGGATGCGGCTGAAGGCGACGGGCCTGGCCGGCCACCAGCACCGCACGAGCAACCACTCCGAGAGCGACTGGAACCGTCGCGAGACGGCGACCTGGTCCACCGGCTGCCTGTGCGACCTGACGCCGGAGTACAGCCGCGTAAATGGCTGGAACTGGGGCTGTGCCGTCGTCACTGTCCACAAGGGCGGCGCGTTCGACGTGCAAAATCTCCGCATCATGGCCGACGGGACCGTCCGCACATCATGAGCGGCGACCACCACTTCTCGATCCGAGGCCGCCGCGTCCTGTGGCGATACGCGCGGCTGCGCGGGAGGGCCGCCGGCTGGTCGATCACGCCCGACGAGAAGCGGCCGGACCTGGAGCGGAAGGTCTTAATAGACGCCAGACTCCGGGGCCGGGCTCGCCTCGAGACGGAGATCCACGAGGGAATCCATCAGCTCCTCCCGGACCTGTGCGAGGAGACGGTCGAGGCCGCCGGCCGCGACCTGGCCCGGATCCTGTGGGCCTTGGGGTATCGCCTCCAGTGACGCGTCCCGCCGTATGGCTGACCGACGAGCAGCTCGCCAAGGCCGAGCGCGAGGCCCGCCGATTCTCGGGGGCGTGGACTGGGACCAGCGGGAGCCTAGCCTCGTGGATCATCTATCTCGTCGGCATGGTCCGACACTTCCAGGAGCAATCATCCGTGACCGATGACACGCCGTCCGCAGCCGAAGAGCTGCTCGCCGAGGCCACTCGCACGATCAAGCAACGCCGCGGAACCTACGGCCCGCCTCGCGAACACTTCGCCAGGACGGTCGCGGCGGTCAACGCGATCTTCTCGCAGAAGCTACGCGAGCCGCTCACCGAGGCCGACTGGGCTCAGATCATGATCCTCGACAAGCTGGCCCGCCATCAGGGGACATCGAGGTCCGCGGACACGCCTGTCGACCTCGCCGGGTATGCCGCGTGTCTCGCGGAGTGTGAGTCCTGACGGCTGCGCGGGTCGCGCCGCATAGGATTCGCCCGGTCGCGCAATCCGGGGGCACCACACGTCATCCGGCCGCGGCTGGCGGTTCGTCATGCGGCCGGAAGACTCGCGGCATCGCCTGCCAGGCCTTCGGCCGGCGAGCATCGACCACGCGCGGGTCGAGGTAACTCCGCCGCGTGATCCGGTCCGACGAGTGGCCCAGGAAGGCTGTCGCGTCGAGGCCGGCGGCAGCAAGGTGAGACGCCGTCGATCGCCGCAGGGCGTGAAATTGAACCTCCCGGCCCTCGCCAAGGCCAGCCCGTTTCGTGATCGTCTTCCAGCGTTTCCGGAGGGCAGTGTCTGAGGCGACCCACCAGAAGACGGTCGGCCCCGTATGGGCCACCACTTGATCCACCAGGTCGCAGGCCTCTGGGGAGAGTTCGTAGACCCGCTCCTGCCGGCGGCCCTTCCTGACGCCCGCTGGGACCGTCAGCGTGGGCCGGTTCCAACAATGCCGCGGCGTCGACAGGATTGCGTTGATCCGTTCGCCCGTTTCTAAGCCGACGGCCACCAAGGCGGGAAACCAGATGCGGGCTGGGACCGGCCCGATCCAGCCGGTCGCCATCCGGGCCGCCTCGGCCAGGCGGACGAGCTCGTCGGCGGTGAAGGCCCGCGGCACCCGCTCGGGGACCAGCTCGGGGGCGACGGACGGCCGCAGCCGGACCAGGCCCCGGGCCTGGGCGAAGTTCCACAGGGCCAGGAGGCCGGACCGCTCGCGGGCGACGGAGTTCGGGGACAGTTTCTCCCCGCGGGCGGTCAGCCACTGGGAGACCTTCAGGTCCTCGAGGTCGTCGAGCAGGGCCGGTCGGCCGAGCCACCGGCTGAATTGGGTGATCGCGTGTCGCAAGAGGCGGACACTTTCGGGCGAGCGTCCGCGGAGGCGGAGCGGGACGTAGATGTCGGCGAGGAAGGCGTCGAGGGTCATGGCGTGGTCCTCCGGTTAGGGAATACATCACGCCTCCATGCGGTGCTGTCCCTTCCTTGGCCGGGTTCAGGTTATTCCGGCTTTTCCGGTTGGCCGCCGGCACCCTTGGTCGCGACGTTGGATCCTGCCCCCGCCACTGCCAAAAGTGCGATCCCCGACGGGGATCAAACCGGCGGCCACTGAACGCTACGCGTCGACGCCGCCCGGAAGCAAACCGGGCGGCGTTGACCCACGCGGGACGACCTCTACGCTCGGAGGCCATGAGGATGGCAGTCAAGCTTCCGCCGAAACGGCGGCTCTGTGGCACGGACGAAGCGGCCAGCGTCTACGGCTGCACGGTTTCCCACGTTCGCGGCATGGCCTGCCGCGGCGAGATCTGGTCGGAGCGGATCTCTGATCGGGTCTACGTCTACGACGCCGACGAGCTTGAGCGGCTGGCCCGGGAACGCGACAAACTGCGGGCCGCCGGCAAGCTGTGCGGCCGCCGCCCAAGGGGCCGGAAAACGGCCTAATTTTCCACGTTCCAGAATCCGAAGAAAATGCTGTTGACGAATTAGAGATCGGGCGAATATCTTCTCGCCCGCAGTCAGGAGCAAGTCATGAAACGGATCAAGTGGGACTCGCTCATGTCGGCCCTCGTGCTGGTGAGGT
>Ga0208784_1001265_pt1 | contig 10788 bp, 8 predicted proteins | sample DEB19_08_DNA_FD_184531 | JGI IMG/M metagenome (GOLD analysis project Ga0208784, IMG submission 184531) | Aqueous microbial communities from the Delaware River and Bay under freshwater to marine salinity gradient to study organic matter... | ecosystem: Environmental > Aquatic > Marine > Coastal ...
TTTGAAGCGAAAAATGATTGATAAGCTGTGTCTTCCCTGGCGTTGCAGAAACTTTGGCAAGCTGCTTTGTGCCAGTTAACATATTGATGAGAGATGATTTGCCCACATTGCTTCTTCCTATAAAAGCATACTCTGGCCGATCGGCTTTTGGACAAGCTTCGACCTTTGGACTACTGATCACATATTCAGCTTTATGGATGATCATTTTTGAGGGATATTTACCATTCTGTTAAGAGGCCTTGAATCGATTTTAAGTACTTTTGTCGGGATGGGAAATTACGCACACGACAGGATTGTACCTGATCAGGCTTCAAATTTACCGAAAAAAGAACAGGTGGCTCGTATGTTCAATGAAATCGCACACCGATACGATTTTCTGAACAGATTTTTGTCGGCCGGCATCGATATCGGATGGAGAAAAAAAGCATTGAACATGCTTAAAAAAGATGCGCCCCAAACAATGTTGGATGTTGCAACCGGAACCGCAGACCTGGCCATCATGTCGGCTAACATATTGGCTCCCAAAGAAATCATTGGAATTGATATCTCTGAAGGTATGCTGGCGTATGGAAAGATAAAAATTGAACAACTTGGGTTGAACGATTGTATTCATCTTCAAACGGGCGACAGCGAAGCATTGGATTTTCCAAATGATCGATTCGATGCTGTGACTGTTTCATTTGGCGTTAGAAATTTTCAGCATCTTGAAAAGGGACTTTCAGAAATTTTAAGGGTCTTGAAACCTGAAGGCAAATTATTGATACTTGAATTTTCTAAACCTAGCGCTCCCATCATCAAACAATTCTATCAACTGTATATGGATGTGATTACTCCAAGCATTGGTGGATTGTTTTCAAAAAGTAAAAAAGCGTATCAATACCTCAATGATTCTGTTCAACAATTCCCCGAAGGGAAGGATCTTGTGCATGTGATGGAAAAAGTTGGCTTCACACAAACCATTTTCAAACGTCTGAGTTTCGGTATATGCACCATTTACATTGGAAAAAAATAATATTGTTTGCCACTCTCTTCATTACCCTGAAGGGAATGACTCAACATGCAGTAGAAATGAATCTACCTGACCATGATGTGAAACCATATTATTTCGGCATCATGTTGGGATATAATACATCTCATTACAACATATCACATCATCCAAATTTTCTCGACCCCACCATCAACAAAAGAATTTCAGATGTTGAATCAGGAAATACCGGAAGAATACATTTGGGTATCATGGCAAATTATCAGTTATCCAAAAAATTTGATCTCCGCTTCTACCCATTAAACCTGGTATTCAGCGAGAAAAAACTCGACTACCTGATGAAGGACAATTCCGTTGAAAACCAAAGAGCTGAATCAATTGTAATGAGTTTTCCTTTACAGGTAAGACTCAAAAGCGATCGTATCAATAACTTTAGGGTTTATACTTTGGCAGGAGCCAAATACGATTTTGATTTGGCCAGCAATGCTGGCTCAAGGAACACCGACAATATGCTAAAAATCAAAAAAAATGATTACGGCATTGAAGGAGGAATAGGATTTCAGTTTTTCATGCCCTATTTCATTCTTTCACCGGAAATTAAATTCAGTTATGGTTTATCCAATGTTCATGCACGAGACACTGAATTAATTTTTTCGAATGTTGTTAATAGAATGAATACCAGAATGCTCATGTTCTCCCTTCATTTTGAAGGAGGTGGTTTGGGCAAATAAATATATCAATATGGCTTCCACAATCATCAAGAACACAAAAATTGTAAACGAAGGAAAAATAATTGAAGGTGATATCCTCATCAAGGATCAAAGAATTGAAAAATTTGGAGGCATCATCAATCATCCACACACCAAAGAAATCAATGGAGAAGGAAAATATCTTTTACCGGGTGTGATTGATGATCAGGTGCATTTCAGGGAACCCGGACTAACACATAAGGCCAATATTCACACAGAATCATGCGCTGCAGTGGCAGGTGGTACAACCAGTTTTATGGAGATGCCCAATACCAAGCCAGCTGCACTTACACAAGAACTGTTGGAAGAAAAATACCAGATTGCCGCGAACAGCTCTCCTGCCAATTATTCTTTCTTCATGGGTACTTCCAATGAGAATACCGATGAAGTTTTAAAAACAAATGAAAAGAAAAATCAGATCTGCGGCATTAAAATATTCATGGGATCATCAACAGGAAACATGCTGGTAGACAACGTTTTAACATTGGATAAAGTTTTCAAAGAGTCAGAAGTATTGATTGCAACTCATTGTGAAGATGAACGAATTATCAAAGCAAATCTTGAAAAAATAAAAGCAAGCAGATCTCAACTTACAATTGCTGATCACCCGATTATTCGTGATACCGATGCATGCTTTGAATCCTCTTTTTTTGCGGTGCAACTTGCAAAAAAATACAATACCAGATTGCATATTTTACACATTTCAACTGCGAAAGAATTGCAGCTTTTTTCAAACATGCTCCCTTTAAATGAAAAAAGAATTACCTCAGAAGTATGCGTTCACCACTTGCATTTTACGGCAGATGATTACGCAAAACTTGGAAATAAAATAAAATGTAACCCGGCAATTAAATCCTCAGAAAACAAAATCGCCCTTTGGGAAGCACTCTTAGATGATCGCCTTGATATCATCGCTACTGACCATGCACCCCATACAATCCAGGAAAAAGAAGAAGCATACGAACATGCACATGCAGGTTTACCTCTGGTTCAACACAGTTTGCAATTGATGTTATACTACCATCAACAAGGAAAAATTTCTATAGAAAAAATCGCTGAAAAAATGTCACATGCTCCCGCAACCTGTTTTCAAATAGCAGAACGAGGTTATATACGCGAGAGTTATTTTGCAGACCTCGTGATGGTTGATCTTAACAAGCCTGAAACAGTTAAAAAAGAGAACCTCAGGTATAAATGTGGATGGAGTCCGCTGGAAGGATTTACAATGCCAGCGAGCATTGATAAAACATTTGTAAATGGTGATGTTGTATTTGAAAACGGTACGGTCTATTCAGAGAAAAGAGGAATGCGTCTGCAGTTCAACCGAAACTAATCATGTACATCGATAAAACAACGCTGTCCGATTTATCGGTATTCAATCTACAGGATGATTCTTCGCTGTTTTATCTGATCGATTATACAACTACATCAGAAGGAAAATCTGAACTCATTAAAATTTTGCATCATCCACTCAACAACTTGGCTGAAATACAGGATGTACAAGAAATATTAAAACAAATCTCAGAAAGATTCGATCGATGGCCTGATGAAATTTCAAATGGCACCTTGATGGTAATTGAAAAATTTTTTGATGACAATCCCGATCCCATTCCAGAAGAAATCTCCCATGTACAGGCAAAAGTGTATAAATGGATTCATCCCAGAGACTATGCATTGATACTGTTTTCAATGAAACAGCTTTTTCTTTTAATCAAGGGCTATCAAAAGATTCATGAGTATTTCAGTCAACCACATTTACCTGCACCACTTGCTGAAATAATTGCAGAAACAAAGCAAATACTTTCAAATAAACATCTTCAGGAACTTCTAAATAAAAATGGATTTGAGGAATTAAGCCAAAAAGAGGTCCTGTATTTTGGAAGGTTATTTCATATTGATCTCATTCAGGAAACAAGAAAGCTGATCAAACATTACGGAAAACTAGATGCATGGCATGCAATGGCAAAAGCAAACAACGCATTAAAGCTTCATGTACCATTTTTTACCAATGCTGCAACGTTAATAGAAGCAAAGTCCCTCAGACACTTACTGCTCGAGCAGCCAGTAAGCTATGACATCACCATGAACAAGGATAGTAATTTTATTTTTCTCACTGGTGCAAACATGGCAGGGAAAAGTACATTGATCAAAGCAGTTGGACTCGCAGTTTATATGGCACATCTTGGAATGGGGGTCCCGGCTGAAGCAATGAAACTGTCTCTTTTTGAAGGATTGTTGAGCAACATCAATATAGCTGATAATATTTCAAAGGGAGAAAGCTACTTCTTCAATGAAGTAAAGCGAATCAAAGAAACGATAGAGAAAATTAATGACGGCAGAAATTGGCTCGTGCTGATTGACGAACTTTTCAAAGGAACCAATATCCAGGATGCTATGAAATGCTCTACTGCTGTGATCCGGGGACTCATAAATATAAAACACTGCCTGTTTATTCTTTCCACCCACTTGTATGAAATTGGTGAAGACCTCAAAGATTTGCCTACCATTGATTTCAAATATTTTGAAACCATCTTAAAAGAAACTGAGCTGCATTTCAGCTACCAATTGAAAGATGGGATCAGCCAGGATAGAATGGGGTATTTCATTCTAAAAAAAGAAGGTGTCATATCCATGTTGGAAAATTTGGGCAATCAGCAGATATAAAATAGATTTTTCTCTTCCAGTATTGATCTTTTTCCTTCTTGCTCAAATCACGATGATATTATTTTCACAAGATGTTTGTGAAAATATGTGGGAGTTCTGTTTATGGTGTTGAAGCATTGCCAATTACCATCGAGGTTAATTGGACGTCTCAGGGAAAAGAGTATTGTATTGTTGGACTGCCTGATGCTGCTGTAAAAGAAAGTGTTCTCAGGGTTGAAAGTGCGTTAAAATCAAACAAATTTGAAATGCCGAGAACAAGAATTGTCATCAATCTTGCTCCGGCAGATATTAAAAAAAGTGGAACTGCATTCGACTTGCCTATAGCCATCGGAATCCTTGTTGCTTCAGAACAATTGCAACCCAACAATTTATTTGATGAATATGTGGTTATGGGTGAACTGAGTCTGGATGGGCAATTGAGGCCGATCAAAGGTGCACTGCCCATTGCTATTCAAACCAAAAAAGATGGCTTCAAAGGATTGATTTTACCGAATACAAATAGCAAAGAGGCAGCAATGGTGGATGACATCAATATTTATGGGATGAATACGCTCATGGATGTTGTCAATTTTTTTAAAACTGAAGGACAATCATTCAACCCTACTAAAATTGACATGGATGAAGTCTTTCTCAAGCAACAAATAACATTCGAAAACGATTTTTCAGAGGTAAAGGGACAAGAAAACATCAAGAGAGCACTGGAAATTGCAGCTGCTGGTGGGCACAATGTAATTTTAATTGGTCCGCCGGGTGCAGGAAAAACCATGTTGGCAAAAAGGCTTCCTTCCATTCTTCCACCGCTTTCATTAGCAGAAGCACTTGAAAGCACCAAGATTCACAGTGTAGCAGGAAAACTTTCTGAGGAAACTACATTGATCACAAAAAGACCTTTTAGGAGTCCTCATCATACTATTTCAGATGCTGCGCTGGTTGGAGGTGGTTCAACACCTCAACCAGGTGAGATCTCGCTCGCACACAATGGCGTATTGTTTCTAGACGAGCTTCCAGAGTTTAAAAGAACTGTTCTAGAAGTAATGAGACAACCAATTGAAGAAAGAAAAGTGAGCATATCACGCACAAAAATGGCTATTGATTTTCCAGCATCATTCATGTTGATAGCATCCATGAATCCATGTCCATGTGGATTTTACAATCACCCCGAAAAAAAATGTACTTGCCCGCCTGGTGCAGTAACAAAATACCTCAACAAAATATCCGGACCCTTGTTAGACAGAATTGACCTGCATGTAGAAGTTACTCCAGTTGAATTTTCACATTTGACTTCAACTGCAACAAATGAAAGCTCCTCTGAAATAAGAAGCAGGGTTGTGCTCGCAAGAAATATGCAGGAAGATCGATTCAAAAACAAGAAAGGAGTCTATTCAAATGCACAAATGGAAAGTGCAGATCTAAAAAAGATTTGTTCGCTTAACAAGGAAAGTCAATGGCTGATCAAAAAAGCGATGGAACAGCTGAATCTCTCCGCCAGGGCTTATGACAGAATATTAAAAGTATCAAGAACCATAGCAGATTTGGATCAAAGCCATGACATCAAGACTGAACATGTTGCGGAGGCAATACACTACCGCAACCTGGATCGTGAGGGATGGGGAGGTTAATTGATATGGTGTTGATCTGAGGGTATATCTGATGCAGAAACGTTGCTGCCAAAAAACTTTTTCTGAAATATCAGAATACAGATCAGCCCCATGGATATGGAAGCATCTGCAAGATTGAAAACAGGTCTAAAAAATTCAAAAGGCTCACCTCCCCAAATGGGAATCCATGAAGGAAGTGTTACATCGTGAATGACAGGAAAATAAAACATATCCACTACCCTACCATGCATAATACTTTCATATCCTCCCATAAAACCATCTTGCCAAAAACCCTTTGCTAAATTTTGAGCGTACGCATCACTGAATTCAAAAGAAAGTCCATAAAAAAGACTGTCAATTAAATTGCCTATGGCACCTGCATATATATGTGTTACACAAATAACATAGCCAATATGGTAATTTTTTTTGATGATACTCATGATATAATATGTACCAAAAAAAACAGCAACCAGTCGAAAACTCGTCAACGCAATTTTACCCCATGAGCCTGCCAATTTCCAACCATACGCCATCCCTTCATTTTCAATAAAATGAAATCGGAACCACGGAAGAAAAGTAAAAGGTATTTTTTCTTCCCCCATGTAAAAATGGGTTTTCACGTAAATCTTGATCAGCTGATCAATCATCAGAATCAACAAAGTAAGTACTATGGCGTGTCGAAACTTCACAATTTATTTTTTGCAAATATACGAGCAGTAAATGAGGCTACCATTACTTATTCACTCAGATAAATCCTTGGAACCCGACTGGAAATGCCCGTCATGATTTCATATGGAATGGTCATGGCGCGTTGAGCAAACTCTTTTACAGAAAAATCTTTACCAAAAATCAAGACCTCTTCATCTACTTGTATCTGGTGATGCTCACCCAAGTCAATCATTGTCATATCCATACAAACATTTCCGATGGTAGAATACCTGTTACCCCGGATTAAGACTTCTCCCCTACCATTTCCCAAAGATCTCGGGAATCCATCTGCATATCCTATGCGAATCGTAGCCACATGAGTATCTTTCTTCAAAATAGCAGCTCTACCATAACCAACCGACTCTCCTTTCTTTACTTTTCGAATTTGCGCAATGGTAGTTTTTAATTCCACAGCTTCAGTAAGTGAAATAGGTTCTTTTGCAGACGAAACACCATAGAGTCCAATTCCCAATCGTACCATTTCATATGCAGCGTTTGGATGACGTTCAATGGCAGCAGTGTTGGAAGCGTGTCGGATGATTGGATAAGCAAAGGCAGACTGTACCTCTTGAGATATATGCTCAAACAATTGAAGTTGCTGCAGGGTATACCCATCTTGTGCTGGATCTTCTGAAGCAACCAGGTGGGTGAATACAGATTTTATCAAATAGCGATTACCTGAAAAAAGATATAAAAATTGTTTCACTTGCTCAGCATCTAACCCTAATCGATGCATTCCGGTATCGATCTTCAAATGAATAGGGAAATTATTTATCCCCTCTTTTTCCAAAAATGCATTGAATTTAATTGATTGTTCAATTGAAAATATTTCAGGCTCTAAGTCGTATTCGACCAATGCCGAAAAACCATCCACCTCTGCATTCATGATCATGATAGGCAAATGAATGCCGGCCTTTCTCAATTCAACTCCTTCATCAACATATGCAACAGCTATATAATCAATGCGGTTTCGTTGTAATAAATCTGCGATTTCAAAACTGCCAGCACCATATGAAAACGCTTTTACCATTGCCATCATTTTAACTGATGGATTAAGTTTTGCTCGGTAGTTTTTCAGGTTCTGGGCAATGGCACTCAAGTTTACCTCAAGTCTTGTTTTATGGATTTTGGTTTCTAACAACTGGCTCACCCTTTCAAAATGAAAATTTCTTGCACCCTTAATCAGTACAACCTGTTCTTTGAAGCAGCTTGGATGAAGTTCTGCAATCAATTCATCTGTTGTTTTAAAATTGAGCGTATGTATTCCAGCATGAATAAAGTAAGAGGCAAATTGCGTAAACTGATCTCCTACTGCATACAGTGTTGAAATTTTTTTTGATTGAAGAAATAAAGCCAGATCTTTATAAGTCTGCTCAAGATGCTGAGAAAGTCCTGATATATCTGATAAGATAACTGTCTTTTCTACTCCAGATTTTTGTGTAGCTAAAAATTCTATAGCACTTTTAACACCGGTCAAATCTGCATTGTAGCTATCATTGATAAGAATACTCTGATGCTGACCTTCCTTCATTTCAAGCCGCATGGACAATGAAGGCAAATCCATCATTCTTGGCAGCACCTTCTCTTGCATCCCCAAGGCAAAAGATGCAGCAAAACAATGCATGATATTTTCCTGTGCAATCCTGTCGGTGAATGGGATAGAAAATGTATATGATTGTTGATGAATCAAGACAGTGAATAAAGAACAAGCATCATTCTCTTCAATTTTTTTTACAACAATATCTGCAGTAGCCGACCTGCCCCATGATATCAGACGTTTGTTAATTGTAAAATCAGCATGTGAAATGATAAATTGATCAATTTCAACATGGTCTTTGCAGTAAATCATTGTCTCTACCCCGCTGAAGAGTTTCATCTTTTCTCTGAGCTTTTGCTCAGGTCCTGAAAAACCCTCTGCATGTGCCGCTCCGATATTAGTGATCAGTCCAATCGTAGGTTGAATCACCACCTGAAGCCTGTCCATTTCACTCGCCTGAGAAATACCGGCTTCAAAAATGCCAAGTTCATGTGAATCATCCATCTGCCATAAGCTTAAGGGAACGCCCAGTTGAGAATTATAGCTACGTGGACTTCTAACTATTTCCATGAATGGCTGAAGCAGGTGATACAGCCATTCTTTGACAATTGTTTTACCATTGCTACCGGTGATGGCTAATACAGGATAGCTAAACTGACTTCTGTGGTACATTGAAATTTTTTGCAATACATCCACTACATCCTGAGTAAGAAAAAAAGATGCATGAGGGTACGCAGCAGCAGCAGAAATTTCAGAAACAACAAAGGATCTTACACCGCGTTGATACAATTCCTCGATATAATGATGACCATCATTTGAGACAGTTTTGATGGCAAAAAAAAGCGTATGCTCAGGGGAAATTAGCTTACGACTATCAATCAGCAAATGAGTTATATCACGGTCAGAATAAGCCCCAACTCTTTTTACATCAGAAATAGACAAGATATCGTTCTCTGAAAATGTTTTCATGAAGCATTCAAATCTGCCTGTGCTTTTTTCCGATTGTGGTATTGTGAATAAAGTAGAGAAGCCGCTAAACAAAATACGATTACTGCAAGTGATATCAATATGTCAATATGTATATCAAAGTATTCTACCAACATTTTTATTCCAATAAATATCAGCACCACGGCAATACCCTGTTGCAAATAATCAAATTTACCAGCTGCCCCTTTCAGGAGAAAAAACAACGAGCGCAGTCCTAATACAGCGAAAATGTTAGAAGAATAAATGACGAGTATATCATCACTGGAAAAATCAATTGCAGGATTCTGACGTACAAGTGAAACCACTGTTGGGATTGAATCCAATGCAAAAGCAATATCTACAGAAGCGAGAATAATCACAACAACAGACAGTGTTGTGAAATATATTTTACCATGTAGGTTCACAAAGTATCTTCCTTTTGGCTCAATAAGACTGACACGGAAAAACTTGTTGATGAGTTTATAAATTTTTGTTTCACCCGGATCGAACTCAGCATCATCTTTCTTAAGAAATAATTTATACCCAGTGTAAATGAGAAAAAATCCAAAAATGTACAAGATCCAATGAAACCTGTCAATAATTTCAATGCCAATTGCAATGAAAATGATTCTAAAAACAATCGCTAGTAAAATACCAATCAACAATGCTCGTCCAGCATCCCCTTCCTCCACTTTGAAAAAAGTAAATATCAAGATGAACACAAAGATATTGTCTATGCTGAGTGACCATTCCATCAAATATGCTGTGAAATATTTTGTAGCTGTAAGAGGTGTCTTTTCAAACCAAAGAAAAACGGCAAATGCAACAGAAAGTCCAACCCAGAACAATGTTTGAAACAACGCTTTCTTAATGCTGATGCTGGCATTTTTTTTACTCATCAATCCCAAATCAAGCATCAAAGCCACCACAAGTACTATACCAAAAGTTAAATAGGTAATTTGATCAACAGACATATTGTGTGTTATTGAACCACAAAGATAATCAAACTATCAGGCTTGCTAAATAGATATTCTGGAATACTTACGCATCCTGGTTTGCCTGAAAATCAGCATACAGATAAGTAGTATTAAAACAGGTGTGAGTAGATTGAATATTTTCCAGAAAACAGTTTGTTCCTTGAGCAATTCTTTGTTCAACAAGCGCAATTGAAAATTTTTCGACCTGGAAGAAAGTAGGTCTTTTCCATCGGATAGATAAAAAAGAATGTTTTTAAAAAATTCTTTGTTCCCATATTGAATGCGTGTGTACTTGTTTGATCCCATGGTGAGAGGACCATCTTCTTCACTTACAGGATTCAAAAAGATATCTCCATCAGATATAACAATCATTTGATTTGATGTGGAATTAGACAAATATTTACCTCCTGTAGTTCTTTCAAAACTTAACTGCTCTTCAATAGAGATCCGGTTTTTATACAAAGATGGAAAGGTCCCTTCCAATAAAACTGCAACCGGGATATGCTGCACCTGAAAACTTTGTAAATCGCTCTCGGTTTTCACAGGCTTCCATTCCACCAATGCAGGCGTGGGAATTTTTTTCCCATAAATTGAGCTGGATGGC
>Ga0208784_1001267_pt1 | contig 10782 bp, 11 predicted proteins | sample DEB19_08_DNA_FD_184531 | JGI IMG/M metagenome (GOLD analysis project Ga0208784, IMG submission 184531) | Aqueous microbial communities from the Delaware River and Bay under freshwater to marine salinity gradient to study organic matter... | ecosystem: Environmental > Aquatic > Marine > Coastal ...
ATTTAACTGCCAATCCAAAAAATAATACCTATTCTAGTCTTACTCTAGATCCAGAGACCGATGTTAAAAATAGAGGATACAATAGAGGAAATCTAAATATACAATATAATTTTTATAAAAAGCTATTTAACTCTGCTTATGGAGCTTTCTATTGGATAAAAGAAATATCCCCTTCTAGAACAGAATTAAAATTAGCTTCTCAAGTACTTAGTGATATTAGTATAAAATCCGGGTTCGATCAGTATCAAGCATACGTAGTTAGTAAAAACTATTATCCAATATTTTATTTAAATTTTGGAAATAATGCAACTGCAGTAGCTAATAATGTAGCTTATACTCAAGACGAAGAAGGGGCTTACCTATTAATAAAACTTTATGAACCGCTTCCAGTAGATTTTGATATAAAAACTCAATTATGGATAATTGATAAAGTTGCAGATTCAGTAAGTTTCAATGTAAGTATACAAGTAGAAGCAGAGAACGTAGACCAATTAAATAGACTAAGGGGACCTAACTACAACGTATTATTAAATACAAAAAATGGACAGACAACTCCATACTATAATTATAATAATCTATTAACAAGCGAAATAACATCTTCTTTTCAAAAATTAACTTCTTTTTATCAAGATAGATCAGTAGACATAAACATAGATTACTCTAATTTTAGTAATTTCATTCATTTTTCTAGCGCAGTAGAACGAGTAAATAACTTTGTTTATAAATTACAACTTATAGAGTCTGCGAATGCAAATATAGCAGAACAAGCTGCTATTATTGGGGGATCTACAAATGTGAATATAGCAGTTAGTGCTTCTATAAGAGAACAAAAGATTATAGATAATATAATAAAGAATTTTGATATATATGAGTATTTTTTATATTTTAATTCTTCTAGTTGGGCATGGCCAAAAAGCACATCTACTCAACCTTATGCTTTATACCCTGTAACTTCTTCAGAAGCTCAAAATTTTTTAGGTTCTACAACTACAATACCCACAGCTAATACTCAGTCTTTATTATTTAGCGCTTCATATTATGATAGTACCAATAAAGACTTATTCCACAATTCAATACCTCAATATCTTTTAGACGATCCATCTAATCAGCCGTATATTACGTTCCTCGATATGATAGGTCAACACTTTGATAATATTTGGGTCTATTATAAGGATGTTTCCAATAGATTTAATGCGAATAACAATCCAGATAGCGGTATTTCTTTAGACCTAGTTTCTGATGCTTTAAGAGGATTGGGATTCCAATTATTCACTAACACAAACGTATCTGATAACCTCTACTATACTTTATTTGGTATAAACCCAGACGGTAGTTTACTGCCTCCTACTGGATCAGAGAAGATCACAGCTATAGGTGGAAAATATGTCACATCAAGTATAGCTACGCTTCCAGCGGAAACTATTCAGGATGAGATTTATAAAAGACTTTATCATAACCTTCCTTATCTTTATAAGACAAAAGGAACGCCTAGAAGTATAAAAACTTTAATTAGTATATATGGTATTCCTGAAAGTATTTTAACTGTTAGAGAATTTGGAGGTGCTTATACAGGATCACTTGACGGTATTATAGATCTTAACTCATCTGATTATAAGATTGCTATCGCTACTGGTTCAAATGGCAACGTAACAGGTAGTTTAACCATATCCTCGTCTTTACTATCTCCTTATACAACAATACAGTATTATCCAGGAAATACTCGATTAAACAGCACTAACGTAGAAGTAGGATTCTCTCCTGCTGATGTTATTAACAATAATATAACTGCTAGTCAAGGCATATTTAGTCTTGATCAATTAATAGGATCTCCTGGATACCAGTATTCATCTTCTTATGCACCTTTAGTTAGTGCTAGCAATGCTTACTTTGCTTCATATACACAGAAAAATAGTGTTTGGGAATACATAAGACTTCTTAAGTTTTATAATAATTCTCTATTTAAAACGATTAAAAACTTTGTGCCTGCAAGAGCAGAAATATCCACAGGCATAATAGTAAAATCTCACTTATATGAAAGAAATAAGTACGCTAGAAACGAACCTCAACTAACATTTAACGATTACTCTCAGTCTATAGACATGCTGAGTATAACTGGTTCTGAGGGTGGTGCATTAGTTGATTCTACATCGTGGTCAGGATCAGTAATAACTCCTTTAGGATTGGCTTCTGTAAGTAGTACAAAAGGAATAGAAAAATTCACAGGCCAATTAAGTGGATCTGAAGTAGTTGCAACAGACGGTCAAGCTATGGAACAGGGAGAGTACTCTAATACTCTTACCGGTTCTTACGGTAGTTTAGTTAATCTCGGTGCTCTTTATCAAAATATCACCGCTTCTGTAAGATCAGTTAGATTATTTGATTTAGACTATAACTCTGATCAGACTATTCCAGTAAATTACGGAATAGTTACACAATCTATAAGTCAATCTCAAATAAATAATTACGCTACTTATACGAATCCTAATAACCCTTACGCACAAGTACAAGACTATAACTATCAATTAAAGAGATCTATATTGCCTAGATATAGTGGATCTCAAACAGTAAGTGCTACATATAGCACATATACAGATGGAGATCAATCTTACGGAAAAACAGCGGCTATAGATAAAATAAAGTTTCAATACGCTTATATTGTAAACATATTCTCTTCATCTTTCCAAATGCCTTATAGAGCTCAAGGACAGATAAAGTATATGATAGATAACAGTCAAAACGTTTTAAATCTATCAAAAACAAATACAAACTGGTTTACTGTACAAAACGTATTTAAATCAGGAGAATCTGTAGATGTATCTCTATTTGATTATAATCCTAGTAATCCTTACATACAAAGATTAAATAACGAAGAAAACGATTTTACCATTTGGGAAAGTGGATATTCTTATACTCCTTTAATGTATAATAACAGCGGAAGTTTAACTTATATTTTGGATTCTCCCGTTGTTACTACAACTGGAGGAAGTAGTAGCACATCAAAGTTATTAAATAGTTCAAATATAAATTATTGGTCTATATCTCCAGGCGCAATACAAAGACCTGGAGGTAATAATACTTCTGGTTTAGTAATAATACCGATAACTGCGAGTTTACCTAATAATAGTCCAACTAGTGGTCCTAGTACAAGTTCAGTAAATCTATCTTTTACTTTAAATTATCCATCAGGAATACCTGCAACTTATAACTACACTACAACTATACCCGCTGGAATATCTGCTCCTTACAAATTTACTATTAATATAAATGCCTCTTCTTACAATTATGCAAATTGGAATTCTCCTACCGTTCCTACTACATCAAGCGTTGTAGAATATGCTATAATAACTGGTAGCACTGCAACAACAACATACACTACTGCATCAATAGATACACAGGCTTTTTGGCAAGTTACAGATCTAGGTAACCAAATAATACTTTCAGCCACTCAATCTTTAGAAAATTACTACGGACACTTTACAAGCACAGGAAGTTACTCTGGATTGGATGCTTTTGTTTTTCCTTTTCTAATAAGTCCTAATGATATGATTAGGTTATACAATTATAGCTCTAGTAAATGGGATCAATCGGGAGAATTTAGAGTATTAAGTGTAACGACTTATCAATCATCTTCTATTCCAACAGAGTATGTAGCACTAAATTTAGATAGAACAGTAGGAATAGAATTCACAAGCGGATCTTCTACTTATCCTCTTCCTATTTATAAGTACCTAGTGTTAAAAAGACTTAAGGACGAAACTAGTGTATATTTTAATTATAATTTACCTCAACCAATAAGTCAAGAGGGAACTTTATTTCCTGAATACATTGGGGAAGGAATAAAAGAGGGTTCTGGAAATGTAATTAAGGCTCTAAAACAACAAAATTTAATCTGATCAAAAACAGAAATTAGTATATTTATATAAAAGAGATCAAATATGTCATATTTAAGTAGTACCTCAGTAGTAGTAGACGCAATTCTCACCAAGAAAGGTAGAGAACTCCTTGCGCAGAATAACGGATCATTTAGGATCACCCAGTTCAGTTTAGCAGACGATGAAATTGACTACACTCTTTATAATCCAAATCATCCTTCGGGATCAGCTTTTTATGGAGAAGCTATTGAAGCTATGCCGATTATTCAAGCTTATCCAAACGATCAGGAGATTATGAAATATAAACTGATCACTCTACCTAGGGGAACAGCTAAGATTCCTATTATAGCTACTGTAACTGGTCTTGATGGTTTAGTACAAGGCCAGTCTATTTCTATAACTCCTCAAACGCTTAATTATCTTGGAGCAACTTCAACGTATGAACAATCCGGATATGTATTTACAATAGGTGACGTTAGAACTATGTCTTCTTTTACTGGAGTAGGAATAAACACTCCTGAGGCTACCGCACTGAATACTACTACAACGGTTGGAACAAACGTTAGTAAGACGGTTATAGGTACAACTCTTAATTTAACCACTACCACTGTAAACACTCTTTTTGGTTCAAATCAATACCTGTATACAACTCTTGTAATAGAAGGAAGAGATTCAGGAGCTAGAATTAGTGTACCTGTAACCATAAGAAAAATAAATTCATAATAAGATAAAATATGTCATTCACCAGATTAGACGCTTCGGATTTTGTAGTATCAGCAGATTCAGTTACAGCTCCGGCATGGAGTAATAATGTAACTACACTAACCTCTTTTTATACAGCATCAGCGGATACTACAGGAAGTTATTATATAGATGTTTATAATGCTGATATTAGTTCAAGCACTTCTAATGTGCAGTTTTCTATTGCGTACGGAAGAGAAGATGGACTTGGTTCAGCACCGATAAACTCTTTAGTACCAGAAAATACACCAACAAGAATTACTTTCGGACAATACAGAAACATTGTTTACGGAGATGCTGAGAGTGCTGTAAATTTTGGAACTGGTAACACATCTTCTATAGATTTAATTGCGATTCAAATAGATAGAAATAGATACAAGGAAAGTCTTTTCCCTGGTACGTTTAACCTTTATTTATCTGGATCAGCCGGTTTGATCAAACTTACAGATAATTCTAACGACGTTAGTACTATAACTTACGTTGATGGTGGTAGAATTTTTGATATAGTTTCAGGTTCTAATGGTACAGCTGCAAATAGTCCGACTCCTACTGGCGCTCCTGCAAAAGGATACACGGCTTCAGGAAGTTACGGATCATACTTACCTGATATTGGATTAATATTATTAAATCCAAGAGCATTACAAATAACAACTATTACAGCTGGAGGAATAAACTTATCTTTATCCACTGGAACCACTGTAGGAGCCAGTTCTACGAATCACACTAATATATTCGAGTCTATAAATAAAGGAGCATATTTTGCTCTAAACTCTCAAGAAACAATATCATCAGATTATGTGTTTGTGAGAATTAAGAATGCGGAATATAACTATACTACGAATCCATCTATAATCTCCGGATCTACTGGTACTTTGATATACTCTAATTTCATTAATAGTCCTCAGACATTTCCAACTACTGTTGGTTTATACAATGATAATAACGAACTTTTAGCAGTAGCGAAACTTTCCCAAGCTCTAACAAAAGACTTTACAAAAGAAGCTTTGATCAGAGTAAAATTGGATTGGTAAAATAAAAGATAAATGGGAAGAGCGAAGAATACCATAAAGCAATCGGAAATTTCTTCTACTCCTATAAAAGTAAAGTATTCCATTACTTACCCTAGCCAATCGCTAGAAGACTATGGAATAACTACTGGTGTAGCTGTAAATTATCCTTATAATGTAAACATGTCTAAGGCTAATTTAAATAGCTTAGCCAAGTTTAAAACAATAAAACAGCTATATTACCAACAGTATATAAGCGGATCAATGTTGAATTCTGCTTCATTTTGGTATCCAAGCTGGCAGTCTACAGCTGCATCTGGAACTTTCGATGATACTAACCTTTATTTTCCAACAGGATCTAACGATTCTATAGGCGTAATAGCGATACCGAGTATACAATTCGGAGAGCAAGTAAGCAGAAAAACTTTTGTAATAAAATCAACTGGAGCAGGAACTCCCTACACAATAGTCGACGATGGAAACGGTAACTTAATAGATACATCTAATCAAAACACTCACGTAGGAAACGTATTTTATGCACAAGGAGTAGCCGTAGTAACTAACTCTGATTATGTTGGTATATTTGCTCCTATAGTAGAAATATTCTATTTGACTTCAGAACTTAGTGAGCCTCTTATTACCGAATCTTCGGACAATATAATCCTAGAGTGATATGCCAATAATAAATAACAACCAATATTATTTAGGATTCTCTTCTGAGACCACGATATACCAAAACGAAGTTAGATGCATAATAAACGAGAACGATTTCAACTATACACTAAATCCAAGCGCAAACAAAGCTGATACAACGGGTTCCTATATAGACGCGGTAACAGGTTCAGATTTCCACCCATACTTCACTATGGTAGGTCTATACAACGACGCTAACGAACTGCTTGTTGTGGGAAAAATGTCCAGACCTTATCCGGTACCACAAAACTCAGACATGACAATAGTAGTAAGATGGGACAGCTAAAACTCATAAACATACTTAGAGAGATAAAAAAGAAGATCTCCTATATAAATCCAAATTTTGAGTTTGAGTGGCCAGAGGCAAAGAGGTATCCAGATTTTAAAAATATGGGAATAAAAGGTTGGATAGAAAAAGCATCATCAGGTTACACTGTAAAATATAGTGAAATAAAAGATGTTTTAGGTAATGTAGATTTAGAGTTCGATTCTCTTGATAAAAATAAAAAGTCCAGATTCCAATCAGCATTCAAATCAGAAAAGATTGAGATGCCCATAGTAGTAAAATTCTCGGAAACAGACTACGATCTGGTGGCAGGAAACACCCGTTTATCGGGTTTGGTAAACAACGGAATAGATCCCACCGTATGGGTGGTCGACATAAGTTAAAACACACATTATGAAAAAATGGTTGCACGAAGGAAAAGAGTTTAAAACTATAGAAGACTTTCCAGAGGGAATAGTCGGATTCGTTTACAAGATCACCAATCTCTGCGACGGACGCATATACGTAGGCAAGAAGATACTGCACAACCGCCTTAGCAAGATACTAACCAAGAAAGAGATATCAGAATGGGAGAAGCCGGGTCGTGTCCCAAAGAAGAAGAAAATCATCAAAGAGAGCAACTGGCAGGAGTACTGGGGATCCAACGATGAGATAAAGAAGGATCTAAAAGAGATGGGAGAGGACTGCTTTATAAGAGAGATACTCGTTCTGTGCAAGAGCAAGAAGCAGATGAGCTACTACGAGGTCTATTGGCAGATGAAGATGGAAGTATTGAAAGTTCCGGGTTACAACCAAAACATTTCAGGTAAGTGGTTCAGAAAAGACCTAGAATAAAAAAGCCCCAGTTAAGGGGCTCTATTTATTTAATTTAATAATCTTAGAACATCGGTGGAAGTTCAGAAGTATTTAATATCTTGTTAACCAAGCTAAGAATCTGCTCTTCATCCATTCCGTTTGATATCAAGTTTTTTATGCAAGCTTCAAGAGCAGTATAATCTTCAACGTCTTCTGAAATGGTCTCTGCCTGTTCGAACTCATCGCCTCCGCCGTTACCGGTCAACTGGTGTTCAGGACCTTCGTAAGGAATAGTCTTCTCTAATTCAATTTCGTCTTCAACCTCTTTAAGAGGTTTTAAATCAACGTAATGATTGAGTATTCCATAAGAACCTAACTGGTGTTCTTTTAAGTATTTAACTATATCGAAGTCTTTCATATTTCTTAGTGTTTACCAATAAATATGCGACTCAATACATCAATTGTCTCTGTTCTATGCCACCAAGAAACGAATTGTTGTTCGCAAGGCTAAATGTGCTTGGGAATATCCAAGTGTAAGGTATGTTTTTGGTAGGACGCTTCTCTCCGTGAGAGATAGCTATGTGCTTCCAAAAGAAACAGGTCTTATCTTCCACGTTCAGGTACTTCTGAGAAGTCATAGGATTTGAAGGGTGTTCCACAAGTATCCTCATCTGTCTCAACCACTCTTCGGCCTTCTTGTTCTCTGGTATGAATTCTCCAGATTCGTTGATGCTGTACTTAACTTTTCCGTTAAGGTTATCTCCGTCGAATATCTGGTGTAGACCGTCGAAGTGACCGGTTCCCCCGAAAAGAATAGATTCTGGATCAACTAAGTGCGGGTAAGACATCGCTACGTATCTGGCTGTGTTTTTGCATGGATACAGAGGAGACCTAAAGTTCTGATGCTCTTTGAAATACGCTTCAAGTTTCTTTGCGAACTCCATCATAGTGTACGGTCTGCTACCAGCTTCAACATCGTCAAGCAAGTACTTTAAATCCCTAGCTGCTCTTCTTGGTCCGTCTAGAACCCACTCTTTTACGTTTGTGCCTTTGGGGTAATAGATCTGGAAGAGGTCGTTACGAGCGTGGCGATTGTCAACGAAGTGTTCTCGAGTGGCATCTACGCCCTCGTTGTACAGCTTCATGAAAGTTCCCCAGTGTTCGTTAGTGAAGGAGAAAACTAGAGTCAGAAACATCCGCTGCTCGTTGTCAGTAATCGATTGCATGTACTGGCAATATGGATGCTCATGCCAGTGAAGACGATGGGAAAAAATTTGGTACTCTTGGTTCAGAAGAGAATCCTGTCTATCGTCGAATACCTTACAGAACTCAAAGAACTTCTCTATCCTCTGATCCTCTGTCCAGTCCTTCATCCAAGATCTGCGTGGCTTCTTGCCTTTGAATTCTACTTCGCATGTGTTAGGGTAAATTAAATCGCTCATGTTTTATTTTTAATATGTGTATTCGCTGCTGCTTAAAATCTTTAGCATGTTTTTGTCAGATTCGTTAAGTTCCATTACGGGAGTTAGGAACTCTAAGGATCTGGGTATCCTCAAGGATTTCGATCCCCCGATATCCTCTATCATTTCTGTTCCGAGTTTATTGGTGTTTACCAACAGAATGTGACCGTCCAAGTCTTTTTTCCAATTGGGTATGGTGTGAGGAGTGCTGATGATGTAGGAGAGATCTGCCGAAAGAAATCTATCTATTCCCAAACCAGTCTTATTGAACGGTACGCTCCAACTGTCTATCTTATTGAATCTAAGAGCCGTCTTGCATTGGCATCTGAGTTCTTTGTCAGGTTGTTCGAAGCTTTTGAAGAACATGTCTACAGCAGAGAATTTATCCTGTCGCTCCGTCCTTCTCACCCATCCCAAAGTGGAGAGGTAATCGGCAAGGATAAGTTCACCCATCTTGCCGTTCATCTCGTTCAACTTACCTTCTTGGTAGTTCTCGAACAACTGTTTTTTGTAATTAGCGCTCATAACGTAACCGTTTTTCTCATCAATTTCATTCTGTTCCTGTACTCAACTTCGTCAGTGAATATAGGAGACTCTTCGTTGACCCATTCCGGTTTACCCAAAGCAGATCCAACCACTTTTATGTTGACAGCGCCTGACTGTCGCATTGCTATCTCTTGCACTTTCTCTCTAGCCTCGTTCTCTGTCCTTGCCATCACGCACGCAGCGTAGTCTTGACATAGCATCCAATTTGGATCCATGTGTCTGTCGTCCTTGTAGTGCAGGTAGTAAACAATGAAAGGCTTCGGTTCGCTTGCTTCTCTCTTGATCCTCTCTACCTCCGCCTTTGCCCACTCAACGTACCAATTGAGCACGTGATCCTCTACTTCCGTATCGTACTCGTACAGCTGGAAAACCTTCCAAGAGTCCAACGCGTATTTACCTACGCCCTTCATCTCGATGAGCTGGGCGAGCGAGGGTGTGTCCGTACCTACAGCTATCCATTGGCGAGAGAATTCCTTCCATGCTTTTACTCGTCGGTTGTAGAAACCAAGTGGTTTGATAAGCTCGATTACTTCGGAATCTATGGCTTCTAAAAACGCTTGTGCATTGGGATATCTAGAAAAGAACTCTTCACGTATCTTATCGACCTGTTTGTGAGAAGTTTGGTTGAGCATGAAGCAGACCATGAGCATCTTCCAGGGTTCTTCCCTGTACTCTTCCTGTCTTGTTTTGTAAGGCGAAACGGGTAGTCTTATCATAACCTTTTTTTGTTTTTTTAGGGGACCTTTTTTCGGGAGGCCCCAGTCCCGTAAATTCCAGATTTTAGATCAAGACGGTGATTCGTTAGGATAGATGGTTTTTTATGTAAATAATGTACATTTCAATATCCGTCATCGTGTGATAATCAATATCATTATCGTTGAACCATTGAATTACGTCTTGCCTGCTGATTTCGCTGTTGATTTTTTTTAAACACTCTAAATCATTAGCGCTTAACGATGATTCGTTAGCATCTTCCTGGGTCTCGCCCTCTTGAAGTAGTGGGTTGTTAAGCACGTAGGACTTGAAATCGAAGCTGCTTCTCATATCTTTGTTTGTTTTTTTGTATGACTATAAATATCGATCACTACTGTTTAAAATAAATATCATCGCCGAGGGCCCTAAAACCCCGTATATACAAATTTAACTCTTTCTATCCTATTTAGGAAACCTAAGTTCCCAGCCATCCGGCCCGCACCCTACCACCAGCATCCGAAGCCCGTCTTGGCAGTACCACACCCTACCGCAGGAATCTACACATATATTCATAGCTTACCAGGTTTGGGTTGAAACTGCTTGGGACCCACCGTTAATAGATCCCCTAACCTCTCGATGGTCTGTATGGCCACCTCGCTAGGTATCTCGAAACCTTCCCTGTTGGGATT
>Ga0208784_1001271_pt1 | contig 10772 bp, 11 predicted proteins | sample DEB19_08_DNA_FD_184531 | JGI IMG/M metagenome (GOLD analysis project Ga0208784, IMG submission 184531) | Aqueous microbial communities from the Delaware River and Bay under freshwater to marine salinity gradient to study organic matter... | ecosystem: Environmental > Aquatic > Marine > Coastal ...
AAGGTCATCGGCAAGTGATTGTGCCTTAGAACTCAGAGCATAATTCAGAGCACTACGAATATCATTAGTCTTAGAACCATTACCAGTCTTATAGGCAAGAACCCAAGTCAGAGTGGAGATAGGATATGCACCAGCACCAGAAGGATTTGGATTTTCACCAGCAAGGTTTGCATCCAGAGCAATGCTATTCAGAGCAGCAGCACCAGAAGTAGCAGAAGGAAGAACAAACTTACCTGCTTTGTTTTGGATTGCTGCTGCTTGGAGTTTATTTGATTTCACAAATCCAGTATTCACATAACCAATAGAACCAGGAGTTTGACGAATGGTTCCAGAAACACCTTCATTACCCTTAGAACCAACACCAGTTTTCCAGTTAATAGACTTACCTACACCAACAGTCCATCCACCAAAGGCATCAAGAGAGTTAGTAAAGGCAAAAGTGGTTCCAGAACCATCAGAACGATGAACAACACGAATAGGACCATTACCGCAATTAGGAAGTTGCTTCCAGTCATTAATTTGACCTTGGAAAATACCAACCACTTGTTTTTGGGTGAGTTTCAGGGAGCATCCAGGTTTGTTATAAGCAACAGCAATCGTTCCACCTACCATAGGAATTTGAACGACACCTCGTTTTACCTTTGCTGCTTCAGATGATTTGATTGGTTCATCACTTGCTGCGAAGTCAACTGTTCCCGCAAGGAATTGACGAACACCAGCACCACTCCCGACCGATTGATAATTTACACGATTACCAGAAGTTCGTGCATAGTCTTGGAACCATCGTTGATAAATTGGTGCAGGGAAGGTGGCACCTGCACCATTCAGAGTTGTTCCTGCAAATGCTGCGATAGGAGAAAGAGCAAGACCAACGGCAATAAAGTTTTTGAGTTTCATAAAAAGTGAATAACTACGAAGTAATTTTAAAAGAAGTAAAAATAAAGGTCAACTAAGAGAAGGTTAAGAATTTTAATCTTCTTTAGACTCTGCTTGTGTCATCCTACCAAGATAAGGATCATAATTCATCAAATCTTCTATTTTTTGGTCAGATCCACTTTGATTCCAGAAATTTAAAAGTCCATCATGACTTTGACGATGGAATATATCGATATGTTCTGGATGAATAGATGAACCTAAACCTATCTTATACAAGAACAATGGGATGGAATATGTGTTTCCTGAATTGTAGATCAAATCATCTGCAACTGCTCTTGGTTTAACACCATTATCAAGTTTATACTTATCACCTCTAATATGATGTTTTAAAATCTTTTCTGCATGATGCCTAGTGATCATATAGGCAGCAGTCGAAAAGTCATTTACAAACCTCTTATGAAGTCTCACATGAAGAGAACCAGTACAAATAATTGCCAATTGGACTACATCCCAATCATAAGGTAGTCGAGAATAAAAATCAATCCAAGTAAAGTCCCAGTTTTTTACAGTTTGTATATCAACATCATCTTCCATAAAGATAGCATAAGGACTATCTGAAGTTTCATACCAATGTTTAATTGCTTTAAGGTGCGAAGTCGTACATCCAATCTCACCAGAAGTCATTGCTTCTGGATATCTTCCTTTGATAATATCACTCAAATCATCAACTCTTCCATCATAAGCAGAAATGCGAGTATAGTTAGAAATTCCCCAGTATTCAAATTGATTAATCATGTATTGATTTCTGTCTACATGATCATCAAGATTAATGTAATAAATCGGGCCAATATTTTTCAGTTTATATGTTGATTTATTTTTATCCCCTGGCATTGTTATGTCTACCTTTTTGTTTTTTTCATTCTCAATGATTTTTTCCATGGAAGGGATATAATATTTTTCTACTATGTTTTTCCACTCGAATTGTTTTGCGTATTCTTTTATTTCTTCCCTATTTTTAATAGAATATTTTCTATTTTTAATTATTTGTTTTTCAATGTATTCAATATCATTAATTTTTTCTTCTGGGATAACAGTGATAAATTTTTTAGATAGATCTAGGTTTGCTTTTCCCCATTCACAGACAACAACACCCAATCCGCAAGAAAGTGCTTCCATGCAAACTAGTGGATGTGCTTCACCATCACTCAATAAAACTAAATTGCCATATTCGGTAAGTTCATTATAGAGAGTTTCTTTAGACCATTCTCCTAGATAATTTTTTGTTTCATCAAATCTTTCATCATGATTATTACCCGCATACCAAAGACTATCGATCGATTGGAACATATGCTGTCTTTTTCGATAATCAATCTTGGCAAGATATACACTTTTATCAGAATGCTTTGGAGTATCTGTATAACGGAAAAGTTCAGTATTTACTCCATTTGGGGTAACAAAAAGTTTATCTTCAGAAAGACCTAATGTTTTCTTATAAATTTCTTTTATTCCATCAGACAAACAAAAAATATTAGGTTTGATTGATTCAAACCCTCTAAAAACATTCATGTAACCATGATATTTTTCTGGTTGCTCTAGATATCCAAAATGACTTGTTATTGCCTTTGGATAATCTATGTAAGGATAAAGTCCTATAAACTCATCATATTGAACATGAACAAAATCAGGTTCAAATGATTTAATTTCATTAATAATTTGCTGGGGATCCTTTGTATTTACGATTTGAACTTCGTGACCAAGTGATTCTAATGCAAGTTTACTATCCCATATTAAAATCTCTACTGCTCCCCATCCAGTGGGAGGAATGGGCATAATTCCTGGACCAATTATTGATATTTTCATCTTTTTCCTAACTCCTCAAACAATGCGATTTGCTTCCAATTTTTTCTTTCATAATACTCAAAAAGATCTGGTTTATTTTTTAACAGATACCCAAGAACAATTTGTTCATTATTAACATAATCATTTTTTAGCATTGTATTTAAGAGGATATCTTCTACTTCTTTAGATACTAACTTAATAGAATTCTTATGCCCACCAAAAAAAGTACCACAAACATAAGAACGATTATCAAGTAGGTACTTCTCTTCTAATTTATCTGCCCCATGAAGATCGGGATAACACTCTGTGTTCATTTGAATTAAAAACTTTTCTCCCATTTCCTCAAGAGATTCAATAGCATCTGAACTTGGAAATTCTAAATCAAAATTATATTCATCCATAAATCTAGATGCACCAGCATCAATCCAGAAAAAATAATCACTATTGAAGTGGTCTTCTTCTATTGCTTTTTCCAACCATTTAAACTTAGAAAATTGGATTATAGAATATAAGGAATGTTTACACTCAATTCTTTCTGGATCTGCGATTTTTTCTTTATATTCATCACTATCTAAAATAGCAGTGATTTTATCATTTAGATAGTTATATGGAATTTCTTCTACCTTTTGAACATAAATTTCCGTTGGAATTTTAAGTCTTCTTTCTTCTACAAAATTTTGAATATCTTCGGTAATAAACAACACCATTGGTGTTTTTAATTTTAGAGTATATTCAAACCACTTAAGGTACTCTGCCCAAGTTCTTCCATCCATTCCTTCTCTTTTAATATTAAAGAGACAGGAAACCAAAGTTACATTTTTCATATAATATTAAGAATAGATTGAATTCTATTTACATATGTATGATGATCTCTAATATACTTCATTCCATCTTCAATATATTTAAAATCACCTTTTTTATCCATAGCATCATAAAAAAGTTGAGAAGTATCTGGTTGGTAAATGCAGTGTCCCTCTAACTCATTATAAACTTCTAGAGAATTTGTCATACCCAAATGACCCCAACTCATAGATTTGAATACTCTACAAGGAACATAACCATTTTTTATATGTTCTGGACCACGAATGTCTACACCTAAAATAGATTTTTTTGTTCTTTCAATAACTTCTTCCTCAGATAAAGGATTTGAAAAAGGATCATTATGAATAAACTCAATTCTATTTTTTCTACATTCTTCAATAAAAGGATAGAATGTACTTAGATTTTCGCATCTACCAACTGATGACAAATTTCCACTGAAGTATATTTTATTTTCTCTGGCAAAATGAATGTCCGTTAAATCAAATTCTTCTGGAAGATAATTGGTTGCCCAAGTTACATAAAACTTGTCGTAATCTTCTATCCAATAACTTTGATAGTCATTCAATACTTGAATTCTTCTATCTGATTTCTTTTGAAAGTAGCAACAATTACCAACTTTTTCTACTTTAGATTTATCAAGTTTATACTTATAAACATGATCATTATGCCATAAATGGTTGTATCTGACATCTATGAACTTCTTAACCCCAGCATTAATATACTTTGCTGGATCTGGACATACATGAACAAAGTATGTGCTTGTTTCATTTAAAGGTATTTTTTTATCGGCAAATCCTTCTGTCCAAAATAAGCAATCATTCCAATCAAAATCATCAGGGTACTCATCGTCATGAAACCAATAAGTTTCATATCCAAGATGGGAAAATGCTTTATAGAAAGCAGCATGAATATAAGAATGAGTGTGGGAATGTAATGGATACCCCCAAATTACAATTTTCATACTGGTTTAATAGCAAGTATTACGTTATCACCACGACCTTCTGGTCCAACATCCTTTCTTCCGATAACATTTTTTCTCATATCAAAAATTTGATATTCATATTCTTCGTCTGGAACATAACTAAGAATTTTTTGAATCACTGGATGATTTGCCAATTCATCACCCTCATAGTCATATTCAAAATCAATAATCAAATCCTCAATAAAGAGAACTCCATTTTTCTTCAGTTTTGATAGATACAATTTAACGCATTCAACTTGAGACTCTACAGTATGAGGTCCATCATCAATAATAAAATCAAATTGAGGTAGTGTTTCCACTACAGTTTTGTTATAGGCATCACCAACTATAATCTCAATTCCATCAATAGGATTTTCAACCAATTCCCAAGCAATTGTTTTTGCTTCTGCATTTACCAGGAAAGGATCAATACCATAAATCTTTCCCTTAGTAAAATAATCTTTCCAAAGTCTAAGAGATCCAGTATAGGCAACACCTATTTCTAAAAGATTTATTTTTTTGTTTTTAGATCCTTCAAAAAATTGTTGATACACATCCTCAATATAAGAATGATATGAATTTTTATCGGTGATGTATTTTGCTTCTGGATTGTAAGTAGAATACTTTTCGTAAAGTTCTAAAAGAGTAGACATAATTTTATCAATAATAGTTTTTAAAGCTGTGAACTAAATTGTGCTCAGAATTTTCCCAATTGTGATTTTTATTTACATCAGTCAATTGAGGATTTACTGAGTATTTTTTACCGCAAATAAAATGAGCAATTGTAACCATTATATCTGGATGTCCCATTTCTGTCCAGATATTTTCAACCATATAATCGTAATCTTCTTCTATAAATTTTTCTATTTTGTCAAAGTTTTCTGTAAAAACTTCACTTAACAGAACTGCTCCTCCAGCAGCACCAAACCATTTAACATTTGGCATTATATTATATTTTTTAGTCAAATACTCAAAAGAATCTGCCCAAAAATAATTTCCAGTAAATGATTGACCACTAAATTCTACAGAGTCATCTATAGAAACCTTTCCTCTAACCAATACATCATCTTCCATCCACAAAATATATTTTTTATTCACTACCTCACAAGTTTTCCTAATTCTATCGAAAAGGTGAAAAACTTGTTCTTTATTATAATGCTTTATACCAACGTTATAATCAGAATAAAAATATTTTATATTATATTTTTCGCACAGTTCAGAATAATCATCCCCTGCATCAGACCAAAGAACATATGGGTCTTCAGGATTATATTTTCTAAAAGAATCTAATACAAATTCTACTGCCTTTTTATTTTTAAAGGCTTGATGATGAACTCCAAAATTCATTTTTTATTTTCTCCTACCCAATTTCTCAAATTAACTTTAGGTGACCAACCAAACACTTTAGAAATCTTTTTATTATTTGCTAAAGTTATTCTAGACTCACCGACTCTTGGAGGAATATATTTTATGTTATCAGAAATCATCCCCGCAAGTTCATTAATAGAATAATTTCTTCCAGTTCCAACATTAAAAACTTCTCCATAATTCTCATGATCATCAACTTGCATTGCAAGAATATTTGCCTGAACAACGTCAGATACATGGGTAAAGTCTCTTCGTTGCTCACCATCACCAACAATAGTCAATTCTTCTCCGGCACGATTTTGTCTCAAAAACAATCCAACTACTGGTGCATATTGACCCCTAATTGGTTCCCTCTCACCATAAACATTAAAATATCTAAAAATTATTGTCTTTACATCAAAAAGATCATTATACATTTTGCATAATTTCTCACCAGAAACTTTTGAAACAGAATACGGGTTCAGACAATCTTCATACTGAGTTTCTACGTTAGGAATTTCATTTTTTCTTCCATAAGAAGAAGAAGTGGAAGAATAGATAATTTTCTTTACTCCTGCTTCCCTTGCACACTGTAAGACAGTGCAAGTACCCAAAGTGTTTGTCTTTACTGCCTGAAGTGGATTGTTTATTGCTGGTTGTATTCTGGATTCTGCTGCAAGATGAAAAACATAATCTACTCCATCATAAAGAGGTCGTGTTTGTTTATAATCGCAAATGTCCATAGAATAATTTTTTGAATTTTCATTCCAATAAAAATTTTCATGAACCTCAGAACTTTCATTATCAATTACAATGACTTCATGACCGAGAAATAACAGTTTATCTACAATATGAGATCCTATAAATCCTGCTCCACCAGTTACTAATGACTTCATTTAAAACTCCTATATTTGTTAAACGCAGATTCAATAACAACGTGCATATCCATATACTTATACTCAGCTAATCTTCCACCAAAAATAAAATTATCAAGATTTTTTATTTTTTCTTGATATTGATTATAGATTTTTTGATTTCTATCATCATTAATTGGATAATATGGAGTATCACCCTTTGTATATTTTTTTGGATATTCTTTAGTTATCACTGTTTTTTTAGAAACACTTTTTTCAAAATGTTTATGTTCTATAACTCTAGTCCAAGGAATCTTTTCCTCTGTATAATTTATAACTGCGTTTCCCTGCCTGTTTTCACAATCTAAGATCTTTGTTTCAAAATTCAAAGATCTATATTCTAGTTCTCCATGTTCATAATTAAAAAATTCGTCTATACATCCAGTATAAACTATTTTCTTTGCCAATGAATTAAAGTAATTTTTATCAGAAAAATAATCACAATTTAATTTAACTTCAATTCCATTGAGCATATTTTCAAAAAGTTTAGTATAACCACCAATTGGGATCCCCTGATACCTATCATTAAAATAATTATTATCAAATACAAATCTCAATGGAAGTCTTTTAATAATAAATTTAGGCAAGTTTTTGGGATCTTTCCCCCACTGTTTTTTTGTATATCCTTTAATTAATATTTCATAGATATCACTGCCAACAAGGGACAATGCTTGCTCTTCAAGATTTGAAGGTTCTCCCTTAAATTTTTGTTTATCTATTATATACTTTGCTTCCTCTGGTCTTTTTGTTTCCCAAATCTCATAAAAAGTATTCATATTAAAAGGCAAAGAATATAATTTTTTTTGATACTTTGCCTTTGGAGATAAAATAAAATTATTAAATTCAGAAAATCTGTTTACAAAATCCCAAATAACTTTGTTGCTAGTATGAAAAATATGAGGACCATATTTATGAACATTAATATTTTCTATCTTTTCAGTGTAGCAGTTTCCTGCAATATGGTTCCTCTTATCAATTATTAAGCATTTTTTTCCATCATCAGTTGCAAGTCTAGCAAAAGTTGCTCCAAATAAACCACAACCAACAATTAGATAATCATACTTTTCCGAAGAGTTCATAATATTTTTCTAATATATCAGTTTGATTCAATTCTGGACGTTGAACATAGTAAGAATAGTGGACTGCAAGTGCATCCCCAACAATTACACTCTTTTTACCTGCATATGCTGGATAGAAAGTAGTGATCCAACTTTCATCCTCACTTGATTTCACATCACCATTAAATTGTTTAAAATCTGAACCTGCCCAGCATGAAACATTAATTGAAACAGATTCATAATTATCCAAAACAACATTTGGAATTTTCAATTCATTAATTCTTCCTTCTCTATAAAGTTCTTGAAAAAGATTCAAAAGATTATAAGCAAAAGTAGTATCTCTCCAATAAATTGGACACAAAATTGCATGTTCTGGAATAAACTTTGCAAGTCTCGGTACAAGATGGTCATCATTCATTGTTTGATCAAGAACTTTAAGTTGATCTCTCACTTGATCCATAAAATGAGTCCAAAGTTCTGAGCAAACTTGAGACTTTGGAATATCCAAAACTTGTGCTTCTCTCATAAAATGAGTGCACCAAATACTATTAATAGTCAAAGGATACGCAAGAAAATATTCTGGATTTTCAAGTTTGAAATCGATTAGTCGTTCAAACATCCCATCTTCTAAAAAGATCACGTCATCATCTACCTTAAAATAAAAGGTATCTTCATCTACACAATAGTTATAAAAGTGTTTTACATTAGATGCTCTTCCTTTTTGATCTTCCCAAAGTTCAGTACATCCATCTTTAATAATGGCAAACTCTGGATTTTCATCTGCATACTTTTGAATAAAATCAAGATCACTTTGAACACTTGTATTCACCCAAAGATGGTGTTCATCAATAACATGTCTATTTTTTAGAATTTGAGGAAATAAAATCCTCATTGATTGTTCTCTACCAAGAGGAGAAACAACTACTACTTTTTTACCTTTATACATTAAAACCTCGGCAATGAAACAGAAATGGGATGAGTTTCAACAACAACTCCTAGTCTGTCGAGAAGTTCAGAATGAATCAATTCAACACACCACTTACCATCATTAGCATATTTAGTTAAATCAAACATCCTTTGCGCCAGTGGGAAAACACCCATAAAAACTTCCATTATGTCTGATCCACCAAAGTTAAACCAATCATTAATGAATGGTGGTTGTTGTTGAAGAGAACTTGCATGAAAAACTTGAGGATTATAGTTCTCAAATTTTATTTTTGTGCCTACTTGGACATCTGTACGGCACCTAACTACATAATCATATTTAAATTTATTTTTATATTCATGAAGTTGCTTAAGTTTATTTGCTTCATTTAAACTATAAAAATATGAAAGACAATTATTAATTTGTCTTTCCATAAAATTAGGTTCTAATTCATTGTTTATAGAATGATCCCAAAATGCTTTTTGCGATACTTCAAAATCATCTTCAATATCGGGATCGTAAAATTGTTTACTTTCTTCAACAATAAGTTCTAACGGATTAAATGCATTAATAAACTTTTCAACTGCATCTGAGGGAATTCTTTGGTCTTTCCATCCACCATTTCCTCCCCCTTTATATGGGTTATTTTGAAGATTCTCATCAAACCATAAGTGAGCAAAAACATCTACATCATAATTTTGTATCACATTATCAATTATGGAAGGTACACACTCATCAATAAATCGAGGTTGCCCCGAAAAACAAACTGCTATTTTCATTTAATCGTCTCCACATAATCACTACAAATACCAAAACAATTTAAAACTTTCACATCTTTTATATTACCTTTCATAAAAAATTCTGGCATAACAACTATAGAATTTGGTGTATAACTTTTCCCAGGATAGGTCCAAATATAATTTTTACTGGTCAATGCATAAGAATCATTTTCATGCCAAAAATAATTAAATGCACCAGTTGATGTTGAAAAGTATAAAAGACATTCAATATTTTTACAGTGAACCCACAACTTATCACTATATTTTGCTAACCAAAACCAATCAACTTTGCATTTTGGTTCATCGTGCCCAAGATAAAATTTTTCGTCAAATTTATTATACCATAGATCAATTTCAACATCAAATCCTTTGTTAATAGCACTCTCAATATAATCTGGAGTATTTTCAAGAGAGAGATCAATTCCAGAGGTATTTCCTCTATGCGAAATGTATTTCATACAAGATATTTGTCAGATGGGACAGAAGGCCATTTAACTACTATTAAATCACAATCTTCTAAAATTTCTGCATCAGATACTTCATTTGGTTCATATAAAAACATATCCCCTGCAGAAAGAATATTACCAGAGACCTTCATGGATCCTTTAACAATATAAGTTAATTCATCTGCAATTTTATGGGTATGTTTTTGTCCAATATGACCTGCACTAAACTTGTGATGTGCTACTTCAAAAAAGGGATTTTTAAATACTGATGGTTCAAAGTTTCCAATAAACCATCCATTTTTCATATTTTCAATATTATAGATTTTCATATTGATTTTCTAAAAAGTAACTTCTTTCATCTGGTGTCCCCATAGAATAAATTGAATCTATTTCATGAGTGATAATTTTTTTACCATCTTCAATAAAAAGATTGTAAAGTGGACAAACATAGAACTCATTTTTTGTTCTAATATTTCTTTTTACCATTTCTTTTGAATACTTAACAAAATCACTTCCTCTAGTGAAATGATATAGTCCAACTGAAGCATGGTTACTTATTAATTCTTTTTCTGCCGTTCTTAATACAATTCCTTCATCATTAATTTCAGAGTAACTGTATGCAGGATTATCTGCCCAAAAAGTCAAAATTGTACCATCAACATCAGATCTCATATCTAATGGATTAAAATGAGGTACAAAATACATATCTAAAGTCGTAATGCTCAATGGTGAACCGTTATCTATATAATCTTCTGCAAGAAGACAAGACGAAACAGTTCCATCAGTATCACCATCAGAAACAACA
>Ga0208784_1001272_pt1 | contig 10766 bp, 8 predicted proteins | sample DEB19_08_DNA_FD_184531 | JGI IMG/M metagenome (GOLD analysis project Ga0208784, IMG submission 184531) | Aqueous microbial communities from the Delaware River and Bay under freshwater to marine salinity gradient to study organic matter... | ecosystem: Environmental > Aquatic > Marine > Coastal ...
TGCAGCCTCTGCCATACCTTGTCTATAACCTTCAAGAGTCGCATCAACAACCTGTTCAATAGATAAACCTTGTTCGGTTGATAACTCAGGCGCTCCCCTTACTTCCGCGTACACAACGCCGTCTCTTGCCAAATCTATTACACACTCTCTTGCAACTTGAACTATTCCTTCTTTAGTTTGCATAACTGCGACTGTATGAGCAAAAGTTTCAAGGTATCGTACGAGTGAACCTGAGTTACAAGAATCTTCAAACCACTTTGCTAGTTCTTTTGCATCATCTGTAGGAAGTTTCGAGTAACCAATCCGATCAGCAATCTCAATAATTGTCTGAGCTCTCAATCCACCATCTAGATGATCATGTAGTAACGCCTTGGGTAGACGCTTAATCTGATCTGCTGTTGGTGTATTTGTTAATGACATTTAATCCTCAATTCTTTCTACTACTAGTGGAAGTTGGCTTACTTTTGTGCTCTCTGCTCCAATACTAAACGCACCGATTAAAGCTTCACTTGCTCGATCAAATCTTGAAGGTTCATCTGAATGTAAGGTTAAAATAGTTTGACCCTTTATTACGATATCTCCTGGCTTTGCATGTATTTCAATTCCAGCACCATGTTGAAGTGTATCTCCTTGTTTTTGCCTACCAGCACCAAGTCGCCAGGCACTAATTCCGACTTTTAGTGCATCTAAACTTAAAAGTTTTCCTGAAACATCTGCCTTAACTTCAATCTTTTCTTTTGCGATCGGCAGTGGGGCATCATTGTTACCGCCTTGCGCTTTTATCATTTTCCGCCAAACATCCATTGCGGCACCATTTTTTAGTGCATTTGCAGGATCAATTTTTGGCTTTATTTTTGCTGCATCTAACATTTCATTTGCCAACATAAGAGTAAGTTCGACTACATCAGTTGGACCCGCACCAGATAAAACCTCCAAAGTTTCTCTGACCTCGAGTGAGTTGCCAACTGTTAGTCCTAGTGGCACATCCATGGCTGTCACTAAAGCTCTCGTTTCAACACCTGCACGTTTACCTAAATCCACCATTGTCCTGGCCAACAAACCTGCATCTTTAGGGTCGCTCATGAAGGCACCAGAGCCAGTTTTAACATCTAAAATCAAAGCTTGAGTGCCTTCAGCTATTTTCTTACTCATAATAGATGAAGCAATTAGTGGGATTGATTGAACTGTGCCTGTCACATCACGAAGTGCATAAAGTTTTTTATCTGCAGGTGCTAAGCCACTACCTGCTGCGCATATAACGGCACCACACTCTTGAATAACTTTTAACATATCCTGATTAGAAATACTTGCCTTCCAACCCTTAATTGACTCTAATTTATCGAGAGTGCCTCCAGTATGACCAAGACCTCGACCTGAAAGCTGTGGAACTGCGGCACCACAAGCTGCCACTAAAGGCGCTAATGGCAAAGTGATTTTGTCACCTACTCCTCCAGTGGAATGTTTATCTACTGTTGGTCTATCTAGTATGGACCAGTTCATTTTTTCACCACTAGCAATCATTGCATCAGTCCATCTAAAAATTTCTCGATTGTTCATACCGTTTAACAAAATTGCCATTAGTAGAGCTGACATTTGTTCATCAGCAATAATTCCTTTTGTATAAGCGTCAATGGTCCAATCGATTTGGTCATCATTGAGTTCTTGTTTATCTCTTTTTGCGGAAATAATTTCGACTGCCGTAAATTTAGCGGTCATTTATTTCAGATCTTCAGGGCCAAATGCCCATGGAAGTAACGTAGAAAAAGGTTTTGGACCTTCAGGAGTCATAAATAACATAGCGTTTCCACCATGTTCAAATAAAAGTTGTCTACACCTTCCACATGGAGATAGGAAATCACCATTTCCATCAACGCATACAACTGCAATTAATCTTCCACCACCTGATGCAGTTAAGCTCGAAATCAAACCACATTCTGCACATAAACCAACACCATAGCTTGCATTCTCACTATTGCAACCAACAACTACTCTTCCATCATCAACTAATGCTGCTACTCCAACTTTAAAATTTGAATAGGGTGCATAAGCATGTTTCATAACCTCAGTAGCGGCGATATGTAATTTTTCCCAATCAATATTCATAGGGTAATTGTCCTATGAAAAATAACTATTTTGTACCGCGAAGATATGGAATTCCATCCGCGGCTGGGGCACGAACTCGCCCAATTAGTCCTGAAACTGCGACGATTGTCGCCAGATACGGGATCATTAACATGAACTCTGATGGAATTGGGACTCCAGCGATTGATAAATTACTTTGTAAACTGTTTGTGAAGCCGAAAAACAGCGCCGCTATCAAGGCTCCCTTAGGACTCCATTTTCCAAATATTAAACACGCCAATGCGATAAATCCTGCTCCTGCAGTCATCGATTGTGAGAACACTCCTACTGCACCAATTGTGAAAACTGCTCCCCCAATCCCAGCTACTGCACCAGCAATCATGACATTTCTAAATCGTAATTTATTGACATCAATTCCTACGCTATCAGCAGCTATAGGAAGCTCTCCGACTGCTCTAGTTCTTAACCCCCACTTAGATTTAAAAAGTGCTATTTGTATGACAGTTACAATTACATACATTAAATAAACAATAATTGTTTGGTTAAACAAAATTGGACCAATAATTGGAATTTTTGAAAGCACAGGAATTGGGATTGCAGAAAAACTTCCGGCAGCATTCCAAGTACTTTCATATGGTACAAGAAGCACAGTGTAAAAAAAGTTAGTTAAACCAAGCACTAATACATTAATTACAAAGCCTAAGATAACTTGGTCTACTTGGAATCTAATTGAGAAGTAAGCCAGAATCCAAGATACCGCCGCTCCGGCAATTGGTGCAGAGATTAATCCCCAAAGCAAATTCTGTGAAAGGCTTGCAACTACTGCAGAAATAAATGCAGCAAACAATAATTGGCCTTCAATAGCAATATTTATGACACCAGATTTTTCGCAAAGTAGTCCAGCCATTGAGCCAAATATAAGCGGGACAGCTAATAAAACTGCTGCTTGAAGCATTCCTGTTAGTGGGATAAATTTTCCAGCAGCTGCCCAACTTAAAAATGCCATAATTGAGCCAAGACCAAAAACCACACTTCCTGAAGTTATTTTCTTATTATTTGTGAATTGAATTAATGAGATAAGCACGCCAATTAATGAGAGTATGAGAAAAATCAATACTGCCGATTTAGAATTTACTTTCCACTCGCTAATAAGTTTCCATTCATCACCTAAATAAAAGCTATATGTTATAGGTTCTACCCGTGACGATAAAATGTAGAATATGAAGGCAAAGACAATTAAAAGAGCTGTCATGACTAAGACTCCAGTCTTTCGCCTTTTCTGAAGGGCATTTAACTGTGACATTAGCCGTTCCAACCTTTAGCTGCCATTGACTTTGATTCGACGCTTTTCTTTAATCTAAAAACCATCTTTAAAAGTGCAGGAGCGGCAATGAATAAGACTATTAAAGCTTGAATTACTTGAATAATTTCATTTGAGGTTCCAGTATTTGATAGCAAAGTTCTGCCACCAGTTTGCAAGGCACCAAATAGTAGGGCCCCAAAAAGTGTTCCAATTGGCGTAGCTTGACCAAGTAGGGCCACAGTAATTGCATCAAATCCAATACTTCCTGCAATACCAGCAGTAAGGGCGTACTCGGTTCCAATTAAATGTACCGCACCACCAAGTCCGGCTAAGCCACCACATATAAACATGGTGATTGTTGTAACCAATGGCACGGATATTCCTGCTGTTTTGGCTGCACTTGCATTGGCGCCAACCGCACGGAATTTAAATCCGAGTGTGCTTCTATTGAGTAACCACCAAACTAGATAAGTTATTAATAAGGCAATAAAAATTCCAAGATGCAGACGTAAATCTGCTCCAAGTAACTTAGGTAAACGTGCACTTGGATTTACATCGGGAGCAATTGGATCAAATCTTTCTGGCCTTAAGAATACTGAGGTTTTTAGTAGCCAAAGAATGAATAAGGCAGCAACATAGTTAAGCATGATGGTCACAATAACTTCGTGAGCACCAGTTTTTGCCTTGAGTAAACCAACAATCCCACCAAAAATTCCACCAAATAAAATTCCAGCTAACAAGACTAATGGAACATGAACTAGTGGTGGCAGATCAAAATTAAATCCAACATATGAAGCACCAATTGCTCCAAATATGAACTGACCTTGTGCTCCAATATTAAACAACCCTGCTCTAAAGGCCAATGCAACAGCAAGGCCTGCAAAAATTAATGGAATAGATGTGACAATAGTTTCCGATAAAGGATAGAAGCCTCGAAGTACACCTGATTCTCTAGCTAAATTAACGTCATATACGGAGCCTTGAAAAATAGCTAGGTAGGAATTTCCAATTTTAGCTGCTGCAGAGGTAAGGAATTTTCCAGGTGAATTGAATTGAGCCATAATGACTGGATCGGTAAATACAATAATTATTCCACCTATAAAGAACGCGAAAATAAATGATAAAACTGGAAGTAATGTAACTTTTCGTACACTTATCAAAAACTGTCTCATCATTTAATCCCAGCCATCATTAACCCCAGTTTTTCTCGAGAAACATCTGGGCTAACTTCGCCTACAATTTCTCCCTTATAGATAACAGCAATTCGGTCTGCTAATTCAAGAACTTCATCCAGTTCACTGCTAATTAAAAGTATTGCCCGATTAGCACTCCGTTCGGATAGCAATTTCTCATAGACAAACTCAATAGAACCTACATCTAAACCACGTGTAGGCTGAGATGCTACGACAAGTTTAACTTCTCTAGACAATTCTCTAGCTAGTACAACTTTTTGCTTATTTCCACCCGATAAAGATGATGCGGTGTCAAAAATACTTTGCGTTCTTATATCAAATTCTTTTACTAGCTTTGTAGCATTTTTTTCAATGAAATCTGAATCTAAACGACCTTTGTTGGCTACTGGGGATAAATCATGAACATCTAGAATTAAATTCTCGACGATACTGAAGCTGCTTATTAAGCCATCAAGTTCTCTGGACTCAGGGACATATGCAATACCTTCTCGCAACGAATCTTGCACGGTAGTTCCTAAAATTTCCTTCTGATCTAACTTGATTGATCCCAAAACATGATCCTCTAAGTTGACTATTGCTCTAGCTAATTCAGATTGACCATTTCCTTGCACACCAGCAATGGCAAGGATTTCACCGGCTCGGACTTGTAATGAGAGTGAGTTAATAATTTTCCGGCCAGATGCATCAGCTACACTTAAATTTTTAATATCCAAGATAACTTTGCCAGGATTAATCGCCTTTTTTTCTGGAACTAGATCAACTTCTCTGCCCACCATCATGCTTGCAAGATCCTCTTGAGAAGTAGTGGATAAAACTGTATTTATAACTTTTCCAAGTCTAATAATTGTAATTTTATCTGCAACTTCTTGAACTTCACGTAATTTGTGTGTAATAAAGATAATTGAAGTTCCTTTTTTCTTAAGTGTTCGCATAATGCTCAACAGCTCATCAGTTTCTTGGGGTGTAAGAACAGCAGTTGGTTCATCTAAAATCAGAACTTTCGCATCATAAATTAATGCCTTTATTATTTCTACTCGCTGTTGAACTCCAACAGGTAAATCTTCAACTAATGCATCAGGATCAATATCAAATTTAAATTCTTCAGCTAGAGATTTAATCTTCTGCTTGACCTCTTCTAATGTTAAAAATCCACTTTTAGTTTGCTCACGTCCTAAGGCGATATTTTCTGCAACGGTAAATACTGGGATCAGCATGAAATGCTGATGAACCATTCCTATTCCATATTTGAGCGCGTCAGCAGGCTCATTTATTGTGACTTCTTTTTCTTCAACAAATATTTTTCCAGAATCAGCTTTCACTAAACCGTAAACAATATTCATTAATGTCGATTTACCCGCACCATTTTCCCCCAGAATTGCATGAATTTCACCACGGGCCACTTTCAAATCAATTGAATCATTGGCAATTAAGGCACCAAACTTCTTAGTGATACCTTTTAATTCAATTGACATATTTTCTCCAACTAATCAAAATTAAAAAACTGGGTAGGTTAATTTCTAACCTACCCAGTAATTTACTAACTTATTACTCGATTGGATCTAGAGCAAGAATTCTTCCTGCTGCAATATCTTTTGAAAGCTGATTAATTTCAGCTTTAAGGTTTGCTGGGATCTTGTTGTTCCATGCAGGAGTAAGTGCGATAGAAACTCCCTTGTTTGCCATGGTTCCAACATATGGCTTGCTTGAGAATTTGCCATCATGAGCTTCCTGAACAGTTGCAAGTACACCTTCAGCTAATCCTTTAACTACGGATACAGGAGTTACATTGGCGTATTGCTTTCCGGTATTCATAACCTTTGCATCTACCCAAATGACACTAGATTTCTTGGTCTTTTGGCTATTTGCTGCAGTAGTAGCTTGCATTCCACCGGCAACTGGGAAAATAAAATCTGCACCTTGTTGCTCTAGTGAAATTGATGTCTGAAGTGCTTTAGTAGTGTCATCAAAACCACCTAGGAAAGTTCCGGTCTTAGTCTCAGTATTCCAACCTAATACCTGAACATTCTTGTTCTTGATTAGATTGTAGTGAGCTACTCCGTTTGCATAACCTTCCATAAATATCGTTACTGTTGGAATTGGCAATCCTCCATAAGTTCCAACCTTGCCAGTCTTACTCATAGCAGCGGCCATGTAACCAACAATGAATGAGTTCTCATCAGTCTTGTAGGTAATAGCCTTAACGTTATTGCCTAGGCCCCAACCATCAACGAAACCAAATTTAACATTTGGATTTGCTTTTGCAGCTGCAGCAATTGCATCACCTAGTAAGAATCCAACACCAATAATCAAAGTACATTTTTCGGAAATGAATTTAGCGATATTTGGCGCATAATCAGCATTTGATTTTGCCGGTGCATATTTAATTGAAGATGCATAACCCTTGCTAAGTGCCATCTTTGCGCCTTCGTATGAGCTCTGGTTAAATGACTTGTCATTAATACCAGCAGTATCTAGGGCTACACAAACTTTTTGCTTAGTTGCACCCTGTGCTGCAGGTGTTACTGCAACAGATGCCACAAGCGAAGTAGCCGCAACGGCTACTACGAATTTAAATGATTTTTTCAAAATCCCTCCCAAGGACTAGTTCCCAAAAAGACTGGGGTTGGTTGTAGGCAGACCCTATCGGTAAGGAAGGTTTTCAATAAGGCAACGCCCTAACTGGCAGATTACGATTTGTTTAGAATCACATAAACTCTAAATCAAGAGTTAAGAGTTTAATCAGTTAGAAACGTTTTTACACCTAGATTAAGCCGATAGCAGAGTAAGCCGCTTTCAATGTTTCAGACGCAACTTGATTGGCCCGTTGGGCACCAATTTCCAGAATTTTAATCAGCTCAGCCTTATCTGACATAAGCTCATTTGTGCGCTTAGTAATTGGTTCTAGATTAGAAATCACAATCTCAGCTACCTCTGTTTTAAATTCACCATAACCCTTTCCAGAAAATTGGCTTTCAAGACTTTCAATTGATTTTCCAGAAAGAGCTGAATGGATTGTTAGTAGGTTAGAAATACCAGGTTTTGCCTTCTCATCAAATTTTATCTCTTTGCCATCGTCTGTAACTGAGGATTTAAATTTTTTCATTGTTGCTTCAGGCGTATCTAATAACTCAATGACGCCAGCCATGCTCGCTGCTGACTTACTCATCTTAGCTGTTGGATCTTGTAAATCATTAATTTTTGCCAGTGATTTTATTATCTGTGCCTGAGGGATATTGAAAACTTTTCCAAATTTTTTATTGAATCTTTCAGCGATATCTCTAGTTAATTCTACATGTTGACGCTGATCTTCTCCCACTGGTACAAAATCTGGCTGATAAAGCAAAATATCGGCTGCTTGCAAAATTGGATATGTAAACAACCCAACATTTGTTCTCTCGGCTCCACCTTTTTGTGATTTATCTTTAAATTGAGTCATACGACTTGCTTCGCCAAAACCAGTAATACATTCAAACACCCAAGCTAACTGGTTATGTGCGGGCACATGAGATTGAACAAAAAGTGTTGACTTATTTGGATCAATTCCAATTGCAATTAGTTGGGCAGCTGATAACAAAGTTCTTTTCTGCAAAAGCTTGGGATCGGTTTCAACGGTTAAGGCATGTAGGTCAACTACACAGTAATACGCATCATTATCAGACTGAAGATGAACCCATTGCTTTAGAGCACCTAAATAATTTCCTAAGTGGAAGGAGTCATGAGTTGGTTGTATGCCAGATAAAACTCGTTTCTTACTCATTACGCATCATCTCTAGCAAGCAAAATTTGTCCAACTCGTTTTCCATTCATACTGATAATTGTAAAGCGTGCTCCATTAATTCTTATCACATCGTTAACCTGCGCAATTCGTCCCAAATAATGCATAGCAAAACCACTCACTGTTTCATATGGACCGTCTGGAAGAGTTATACCCGAGATTTCCTGCAACTCTTCGAGTGATATCAATCCATCCAATTCAATATCGCCGGTTCGTTTCTCAAATGTATTATCAGATTCATGTGGATCATACTCATCATGAATTTCGCCGATTAAACACTCAACTAAATCTTCCAACGTCACAATTCCATCAGTACCACCGTATTCATCCAAAACTATAGCAATATGTTGACGCTTAGTTTGCATTTCAGTTAACGCCGGTAACACTCCTTTTGTACCAGGCAGAAATAAGATATTTCTAATTAGCTCCATAATTGTAATTTGCGCATCATCCAATTTTGGATTTAATAAATCACGAACGTGTAGGAATCCAATAACTTCATCGCTGCTACCACGTACTACTGGATAACGTGAGTGAGCTAGTTCAACTGCAATCTTTCTTGCTTCAGAAATAGGTAGAGATGCGTCAAGAAAATCTACTTCAGTTCTAGGAACCATGATTTCATGAATTAAACGATCACTAGCATTAAATACTTCCTCAACAATATCTCGCTCTTCTTTTGTTAAATCAGCATGACCGCTGACTAAATCCATCAGTTCAACTTCAGAAATCTGATTTCGCTCTGTCTTTGATGAGATTCCAAATAACTTCATGATCAAATCTGTAGAGTGCGAAAGTAGCCATATAATTGGTCTAAATACGGTTGCAACTAAATCAATTGCAGGTGCAGTTGCGAGCGCAATAGACTCACTCTTATATAAAGCCAGTCGCTTTGGCACTAACTCACCAAATACTAAGGATATATACGCAATCACTAAGGTAATTCCCACAATTGACAAGATCTCACTACTTTGAGTTGAGATTCCAATATTCTCTAGCTCTGGAATAACATATTTACCCAGTTGCTCTGCTCCCAAGGCGGCAGATAAAAACCCACAGAAGGTAATTCCAACCTGAACGGCAGCTAAAAATCTATTTGGATTTTGAGTCAATTTAGAGACTCTTGCCCCACGTTTACCCTTATTGGCGATCTGCTTTACCTGGGACTCTCGCATTGAAATCAGTGCGATCTCAGCCGCCACAAATATTCCACCTACGGCAATTAGACCTAAAACGATAGCGATACTTTGAATTGCACCCTCAGCCATTACTTAATGATAACTGCGCTAGTGGGTAAGGCGCTAAGTTGAGCGCTGTTTAGCCCCACTTCCCCTATCTGGCCTTTATGTCGTAGCCTTTGCCAACTCTCACAACCGTGAGACCTTCATCCAACGGATCGTCGGGTACGTACCTACCCGGAAGAGGGAGAAATAAATCATGGCATCAGTTGTATTTTCGCAAGCATCTCGAATCTATCCAGGAACTACAAAACCAGCAGTGGATAAATTAGATCTAACTGTTAAAGATGGTGAATTTTTAGTTTTAGTTGGACCATCTGGTTGCGGTAAGTCAACTTCACTTCGCATGCTAGCTGGACTTGAAGAAATCGATACTGGAACAATTCATATCGGGGATAAAGATGTAACAAATGTTGCACCGAAAGATCGCGACATAGCAATGGTTTTTCAATCATATGCACTTTACCCACATATGTCAGTTGCTGAAAATATGGGTTTTGCTTTAAAAATTGCTGGCGTAGCAAAAGAAGAACGCGATCGCAGAGTTAGAGAAGCTGCAAAATTATTAGATTTAGAAGATTACTTAGATCGTAAACCAAAGGCACTTTCCGGTGGACAACGTCAGCGCGTGGCTATGGGTCGTGCAATTGTTCGTGAACCTCAGGTCTTCTTAATGGATGAACCATTATCAAACTTAGATGCCAAACTTAGAGTTGCAACTCGTACACAAATCGCAGCACTGCAACGAAGATTAGGTATTACAACTGTTTACGTGACTCATGATCAGGTTGAGGCTATGACTATGGGTGATCGGGTTGCAGTTCTAAAAGATGGTCTACTACAACAAGTTGATACCCCACGAAATCTTTATGACAAGCCACAAAATGTTTTTGTTGCTGGTTTTATTGGTTCACCTGCAATGAATCTACTAACTGCGCCAGTCTCTGGTGGTAAGGCAATGCTAGGAAATCTCGCTATCTCAACTACTACCTCCTCTCCTTCTGTAACTGTAGGAATTAGACCAGAAGGATTCATACCAGCTTCAACTGGTTTTGATGTTGCAGTTGAGGTTGTTGAAGAATTAGGCGCTGATGCATTTGTCTACGGAAAGCCTGTAGATAAATCTCTAAAGTTTGCAAATACCACTGAAGAATTAGGTCAGGTAATTATTCGTT
>Ga0208784_1001276_pt1 | contig 10739 bp, 15 predicted proteins | sample DEB19_08_DNA_FD_184531 | JGI IMG/M metagenome (GOLD analysis project Ga0208784, IMG submission 184531) | Aqueous microbial communities from the Delaware River and Bay under freshwater to marine salinity gradient to study organic matter... | ecosystem: Environmental > Aquatic > Marine > Coastal ...
CCACCTATTACACACAAACCAATTAAGGAGAAAAAGTGGCAACCACAGTAATCACCGGTCGCGACGTCTCGTTGTCTTTCACAGGTGGAACGGACATCGACGCCCAAGCAACCAACGCGGTTCTTACAAAGACCAACGTTCGCGAGACTTATCAGACTCTCGATGGCGAGGCTTACAAGACAGTTAACATTGAAGGCACATTCCAACTCGATATGCTCGCCGACTGGGGTAAAGCTAACTCAGTATGCGAAGCACTTTGGGCCGCAGCTGAATCCGCACCTGATACAACAATCAGCGTAACAATGACCGCCGCAACTGGCGCTCAATTTGTTTTCCCAATTCTTCCAGAGTTTCCTACCGCTGGCGGTTCTGGAATCGACGCACAAACAGTATCCTTCACCTTTAAGATTTCAAAGGGCGAAGTAACAGAGACATTTAGCTAAGAGGGAGATCGGGAGATGAAATTAGCAATCACAATTAAATACACCAATGGCGAGGAAGTCACCTACAACGCCGGACTCCCTGAGTGGGCGAAGTGGGAACGCAAAACTGGCAAGTCGATTTATTCGATGAAGGATATTTCGGCCTACCAACAAGCGGACTTCCTCGACCTAGCCTACTTTGCTTACAAACGCGAAGCGGCAGGAAAGCCGACTAAATCCCAAGAGATATGGGAGTTATCGGTTGAAGAAATGACGATAGGAGATGAAAGCCCAAAAGCTTCGAATCCGGAAGCATAAACCGACTCATAGTTGAGATCGCGATAGCAACCGGAATCCCGATGAGCGAGTGGACTGACATCGACCAAGTATTAACGGCGATTGAAATACTGAAGGAGCGCAAAGGTAATGGCAGATGAGCCGATTTCCTATGACAAGCGCCAACTTAGGTCAATCATTACCGCCTTCAAAGCGATGGACGATGAAGCTGTTGATGCGGCTAAACGCGAAAGTTTTGCGCTGGCTCAATACGCAGCCAACGAAGTCAAAGCCTACGGAATCACTCGAACCTTTGGACAAGCCGTTGTCGATCGCATTACAAGTGGCGTTAAAGTTTCCAAAACCTCGAAGATTGGCGAGCTCTCTTACGGATTTGCGTCTCAGCGTTTCTCTGGTGGAGGATCAACTAAAGACCTCTGGGCAGGTTACGAATTCGGATCTAATCGTTATCGTCAGTTCCCACGACGCACTCCCCGTAAAGGTCGAGGAAATTCTGGCTATTTCATCTATCCAGCACTTCGCAAAATTCAGCCTGAACTAATTCGCAAGTGGGAAGAAGCATTTAGCAAGATTATTGGAAAGTGGGATGATTAATGGCCGGAAGTAGAACGCTTAAGTTATCCATCCTTGCCGACGTTGATGACCTTAAAAAGAAACTAGACGTAGGCTCGAAAGAAGTTGAAGGCTTTGGCGGTAAGTTAGAGAAGTTCGGCAAAGTCGCCGCTGCCGCTTTTGCTGCGGCTGCTGCCGCTGCTGCTGCCTATGCTGGCAAGTTAGCGATTGAAGGCGTCAAAGCTGCGATTGAAGATGAAGCAGCTCAAAAGCGATTAGCCACCGCACTTGAAAGCGTTACAGGCGCAACAGAAGCGCAAATTGCCGCTATTGAAGATCAAATACTCAAAACCTCATTAGCCACCGGAGTCGCTGATGACAAACTTCGCCCAGCACTCCAGCGTCTAGCGACTGCGACTGGAGACCTTACTAAATCTCAAGATTTATTACAATTAGCTTTAGACATTTCGGCTGCTACGGGCAAAGATGTAGAAACTGTCTCTAATGCCTTAGCGAAAGCTTATGAAGGCAATACGGGGGCTTTAAGTCGTTTAGGCGTTGGTCTTTCGGCTGCTGAAATTAAAACTTTAGGGCTAGAAGGAGCAGTCGAGCAATTAGGTAAAACTTTTGGTGGAGCTGCAGCCACACAAGCCAACACTTTTGAAGGTCAAATAAACAGACTAAAAGTTGGTTTTGATGAAGCTAAAGAATCTGTAGGAGCGGCATTATTACCAGCGTTAAAAAACTTACTTGACTATTTTACAAACACTTTAATTCCTAAATTTATTGAGGCTAAAAACAAAGCAATAGACCCAATTAAAAAAGCCTTTGAAGATAATAAAGAAACCCTTGAAGATTTATGGAAATTTATCAAAGACTATTTAGTGCCTATTTTTGAGAAGGTTTTAGTAAATGCAATTGAAAACGCTGGTAAGGCGATAGCTGGCATAGTGACAGTCGTTTCCAAAGTATTTAATGGCATTAGATCCGTCGTCGATAATGCGATTGACGGCATAAATGCCTTTATCAAGGCATATAACGCAATTCCAATATTGCCAGACATTAAAACAATTACGAAGCCTGGTTGGGTTACAGGAACGACAACCGGAGCAATTGGCAACTATCAAATGAGCACCGGAACACTTATAAGCACTCCTACTCCGATAACTCCAGTCGTCACAAACACAAATCCAATAACTCCAGCAATTACTCCTAATGCAATCATTACTCCAGAAATCATTCCAAGCGGTAATGCAATTCCATCAAATTTCAACGTCGCAGCTGTTCGCGCTGGTGAGGAACGCGGAAATGTCACAGTTAACGTAATGGCTCCGAGCGCTATTGACGAAGAAGGATTTACTCGAGCTGTCGTCTTAGCTCTTAACAACTCAACCAATCGCGGCACTACTGGTGCTGGCGACCTACGGACTAACGCTCAAATTCTATGACCGCTTGGACGCCCGTATGGAGAGTGAGAGCTAACGGCGATACTGTCACCGGCGTAACTCTTGCGAATCTAAGTATCACATCTGGCCGAACAGATATTAACTCGCCTACCCCTGCTGGCTATTGTTCTTTGCAACTTATTAACACAAATAACAGCGTTTATAGTTTTGCTGTTAATACTTCTATTCTTATCGAAGTCCAAGATTCAAATGGCGATTATGTAGCGCTCTTTGGCGGTCGCATTTCTGACCTTCGCCAAATTGTTACAAGTGCGGGATCAGAAGCCGCTGTAACAACAATCAACATCACAGCCACCGGAGCTTTAATCAGACTCCAACGGGCGACCTTTGATGGCAACTTGGCTCAAGGATTAGACGGCGCACAAATCACCGACCTACTAGATGATTTATTGTTGGCGAGTTGGAACGAACTCCCACCCGCCGAGACTTGGGCTACTTACGAACCAGCTACAGAGACTTGGGCTAATGCTGGAGATATTGGTTTAGGCACTATTGACGCTGGCCAATATACGATGGTTAGCCGACAAATTACCGACCAAGTCATTTCTAACATCGCCAATCAAATTGCTTCATCCGCTTTGGGGTATTTGTATGAGGATGCCAATGGCAATATCAACTACGCCGATGCAAGCCACCGACAGGATTACCTAGTTGCCAACGGATATACCGACCTCGATGCTAATCACGCAATTGGCGCAGGAATCGGGATAGTTCAGCGTCAGGGCGACATAGCCAACAAAATCATTATTGACTATGGCAATAACTTTAATTCACAATACATCGCCCAAGACACTGTGTCACAAGCCACTTATGGCCTTTATGCTGAGCAGTTTTCGAGTTATCTCAAAAACGCAGCCGACATTGAGGATATGGGCGACAGGCTTATTCAGCTTCGTTCCTATCCTCGCTATCTTTTCCAATCCATAACTTTCCCACTTCAAAACCCTGAGATTGACGACGCGGATCGAGATGCCCTGCTTAATATCTTTATGGGTCAACCCATCCGAATCACTAATCTTCCGCCACAAATGCTTGGTGGCGAGTTCACTGGTTATGTAGAGGGATGGACGTTTAGGGCGTCGGTCGGTGGGCTTTCGGTTACATTCAACGCTTCACCCACAGAGTTCTCGGCTGTAGCCCAACAATGGGCGCAGGTCAACGCAGCAGAAAGCTGGAATAGTGTGCTTAATACCTTAGAATGGCAGGACGCGATAGGAGTGATTAGTTAATGGCAACGACAACCAATTTTGGGTGGGAGACCCCAGACGATACCGATTTGGTCAAGGATGGCGCTCTCGCCATTAGAACACTTGGATCGGCAATTGACACTTCTTTAGTCGATCTTAAAGGTGGAACGACTGGCCAAGTTTTATCCAAGACTTCTAATACAGATATGGATTTTACTTGGGTTACTAGCGATGATGCCAACGCAATTCAGAACGCCATCGTTGACGCTAAAGGTGATTTAATTACTGCAACGGCAGCAGATACTCCAGCTCGTTTAGCAGTAGGCACAAACGGCCAAGTCTTAACAGCCGACTCAACAACGGCTACAGGTTTAAAATGGGCTGCTCCAGCGGGCGGTGGAAAAGTGTTGCAGGTAATATCAACCGAACTAACCGGCACATTCACGACAACTTCGTCAACCGCAACGGACGTAACAGGATTATCCGTTTCAATAACACCGAGCTCAGCGTCAAGCAAGGTGTTAGTTCACTATAATCTAGCTTTATATAATGCGGCTGGAACAGGTATTTCATTTATGAATTTGGTTAGAGGCTCTACTGCTTTGTCACAAGGAACCGCAAGCGGTAGCAGAATTGTTGCAACTGGAGGCATTGACGGGACTAATAATTATGGCCCGCAACCCGCTATTGCTGGAAATTATTTGGACTCTCCAGCAACTACTTCGGCAACGACCTATAAAATTCAAGTATGGGCGCCCAATGGGACGACGACAGCAGTAAATAGATCCGTTGAAGATAGCAATCAGTCAAATCGCCCCCGCTTTGCGTCAATTATTACAGTAATGGAGATTGGAGCGTAAAATGGATTTAACTTTAATTTTAAATTATTTAAGACCAAAAGAAGAGTGGAAAATGTCGAATAATGATTACGATACTCTGGAGTGGTTATCAAATACAAAAAAACCAACATTGAAAGAAATTGAAGATGCGGAATCTGCGGCATTAGCCGATTTTGAATTGAAAATTCAACAAGTCGAAGTCAAACGCGAAGCAGCTTTAGCCAAACTTCAAGCGCTTGGTTTAGATGTCAATGATTTGAAAGCGCTCGGTCTTGGCTAAACTTTGTAAAGCTGGGCAACAACTCAGAGAGCAGATAGACGATGATTATCCTGATCGCGATCGTAAGTCTGATGGTTGGGTGGCTGATGCTCGTCACGTTGCCAAAGGCACTTCTGACCATATTCCAAGAGACGGAATCGTTAGAGCTTTAGATATAGACGCCAATCTCAACGCGCATCCTGAGGAAACTTATGCGCTGGTGGAAAAGATTCGCAAGTGTGCCAAGCGCGGAGATAAGCGCATTAAATATATTATTTACGATGGCAAGATTATGAGTCCTATATTGGGATGGAAGCGCCGGAAATACAAAGGCGCTAACCCTCACCGCTCGCACTTTCATATTAGCTTTACAACTTTGGGAGACAATGACGGCAAATGGTTCGATCTTGAAGGAGACAGAAATGAGCGACTTAAAGAAGATGGCGGAAAGCTGGGCCAAGACATTCCTAGCAACAGCCCTAGCAACCTATCTCGCGGTGGGTTGGGATGTCGATGCGATTGCAAATGCGGCGCTGGTATCAGTCTTGCCTAGCATTATCAACTGGCTCAACCCTAATTACGAGCGTTACGGCAAAGTCCGGTAATGGATGCAAATACTATCGCTGGATTCGTAGCTTCGGTTCTCGGATCAATCGCTTTACTAATCGCTGGCCTTCGTTACATAATCAAATTAGAAAATATCCCCATAGTGTCGCGCCTTGATAAAATGGAGTCTCAGTTAGAATTAGCCCTATCGAAGAAGGTGGGGGCTAATGGCAACAAGAAAGCGCGTTAAGAAGCCGGTCAAGAAAACAGCTAAATCTCGCCGCACAGTTAAAGAGCTGCCTACCAAGCTTGATTTCTGGGCGATTGCCTGTAAAGAGATTTACGAGACTTGTCGCCGTAATGGAATGGATGAAGGCTTGGCTCTTGCTTTTGCTATGGATCGAAGCGCTTGGCCTGATTGGGTAATCGACCCACAAGATCCGATTAGAAAAATCGGGTGGGAAGATGGCGAGGAAGACGTCTAATTTACCTTCGCGAGGTCGAGTTATTCGAGGCTCTTAAGTCGCTTTATCCGGACTTAACGCCACTATCGGCGACCGACCGAGCTGACGGCATTACCCACGACGCCTATATCGAGATGAAGTGCCGCCGCACTCATTACCCCACTCTTTTGATTGAGAAGAAGAAATGGGATTATCTGGCCGATATAAGGGCTAGAACGGGCGCTCGGACGCTTTATATCAACTCCACCCCACAAGGGGTCTATCAGTTCGATTTAGGGGCTATAAACGAGCCTGAGTGGGAATTAAAGGCCCTTCCAGATAAGACCGACTTCGCCAACAGCGGCAAGGTTGAGAAGCTCTGTGGCTTCCTAGATATCCGACACTCCGAACTCTTACTTGTCTAAATAGATTTAATTAAATACATTTATCCCGTAAATCCATTTAAGGGTTACAGAACGGGAGAATAAGTGATAAATAATCCAGCAGTAATTCGATTTGATTCTACTTCTGGCGCTTGGTCTGACGGTAAAAATTACGTTAAAGGCCAGATTATTCGCAGATACGCAATCGAATCGCTAGGTAGAAAATCAGTGAGAGGGCGGTTAAGCCGCGAAGAAATCTCAGCCTATTGGCTAGATCGATTCGGGGTGAACGCTGATGTCCAATAATTTTACAGCTGAACAAATAGCAATTATTTGCATTGGTTTATTTGTAGGCGGTTTATGGATTAGTGGCCTAATTGAATCGGCAAAAGCCAAAGCTTTTAACGAAGGTTACAAAAGAGGACGGAGTAGCTTGAATGTCAGAGAGATCGTTAAGTGACTGGCTCTCGGATGCTGGTAACACCCTCGATGACAGGGGGCTCGAATATGGTGATCCGAGATTCAATCTTTTACGCATTTTCAAAATCGCGAGGCTGCTCGGTATTCAGCTCAGAGACCCAGCTGACGTGGCGCTCGTCTTTATCGCGACAAAACTCAGCCGAATGGTGGAAAGTCCAGAGCGCGAAGATTCGTATCTCGATCTCATTGGATACGCCGCTATCTTGGGTCGATGCCGATTTTCTACACCGGAAGATTGGGATGACGTTGAGTCTGACTCGCAACTATAACCAGCATCAGTGGTGCGATATTTGTAAAAGTCGCTACGGACAAATGAAAGATGGCACTTGGCACTTAAAAGCCCAGACGCCGGCTGTATGGAAAGTGCAAAGTGAAACCCCTATCCGAAAGGCTCAAGTGAGGTTCTATTGCCAACCTTGCGCCGATGAGGTGCAGAACTGGCCGGACGGAACGTTTTGGTCATTAAAAGAGCAACTAGAAATGGCGATCGATGAGTTCGCCGGACGGGAGAAGTTAAATGTCGAATTACCTTGATGATTATGTAAGTGTCCAAGACCGATTGAAAGAGTTTATAAATGAATATCCGCATTACAGAATTAAAACCCACGTCCTTGAGGAATCGCTTACGCCTAACTGTGATGTCTATATTGTTAAGTGCGAGCTTTATCGGACTGAAGCGGATGCTGCGGCTTGGACAACCGGACTTAGTTCGGAATCAAAGTCAAAGCAATACGCTTTGGAACTTGCGGAAACTGGCTCTCTTGGACGAGCTCTTAATCTCGCTGGATATTTTGCAAAGCCAAGCCCTAGCCCAAAGAAACCAATTCAGACGACCAAGCCTGAACTCGCCGAATTTATCAAAGAGACAAGACCAAACGACCCTGAACCGATTGTCTGGGATGTTACGGCTATCGCAGAACAATTCGGAGCGGAAGTAGTCGATGAAGTGCCGCTATGTGCTGAAGGTTGTGGCCCGATGATTCTTAAACAAGGCACAAAGGAAGGTAAAGAATATCGCGGCTGGGTATGCCCAAGACCGAAATCCGGCCATCCTGCTAGATGGATGAGAATTGGATCAGATGGCAAATGGGTATTTCAGAAATGAAAGACGCTCATCCCTTCAAATGTGGGCCTTGTAAGAAGGTGACAGTCCACAGCTATATCACTAAATACGATAGCGAGATAACCGAAGGCGATGAAGTCTGGTTAATGGAGTGTCAGAATTGCTTCGAGCAGCGCCTATTTGATCCCGTAGATCGAGTGATTAATCGAGAGGATGAGATAGGCCGCTGTGACCAATGTGGCAATTACAAGATGAAGAACGCTAAATGCCGAATCTGCCGGATAGCTGATGGGCAAGAGCGCATTAAAGAACGCTATTGGAACGGCAACGCCACTCTTGAAAGATTTATAGATGCCGATATATGAGTTCAAGTGCGATAAATGTGAAGCCATTACGGATGTCGCACTCGGCTTTGATGCTCCCAAAGAAGTAATCTGTCAGAATTGTGGAGTAAGGATGTGGCGAGTATGGACGCCAACACCGACCCATTTCAAAGGAGACGGATGGGCGAGCAAGGAGAAATAAAGCGAAGAATCCACTCAATCAGATATATCCGGCAGATGCTTGAGTGGGGCTTTGATAAAGAGTTTATAGCCCGAGATATGGGCATAAGCCTAAGTTCATTAGAAACCAGATTAAGACGAGCGAAAGTAAGGGAGCAGAATGACAATCAAAGACCTGAGCTTGAAACTAGCGGCAATAAGCCTATTAGCAGACCAAGCAAAACGCCTGAAAGACGAACTCAGAGCCGAACTCAAGACCGAAATGGACAGTCTAGGAGCTGATCGAGTAAAGGCTGAATTAGGCGATGAGGTAATCGCATACATAACAACCACTAAGCCAAAGTTTAAGTGGATTATTAAATCGGAGCGTAAGTTCGTTGAATGGGTGAAAGCCAATGTGCCTAGTGAAATAGTTGAACAGGTAAGAGAATCTTCGGTTGATGCGATATTGGATAAATTCAATTATGTTGATGAGTTAGTTATTGATCCCAATGGTGAACCGGTTGATTGGTTAGAGGGTAGCGAGTCTGAACCTTATCTAACGACTAAGTTTCACAGCGAAGGAAGAGAGAAGCTTAAACAAGCCATAATTGGGTTTAATGGAGCGAATGAGATAGATGTGAGGAAAGTATTGGAGTTAGAGTGAAGATTGGTTCGCTTTGCTCGGGTTATGGTGGCCTAGATATGGCCGTAGAAGCCTATTACAACGCTGAAACTGTGTGGATGTGTGATATTGACAAATACTCATCCATAGTCATTAAAGAACGCTGGGGATTACCTAATTTAGGAGATCTTAAATCAGTTGACTGGGCGGCAGTTGAGCCAATAGACATACTTACAGCTGGTTATCCCTGCCAGCCTTTTAGCACCGCTGGACAAAGAAAAGGATTAGAAGATGAGCGCCATATTTGGCCGTATATCAAAGAAATTATTAGCACATTACAACCCAAGCGAGTCATCTTGGAAAACGTCAGAGGACATCTCACTCTCGGATTCAAAGAAGTTCTCAAAGACCTTACCGAAATTGGGTATGACGCAAAATGGGCAATTGTTCGAGCTAGTGATGTCGGAGCACCCCATCAAAGAGCAAGACTCTTTGTTATTGCTGGGCACACCCACAACAGCATTAACGGGAAGATCGAAACGCTTCAGAAAGAACGCATCGCCCAATCCGCAAGAGTTAGCGGAGAATTTACTTCTCACCCCAACAGCAGTAATGGGGGAATTCCATCATCAAACAAAAAACGATCTACTTCCTACCCCAACAGCAAGGGATTTCAAGGGTCCCGGAACGCGTTCAATGACCTTACCGATGGCCCTCTTACCGACTCCAACAGTCAGACAAGTGAGCAATTACGACGAACCCATAGATCAGTTTCTCAATCGCGAAATGAGATCATCAACGGGTCAAATAGGCAAAAGCGTTGGGATCGCTTTGAGATTACAGAAAGAGAAATACCGAATCCATTGGATCAGGGTAAATTAAATGCTAAATTTGTTGAATATATGATGGGATTGCCGGTTGGTTGGGTGACTGATTTGGATATATCTCGCTCACAACAACTTAAACTTTTAGGTAATGGGGTAGTTCCTCAACAAGCATATTACGCGATTGACAAGTTAGAAAGCCTCTGACCTGCGATTATGTTACTCTACTTGACAACTGTGTTACCATCTCGCCATAGCGCGGGCGCAGAGCTGGCCCTAAAGCGGAGGTTGAGGGAGGGCCTTTGTCTTCGCCTGATGGCTACGACGCTAATCGCAGCTCTGATTACAATAATAAATCCAACGCCATCAAAAGCAGATATGAATCTAAAACTATATGCTTACAACTTACTTAGTTGGCGAGAGTTTCAATGCTTTAACTGGCTTATTCATTACGAGTCTCGATGGAATCCAAATGCTAGGAATGGCTCTCACTATGGGCTGGGCCAAATGCGTTCCACTTGGTATAGAGACCTTAGCCCTCAAGGTCAGATAAGAGCATCCATTAAATACATACGCCACAGATACGATGACAGTTGCAAAGCCCTGCAACACTTTGAAACTAAGGGCTGGCATTGAGTCACAAGAGATATAACTCAGCCTATTATCAAAGAGTTCGCAGACTGGTATTAGAACGCGATTACTTCACCTGCCATTACTGCGGACAAGAAGCCAACACAGTCGATCACTTGATACCCATTAGCAAAGGTGGAACTGATGAAGCTACCAATATGGTTGCAGCTTGTATCAAATGCAACAGCGGCAAGCGCGATCGTATGACCCCTACCTTTTTTGAGCGCACACCGAAACCCAC
>Ga0208784_1001279_pt1 | contig 10724 bp, 14 predicted proteins | sample DEB19_08_DNA_FD_184531 | JGI IMG/M metagenome (GOLD analysis project Ga0208784, IMG submission 184531) | Aqueous microbial communities from the Delaware River and Bay under freshwater to marine salinity gradient to study organic matter... | ecosystem: Environmental > Aquatic > Marine > Coastal ...
TACATCGTAGACCCCCAACCTATGGTGGGTACGTTAGCACTACACAGATAAGGTTTACTTCTCCATCCTTCGAATCTCTTAATCAATGGCTCAGCAATTGAGATTACTTCTTTGATTCCCATACTCTACCCACAAAGTAGAACGAAAGTATCATAGCAAGCATTCCTTCATCGAAATCAGTCCAGCCTGTGATGAGCACAGAAGTCCAACTACCGTCTTGTAAGAAAGCTAAGTAAAGTCCTGCAATCTTGACTGCTGAGTAAAAGAAAACAAACCAGTAAGTCACTGCTGGCCTAACTAGTGCTGACAGTGATGCTACCCACTTCCAAGCCTTACCATCAGACTCTGCTTGTTGTTTGAACGCTTCACCGATAGCATCTAATTCATGCTCTTGTAGACGCTGATGTCCCTGCTGTAGAGCAAACTCTGCCTGCATCTTAGCAATAGAGACTTCAACGTCTAACTTCTTTAGCTCATGTTCTCTTTCAAACTTACGATCTAAGATCTTTAGTACTTCAGGGGCTAACCTGAACACACCACCGATAAGAGCACCGATGAGTTCAAACATTCATGTAACTCCCAAGAATGTCTCTTACAACGCTTGATCTAGGGTAACTTACCTCAAGACCACGTTTAAGCATTTCTTTCCTTATTTCCTCTTGGGAAGGTTCCCCAGGTTCCATAGGAGCAGTCATTGGAACAGGTGTCATTGAAGGCTCTACAGGTGTTTCTGGAGATATTTGAGGGCCAGCACGAAGTGCTGTAGCTGCTGAGTATTTACCAACAGATTCAATACCACGTTGAATGATTTCAGACCTTGGCTTCTTCCTCTGTGATTCTCTAAGAGCAGCGTTAATGTTAGGATCAAAAAATACCTCAGCTAAAGCCTGTGGCGATGCTACATAGTCTCCAAGACCTTTTACAGTATCCATGAATATTTTAGCTAAGTTACCAGACTGTGCTGTTCCTCCTAATGCTCTTGTTGTAGCGTATGCTTCACCACCAGACATCATTGAAGTACCACCTGATCTACCCTCAGACTGTAAAGCCTTTTGCATAAAAGTCATTGCTTTGATTGCATCAGCCTTATCTGTCCTAGTAGGGAATAAGAAGTCAAAAGAACCTTCTTGAATACCTTTTAAGGCTGCTTGTATGTTAAACGTAGGTGTATTAGCAGCAGCACCTTTGATGTCCGCTTTAGACAAGATATCTTGAAACAAAATACCACGTACTTGATTAGCCACATCAGGAGCTTGTTGACCTAACGTATTGAACACAATAGTTTGCTGAGACTTTGGTAGTGACGCTAACTTTGTAGCTACATCTTCAGGAACAAGGTCAGTAACACGTTCTACATCGAATGTTTTTGTAATAGGATAGTTAGCAAACTCTTCAATCTTTCTGATGTTAGCAGCAAAGTTATCTCTAGCAGTTTTTAATTTTTCAGCACCAGGAATGCCTTGATCAATAGCTTGATCTAAAGCGTCCTTATAAGCGTTTAATACTTTTCTAGAGAAATTCTTTACCTGACCTAAAGCAACATCGGAAAACATACTTGTTCCAGGAACATCAGCTAAAGAACTAGCCCCTTTAAAGGCTGCCTCACCCCATGCTGAAATATTATCTTGTAACCTACCTATATCAATTTTTCTTGCTTTATCAGCAACTGCTGGTATTATTGTTGTTGCTGCTGGTTGACCACTAGGTCCAAGAATAGTAGATTGAACAACCTGTTCAGGACTCCCTTCCTCTAAAAATGATTTTCTTATTTCCTGTAAAGCTCTTATAAACGAAGCATTCTGAGGTATTTCTGGATTTAATTCAGCAAGTTGTTTATCTACTAATTGTAAAACAGGAGTTGTATCAATTCTACTTGGCGACTTCCTTGCAGCACCGAAGTCTCTCTGTGCTTGTGATTTAAGTTGACCAGATAAAGCCGATCCAAAGTTGTTGAAAGAAGTCCATACTTGGTTTGTCAGAGCCTCTGGATTAACATTCATGTTACCAGCTCTGTTAAACAAACCACTTAAGTAGTTACGAACATCCTCAGCTTGTTTAATGTCAAATTGACGAGGAAGATCACCGCTTTCTGCTGTGGCTCTAACACGTTCCTCTTTAGCTAGCTGTGCTCTGTTGCCTGTGAATTGTCCTGGAGTAAGCCTACCAACATCTAAGATATCTGTTACTGATTGTGTTTGCATGCCTTCAGGCTTTAGCAACTGACTTCTACCAGCTCTTAAACCACCTGCAATAGCGTATGGAGAAGCCTGTAATGCAAACTGTGCAGCAGGAGAGTCAGGAGCTATAGTCTGTGCAGCCATGCTAGTAGCACCAGCTACAGGAGCCTCTATAGCAGCAGCTCTTAGACCTGTTGTACCTGTGATACCAGGAAGACCAGCAGCAACTAAACCAGCAGCAGGGGCTGCGGCAGCACCAAACTCATAAGCACCACGAAAACCAGGAATAGTATTTAAGTCTACCCCTGTAATATCTTTGATACCTTGAACCATACCTTGTGTAGAAAATGCTGATGGATCTTTCTTTTTCTTTAGGTAATCATACAAGTTACCCCACCCACCGGCAAGATCTAAAACACCTTTAGCACTACCCTTAGCTAATGATTCACCAAAGTCTCTAACATTCTGTACAAATGTCTTTTCCTGTACAGGATCAAACACTGATCTACCTTGTTTACCAGCCTCTCCTATAAACGCATTAGGATCTAAACCACGTCTCCGCATCTCTGCTTCAACGGCTTCCATTTCCTGAATGTTCATAGCCATTATTAACGCCTTCCGCTTCTGTAAGCATCAATCAGTTCTTGATCTGTCATCTTAGTTACGTCTTTAGTTGGTTGCGGTGAGATGGTAAGCGGTGTTGTCGGCACATAGCCTGATAAACCTTTCTTACTTGTTAAAGCATATTGTTCCATACTATTAACTTCTTTTATGGTCTTATTTGCTTTGTTCTGAAGGAATGTAATTAGTTGGGCTCTTGCTTGTGGACTGTTTTCTAGCTGAGGGATAATTTTAAGAATAAAGTCCCTATCTGAAGAAGATGGTTGTGTGCCTAGTGGTTTAATCTTAGAAAGAACTAAGTCACCAGCTTGTTTTATAAAGTTTTCAGAATTAGCTAACTTTTGCACATCTGCAGATCCAAGTAATCCTATGGTATTAAGGAAATTAGCTACACCAACCCTTCCAGATGCAAACGAGCCGCTTGTAACTCCTTGAGCATTACGTTCAGCCATTGCATTCAAATTTTCTAACTCTCCAATAGCTGACTGACGAAGTACTCTTGCTTTTTGTAATGTATCTGCATCTGTTTTACCTAGTTGTTTTAGAAACTCTGATTCCTGTGCTGTGTTAACATTTACAGTAGTACCAGAACTTTCTCTAACTGCACCACTGTAGGGTACTTGTTCGCCTTTAGCATCAATAATTACTTGTTTGTTTGTATTAGGATTTAAGTAAACAATTTGACCTGCTGTAGAAACACCAACTTTTATAAGTGATTTATCCTCTTTAGGCGCTGTTGGGGCAAACGAACTCTGTTTACCTAAGTATTTAGATATCTCTGCTATCTGTGCTGCTAGCGCTTCTTTCTCAGCATCATCCGTTGACATGTTAAACAATTGTTGAAGTCTGTTTCTTTCTTCTTGTAAACGAACAAACTCTGGTCGCTTCTCCTGTCCTGCTGCTTCACCTTTCCTCTGTGCCTCTGTTGTCTGCGCCTTACGAAGACCAATGATAGCTTCTTTCTCTTCCTTTTTCATCTTAAGATCAGTTAACTTCTCTGAAGCCTTTAGAGCCTGTGAAGTAAACCCACGTTTGTTAGCTTCTTGTACAAACAATTCCAATGCTTTCTCTGGATCTGATCCATCCCACTGTGAAGCCACTGCTTTCTTCACTGCATCCATCTCAGTAGCTTCTTTCAGTGCTGGATCTTCGATACCGAACAAACCAGCTATAGACCTACCAGCACGTTGACCAGCACTAGCTGCTTGGTACATCAAACCTTGTCCTGGTGCTAACTGTGCTTGACGCATAGCCAGCATTTGATCTTGCTGTTGTTGTTGACGAAGGATATCCGATGCTGATGGTACACCAAATAAACCCATATCTTGTTGCTGTGCCATAAGTATTCCTTAGAGTGCAATAAGGCCTTGTGCTAAGGCATCTGCATAAGTTATATCTGTTCCTGGTACATAGTTAGAAGGTTGGTTAAACAATCCAGTAGCAGCATTAAACAATCCAGTAGCAGCATTAGCAATGTTACCTATGTTAGCACCGCCTGGGCCTAGTAAGTTATTAGCAACGTTAGTTCTACCAATTGCTAAAGAATTTAATGCAGCCTGTTGAGCAGCTAAGTTAGATGCTATGCCGGTACGCTCTGTTTGACCGATCTGATTTAAACCTTGAGCACCTACGTTCAATGCTGATGCGTATCCTTGTGCTGCTGGTTGAGCATACAGTTGAGCTGCTGCAATTCTTCCTTGCTGTGCCATCTGACCTAATTGACCAGACAACTGCTGTTGCTGTGCTTGCATACCTAACAAGTTACTGACAGGGGCATAAGCAGCATTACCTTGACCAATTAACGTACCACGTTCACCTAAAGCAGCCTGCCTAGACTGTAATTCTCTTTCTAGTTGCTGTCTAGCAATGGCTTGTTCCTGTGCTAGCAACTCTGGTGAAGAACCACCAAAAGCAGACCCACTTACACCTAATCTACCTTGAGCACGTAACCGTTCCTCTGTTGCTAACCGTTGACGTTCAGTCTCTGGTGCTGATAGAGCAGCTATCTTAGCGTAGTAATCCTTAGCCAACTGATCAACGTTAGTCATCTCAGCAGCCTGTGCAGACTGTGCTGCTACCCTAGCAAAAGGATTGTATAGTGCCTCACCTACATTAGTTAATGTAGTCTCTACAGCACCTGTTTGAGGATTAACTTTAGTACCAAACAGTTGATTAGTGACACCATAAGGTGTAAAGTTACCAACCATGCCTGCTGCTGTTCTACCTACGTTCTCTAACCCTTGTTGTCCGAACAATCCTAAGTTAGTGTACTTAGTTTGTAATTCACCGGATAACTTTTCATACTCTTGTTGACTGATTTGTCCTTGTTGTCGTAGCTTGTCAGCAGCATCCTGAACCATTGCTAAGTTAACACCACTAGATAGTAAACCACCAGCTAAGTTGCTCATATCACCACCACCTAACAAAGCTTTAGCAGCAGTTGTGGCTGCATTAGCTAACGTAGAACCTGGTATAGTGTTAGCGGCTGTTGTTGCTCCAGCAGCGGCTGTTGCGCCTGCTCCAGCGGCCAAACCAGCGTCTAACAAACTACCTGTAGTACCGACTATTTCAGGTATGTTAGCAAGTCCTGTAGCTTCTAAAGTAGCTAAAGTTTCTGGAGAAAGACCAGCAAACCCTGTTAGAGCTGCTTCAGTACCTACAGCACCTGCACCAGTGGCTCCAGCAGCACCAGCACCAGTAGCACCTAAAGCCTCTCCCAACAAAGGAGCACCAAAGTATGCAGTAGCAGCAATAGCAGCAGGTTTAAGTACTTTGTCTCTAAAGTTTACCCAACCACCTTGTTTAACATAGTCTGATGATAAAGTTAAACCACCTTGTGCGTTAGGAACCATGTAAAGATCGTAGCCTTTGACATCACTACTTCCCTGTTCCCCTAACTTAAGACTACCACCTTCAGATACTTTAGCTTCTTGAACAACACGACCTGTTGTACCATCTCGGTAGATAACATTATCACCACTAACTTGAGCAGTTAACTTTGATGGATCAGAAATACCCATCTTGTTAAACTGTTCCATGAGAAAGATAACATCTCTAGAGTTTAAGTTACCAAAAGGCGTGTCAATCTTACCTGTCCAGTAATCTAACCCTTTAGCTTTGTTTAGTAGCTCCAGTGTTTTATTAGGAGCACCAGCAGGAGTAGCTAGTATGTTATCTAACGCTGCTACTTTAGCGTCTATAGAAGTACTCATCAGTATGTCCCATCATCATAGACAACACCACCAGTAGGTAACGTAACCGTACCAGTGAATGTAGGGGATGCAGAGTCTGCTTTTGATGCTACCGCAGAAGCTATGTTGTCGTACTCAGTGTTAAGCTCAGTACCTTTAATTAGCTTTGATGGATTACCAGATACCAGCGAATCCTTAGCAGCAAAGTTAGTTGTTTTGACGTAATTACTCATGCTAATTTACCTGTCTTAAAGTATACGTCCATCTGTTGAATAGATAACGAATCAGTAGATATGTTAGCTTCAATGCCAATCTGGAAGACTCTACCTGATCCACTTAAGTTTACTCTTGCGTTGTTAACGAATGCACCGCTGTTGTACTCTGCAATGTTGTATTCGCTTATGTTGTACTCTGATCTTGTTGTACCACCAACGTTGTTGATCTGTGATATCGAATACAGTGAACTATAATCAACAGCACAGTACAAGAACACGTTAGTATTTAAACCACCGATAAGGAACAATGACAACTTCTTTAGCATCTTCAGCACTGATGGTGCTGTAGCATCTAAGTGAGATGTATAGTATGCGAACCTGAATGAATCACCGTTGTCTGATGCAAGAGCACCATAGTTACCAATGTAACCTAACCTACCTAAGTACAGCTTACGATCTTTAGTGGTAGCTAACGACTTAGGTGCTATTGTCCACTTTGTTACCCTACAAGAGTTATCCTGTAGTCTATTCTTTAAGTCAAAGCAATATGAAATACCTGCTGTAGGGAATGACAACAGATAGAAACCATCCTTTTCATAATAAGCTGATCTAATGTTGTCTACACTGTTGTTAGTGGTGAAGTCTGCTAACAGATCATCACGGATGTTCCTAGATACATCGAACAAAGGAGGAGACTTCTCTTGAATAATCCTACCTAAGCTACGAACACCAGTATCGGATAAGAAGAAGATATCAGAGCCTACATCCTGTACAGAATCTCTAGCAACACAGCCGACACCATCAATAACCTCTACTAATGACAAGTTAGTTGTTGGATCTGTCGTAGCACCTGTGTAGATAACAATGCTTTTCTTACAAAAGATAACTAGGTAACCGTTAAAGGCTGCTAATGCTACGATTGAATCAGTACCGTTAGTGAATGCCTTTTCTATGCTGATGGAACCAGCGTTTCCACCAGTCCATTTATGTCCTGTTAACGCATCTGACCACCATACAGTAGTTTTATCTGTTGTTGTGTCAGCAACCCATATACGACCATAAGCACCTAAGACTTCATTAGCAAGTTGTACAGTTCCTGAATAGCCAGCATGAGCGGACATCAGTGTCCATGTGTTAGCTGAGTGGTCATACATTATAGGATCATGAGCACGTTGAAAGAAGTACGTATGATCATTAAAGCTAACTGCTTTCCAGTTCTGTGCTGTCCACGAAGAACCAGTATACTTAAGTGTTAGTGTTGTTGTGCCTGTATAGATCTTATTGTCACCGATAGAAGCAAGTTCAGTAGTACCTGCTTTCTTAACAATCTCATACAACATAGTAGGCTCTGTACCAGCAAAGCCTGAAGAAGTATTTAAGTTATCCCATCCCTTACGTGATGCTATACGACCATACTGATCAATAACAGCATTGTCAGCCTTTAGGGAAAACTCTTTAGGTAAACCTAACGATGAATCCTGTGTGTTAAGTCCAAAGAAACCTGGGGCAAGAAGACTAACTGATTTTAACTCAGCAGCCATTATGACCACTCCCATGTTGTTTCATCAGCATAGCGATCAGCTTCAATAGCTATGTATGATGCAACTGCTTTGCGATACAGGTCTGCTTGCTGTTCAGATAACCTACCACCATCTTCACCACGTTCATTGATAGCACGTAGATAAGCACCTTGGATGATTAACTCTGATGGTACGTAAACAGTATCAGCAGACAATGACAGATCAGCCTGTGGAACAACACAGTCTACCTTCACAGTGATTGAAGAGCCTGGAATAGGCCATAGATCTAACGTTATTTCACCTGACGTATTAGAATTACCAATAGCAAAGTATTGTGGTGTACCGGACACTGAACCTTGTAAGTTAACCCACTCGTGCATCTGGATCTGTGTTGCTTGTATAAGATCTCTCTTTACTGATGGTACGTACACCACTAACAGTTTACTACGTGGATTAGAGCCTGATATAGCGTAGTTCTGTGTACCGTTAACAGCATTGATTGTCTTCGTTGTTCGAAGAATAGACCAACTCCAAGCATCCTCTACTTCACGTTTAGCTTCGTTAACAAAATCAGCAATGAGTTTAACGTATGGTGTATCAGATACAGATGAGGCTTCAGTCTCCCGAAGCCTACGCAGCACACCGTTAACACAGTCTAAATAGGTAGCCATCACCATTTCACCTTAATTTATTGGTTACAGCATCACATAGTTTTATAAATTCAGGTATCGACAAAGAACCACGCATCATATTAATTTGTTTATGAACTAACTGAATGTTGTCTATCGTATACCCAATATCATTATCTATTCGATCTATTGATGCTGTGTGATCCCAACCTACCTTACTCCATCCAATAGATAGACCAGATAGAGCACAAACTTGATCTTGCTCTTCATACAAATCGTTTATATACTCTGGACAAAGATCCCAAGAATACCCACGAGTTAAAGCGCTTTTATAAAAAGATTCGTACCAGGCTAACCTAACAGAACCACACATACCTGATGGATTGTTGTTTTTATTACTACATCTTTTACACGGTTGTTTGATATTGTGTGCGTTTATACAATAAGCTCGTCTTAAGTGTGATACCTCAGTACCGCACTGCGGACAACAACGGATCCATCGTTTATCTTCGCTTTTAAATACATTCTCAGGTAAGTCAATCACTTTTACCACTACTTACCCCACTTAGTTCGATCAGACCAGTACGCAGCAGACATCTTACCTTTAGCAATGTTCTTTGCATGTCTAGCTTTAAAGGCTCTGTTGCGCTCAGAGCCTTCAGGAGAACCAGTAACACCTTGCTGACCAAAGCGAATGGTCTTAACTTGATCACCGTCCTTTGCTACTACGATATGTGATTTGGTAGGATGTCCAGGTGTTTTTTTAGGGCGATTATATCCAGACACTCCTGCTCTTTCTAACCTAGAATCTTTCTTCATTTCTTTTTAGCAGTTTTTGCTGCCTCCTTAAAGTCTTTGGCTGTTGGAGCACCTTTAGTGCCTGGTTTTCTCATCTTCTCACCAGAGCCTTCAGCGATACGCTTACGCTTGGCTTGTATGTTCGCGTATAGTCCTGGCTTCATTTCTTCTTCTTAGGCTTTGTCATACCTGCTTCAGATAACGCAATAGCCACTGCTTGCTTACGAGACTTAACAACAGGACCACCTTTACCACTGTGTAGAGTACCTTCTTTGTACTCTCTCATAACTTTACCTACCTTAGCTGGCTTTTGTTTCATGATGGATAACCCATCTTCTTTTCTTTAGCCTTCATTGACTTTGATTCTTTTTTCTCGTGCATCTTCTTTGCTGTCTTGGATGCGTATTCTTCTGCTTGTTTCTTACCTTTAGCAGTGTAAGGAAACTTCTTGTTATTCACCATTGGCATTGTCTTTTCCTTTTCTATTAAACATGGACTGTACTGTATCTGTTTCCCATATACGGATTGCAGTCCATACGATTGTTAACACTGCTGCAATAGCCGGTAACAGTTCCGCTAACGTACCGACAACTGTGATGATTGATACTGCATCACCAACCTGTTTGATTGACTCATTGGTATGCAGAGCCATATCACACCAGCGCTTGTATTTGCTGTTGTAATGCTTCTAACTGAGCTAACAAGTCTTCTTTAGTTGGTGTAGGTCTTTGTATTTGTTCTGTTGATTCTATAGTTGACTCTGGTGCTGAAAACACACCTTCGTTGTAAGACCATCCTATACCACCAATAGGACAGTATACCCATCCTTGTTGTACTGCGTACTCATGTTCAGCAATAACTATGTTTATAACAACATTGTTTTCAATGATCGCAAAAGTATTCATGTTAGTACTCAATCACTAAAATACCTTGTTTACCGGAACCACCATTTTGACTAACATAACTACTAGAAGTGTTTACAGCCCCGCTTCCTCCAGAACCATATGCTTTTCCATCTCTTCCATTTACCGAAGAATTACCAGCGTTTACTGAACCACCACCACTTCCCCAATAAGAAGCTCCTCCCGATCCTGAATTAAAGTTAGTATATGAATCAACTGATGCTGAGTTTCCGTCACCACCATCAATGTTTATGTTTCCATTAGATGCTGAACCACCACTAACGGCAGTAGCTATATTACCGCTACTACCGCTTGAATTTACTCCACCACTTCCACCAGTAGCTGTGTAAGTTGTAGCTCCTATAGTTATTGATGTTGTTCCTCCAGAACCACCTGTACTAGCTGCACCTGTACCTCCAGCACCTATTGTGTATGAGTAAGTAGAACTTGTAGTAACTGATACAATTGCAATACAAGTACCGCCAGCGCCACCACCAGAACATGTATACGGACCATAACCAGAACCACCACCAGCACCACCACCACCCGTTAAAGTTATCTTTACTTTAGTAACGCCAGTAGGTACTGTCCAAGAACCAGATGAAGTAGCTACAACAATGTTAGTAAACCCGTTGTATTGAGCTAATGGTGAGGTAGAACTATTAGTAATG
>Ga0208784_1001285_pt1 | contig 10700 bp, 26 predicted proteins | sample DEB19_08_DNA_FD_184531 | JGI IMG/M metagenome (GOLD analysis project Ga0208784, IMG submission 184531) | Aqueous microbial communities from the Delaware River and Bay under freshwater to marine salinity gradient to study organic matter... | ecosystem: Environmental > Aquatic > Marine > Coastal ...
ACCTCCCCGCCGAACTGCATTTCCCAGTCCGCATCTGATGTTAAGGCCCATACAACTATTTCAACAAGATTGACAATTAGCATGATTGGCCACAGCAAAAAACCGCTCAGAACAGTACACAACAGCATCACTAGGCCAACACCGGTCTGTCCCACATAGAAACGATGCACACCAAATGTGCCGAGAATGAGGCACAATACTATGGCAAGCACCCTGTTTGGCGTTTGTTTGCCTACCTGATATGCTGTGCCCCGCACCGATCTTTGACCTACGCCACACTTGGGACACACTACAGCATCTTGGTGCAACAATTCACCACAACCGCTGCAAAATTTATTGAAAGTAGCCAAACGAGAGTTTCTAGGCTTCTCTGCTACACTTTTAACATGATCGTCGTCCAAAACATCAAGCTCATTGACTTTAAGAGTCTTAATGTCAGGAGGCACGGCTTTGAAAAACTGAGCAAAATTGCCCGCCTCTTTGACGGGAATCCAATCGCTCATTCCCTCTTTCCATACAAGGTCAGATCCCTTAACTTTATTGTTTTTGATATGTGCAATCAAATCGCCTTCAGATAGGCAACCGATTTTTTTACCATTTCTCGCAATATGCCACATCTTAGTCTCCTTAGTTAGAGGTTACATCATACGGGGTTACAAACACTCACTTCCGGCAAAATTTATTGTATATCAGTTTGTTACAGCCTTGGCATTGCGCCAAAGGTTTGTAAATTGTCCAGACAAACCAGATTGAGGCATAAGCTCCCAATCCCTAACAATCCTCTTGCCCCTAACCCTATCCAGTCTTCCCAGATATGTGTATTCACCTTTGCCGTTGCTGAATACAACCATCATACACTCTGTAGTGTGAGGGCGATCTTCCGGCTTAAGTTGCAACAAATCTTGAGGGTCAACCGTAGAATTCGCTGGCAACTGGGTCATCCAACTTTCAGTAGCAAAAGCAAATCCAGTAATAGCTTCCTTCAAAATCATAACTTTAATGATTTTTGAAAACATTTCCTTGTCTTCGGGCTTTTCAAAAGGCACAACAATAGCAGTAGTCTTGCCACCAAGATCTGATACAAACATTGGAGCAAACTGATCCGTAGTCTCTGCCATGTTCTTGAATACACGCAAATTCTGGTCACGCTCTTCTTGAGTCTCAAACATAACATACTCCTTACTGGGTTACATCATACGGGGAAACACCAACCAACTTTAGGCAAAATTATCTGTATATCTGAATAATTCACGTATTCAACAAATCAAATCAGTTCTAAAATTTCTCCCCTAAACACAAAAACCACTTAAAAATAAGTGGTTTCGTGTGTGCTATAAAAATATAACGAATTAAAACCCTTAATTATTTTAAAGGATTGATATTGTAGTCTCTTTCCTTTTTGGGTTTTTCTGGTCGTACAAGCTCAGTACCGGCAGGTAAAAGCATGACGAATTCTTTTAGCAGATCGTGGGGCAATACGGATGATTCATACAGTCCGAATGCCCAAAGGTTAAGAAACTTCTCAGTCTTTTCGGCAAAGATATACCCATTACCGAGTTGGTGTACATAATATTTTTGTTCAGGACTAATAGCCCTAGACATTACATCTGCCACCCCATCAATAATGGCGGTATTACCCTGCCGCCATTTCCACACCTTGCGGATAGGTTCACTCGTCGTCTTCGGAGTCTTCGGCATTTTGTCCATCCTCCTCAAGGTATTGTTCGGCCAACTCAGTCATCCTATCATAATCTGGAACTAACGCACCTTCCTTGATCATCTTCATAACGATATGGAAAGCTCGATGAACCCCAATTGCATGAGTCCCAAAAATAGCCTTTACGAGTTCCTGTTCCTGAATACTATGAAAGTCTTCAGGCCCAGAAGGGAATGGCTCTATTTCCAAAACCTCACTACAAACCTTTTGCACCAAATAATTACCATGATTTTGAATCATGCTAACCTTGGCTTTTTCGATGGCATCCAAAACACCCTGCATCTTATCGTCCATGCTTAATCCTCCAAGAAGTAAAATTCAGGCAACTCCTTCAACTTCCTAGCTTCTTTCACAGTCAAATTACCCAAACCATCAATAACCTTCTCTAACTGCTCACCAAGTTGATTGGCAACCTCCTCAACCCCCTCCATACTGCTATACAGCTCCCAAGCATCAGCGGTTCGAGGAATATTCACGGTTTTTCCTCGATACCCCCGTCTAATTAAGTGATACACGACATTACGAGGCTCAGTATCAATAGCCCCATATTTGCTAAACTTCGCCATGTCAGACTTCAAAATAAAAAATTGTTGAGCAACATCATCAGCAACCATTGGTCTCTCCTTAGTTAGTAGTCACACCATACGGGGATTTTCCACAAAACTTTAGGCAAAATTATTGTGATATCAGCACAATAAGAAAAATATATTCAACAAAACCAGCAAGCCTATTGAGGGAATTAAAAGGGCTAGCAACAAAGTTTTTAAAATTTCGTTCGATTTTTCACTTGATGAAAGTTTGCTCCACCTTTCTTTTTCTGCTTCTGCCTTTTTAGCCCACTTCTCTTTTTCTGCCTCCGCTTTTTTCTTCCACTCAATTTCGTATGGCGTTAATTCTCTGTTTTTTGACTTCTCATAAATATTGTACAATCCTACGGCAGCCTTCTTGCCTAGTCTGAATCCTCCCTTTGCCCCATACCACGCACCTTTAACTACAAGTACAGTAGCTATCGCACCGACAGCCGCTGCCCCGCCCGTTAACAAAAGCCCATCATCACTCTTTTTTTCAGCTTCATTTCTTACACGAGTCCATCGAAAAGCATTGTCAGGGTGCTTTTCTTCTACTATTTTTTCAGCTTCTTCTTTACTATTAGCCCAGATCTCGTAATTCTCTTCATTACCAAGGCAATTTACTTCAACATGATACTTAGGCATTTTAGTCTCCTTAGTTAGGGTTTACACCATACGGAGTTTCCCCCATACACTTTAGGCAAAATTATTCAGCTATCTTTCTTAAGCTTCTTAGATATGTTCGTAAGGATATGGTAAGGTAATTTTAAACGCTTACTAAGACTTAGTAATTTACCCTTCTTGCCTAAAGCTCGTTTAATCTTAGGTATTAACTTGTCCTCGTCGTACTGATATGCCTGTGGCCTACCAGTCGATCTCAATTGAATCTTTCTAGACTTGGCAAAATAATAAACTTTATGTGGTGGCAATCCAAATCGTCTTGCCACCTCTCTGGCATTATGACAACCCAGTAGAGCTTCCCTAAGCTCTTTAATCTGTGAATTTTGCATACTCACACGGCAGTTTGTTAATGATAGTTTCTTCTTCAATTAGAGCGTCATCTGCATCACAGTGCATATCACAATATTCAATAAGGTCGTCGGCATAACACCGAGCTACACCCTTCAAAATATAATTCTTGGGAATCCTTACAAAATTCCCAGCTCGATCTTTAATCATAAAGGTCTTGGTAACTTGCAGCGTGTGAGCCATGATTCGCCCTCCTTTATAAACCATAGCCCACACACCACAAATTTTCCATCAGTCCCACGGCATTTTTCGTGTAGAGGTGGGAAACGCCGATTGCTTGTTGAGAATCAACGGCTCCAGTCCCATCTTGTCACGAATTAGATTAGACAAACTTGGTTCAAGCTTATCTGCCTCAAGATCAGCATTGTTACAATAATTTACAGTAAAGCCATCAGGTGTCTGCTCCACAAGAAAAATAAACTCCCCCTTGTTGTACTGGCTAAGACTAAAATTATCTTCAGCTACCTTTTCCAAATTTTTGTTAAAGGTTAAGCTGCGTTCAACTAAACTTTCAAAACAAGACTTTAACAAATCGTCCAGTTCTGAGTGTACATTGACTGTAACATCTTTTGCTTGCCAACGGATCTTGTAACTTTTCATCGCAGAATCCTCCGCTCGACGATAACAGTTTGGCGGGGGTTATTCTTTACTAAATGCTCTCCATCTACAGCACCCCTCAATCGTCGCCCAAATGCTACAAATGTGTTAACCGGGAAATCTGGCAGCTTTTGGCTTACAGGAGTGGCATGAGTTAGTACAGCTTCTGCTAGTCTACTTGCTTCTTCTAATGTAAGACTAAGCAAAATAGTCCCGTTAGACTTTGCCATGTCTAACTCGCCGTCTTCGTAGTGAACATCCTTTTGCCCTGCTAAGACTTCTTGCAGGTCATCGGAATAAAATCCCCAACAATCTGAAAAATTATCGTCTGCATTAATAAATCGAATTAGTTCTTGACAGAACTTTTCGTTTGTTTGTAAATGCAAACGCTTGTTAAAGAAAACAACATTAAACTGAGGCTTAGGGCCAGATTGATCAAACTTGGGCACGAAACGATCCATCTTTAATTCCTTACTTAAGAATAAAAATTGATATGAGAAAACGGATATGCAGCATATTATTACATGAGACACCTCCTTACTTCTTACACCACACGGGGTCTTAGACGGCTAGTTTAGGCAAAATTATTGTGATATACTTAGCCGTCTAATGATTCATAAAAGTCTAGCAAAAGCTGCTTAGTGAAAAAGATTCTTGTTACAGTATACCCTTGACTGTTTAACCAAGTCAAGGTTCTCGTTTCTGGATGCATCTCACAGTCTGATTTGCGTCTAATCATATTAGGGCGTACAGGACTCGAACCTGTAACCTACAGAGTCATGTTTGTGCTAATTACTTAGCTCCATGGAGTACACCTTCACCATTGCTTTCGCTTTAGGTGGTAGCCGTCTACTCTCTACACCTTCCGGTTTCCCGGCTTGGCTCGGTATTGCCCTCGACTTAACGGTAGGGTTTCACCGACTTTGACTACTTACACTTAATGGGTTTCCCCAATAAGGCCCCTTTTTGAGAAATCTGTTGCGCTTTCCAGTTGCGCCAACGCCCCATGCAAACAATATTAGCACGATTCGCTAGGTTTTTCAACTTTGTAACCAAAGTTTTTCAATACTTTTTCACACAGATCTAAAAATTCAGGTAAAAGTAAATTAGATTTAGCCTGATTTGCGGCTGGAGTTGTAACACCAACATTATGCAACTCGTTAGTCCCGCCCCTCGATCTGGGTATTATGTGGTCTAAAGCAAAAGACATAGCATCTCGGAAACTAACATCTTCGCCAGTCAAATAGCATTTAGTTTCATAGCCATACTTTTCAATAATATCAAGATATGTGAAATTTTTTTCTATGCTTCTATGGAAATGTTGAACTCGGTTTTGAACGCATTTTTTAACCGAAGTTTTAAAATGATCTACTTTTTGCAGTAAGGGATTGTTTTGCCTTAACTTTTCAGTTCTATACTTTGTTTTTTGCTTTTGCCCCTGCCCACAGTGGTAAGCAATTGTTCCTTTTGAACAACCCAGAGCTTTTTGTATTTCGTTGTAAGTCTTGCCTTCATCTCTTAACTTTAAAATTTGTTCTTTCATCGAACCCCTTACATAACCAAGTAAGGAGTTCGAATTTTTATTTAATATTTGAACTATAAAACTTTTTTCAATACCACTATAATAATTTAGATTCCCAAGTAGCTCAGCAGGTAGTAGCGGCGAGCTGTTAACTCGCAGGTCGTTGGATCATAGCCAACCTTGGGAGCGGGCCGTTTAGTTTAGTGGGAAAACAAATCACTTGTAATGATTAGACGACAGTTCGATTCTGTCAATGGCCTATCTAAAAATATCACGCATTTCCCTTTGTAAGTTATTTTGTATTCTTTGCGCCTCTTTTTCTGCACTATAAGCACCAGCAACCATATTGATTAAAACACCTAATATTGCAAAAATTATTTGTACAACGCCATGCCCGGCAGTTCTAGAATTATGAGGTTTGCAAATATTAAAAATACCTATAACACATGTCACGGCAGCAAAAGCAATAGGACAAAAAATCCATGAACATACTGCAAAAATATAGCCTGCACCAATAGTGGTAGATTCATCATTGTAATTAGGATTAAGAATTTCTGGAGCAACAACCTTTTCTTCAAACTGTGGTATCTTTGGGAACAAGTGGGTAAATTCTTCACATTGGTCAATTGGAATCCATGCGCCAGTGCAAAAAGAAAAGACCATATCATCTTTTCTTACATGCCCTGAATACCAATTTTTCTCAATAGTAGCTTTTGTTACCGGGCCATGCTGTTTACTGCCTCTGGCAATATACCACATATCAACTTGAACATTATCAGGAATATTCATAGTTAGCTCCAAGTATGATCCGACATTACTTTCTTGCTAAAAAACATATCATTTTGACCGAGTTTTAAACTGAAAGAGCGGCTACAAAAAACGTGATTCATATATGCCCATGTATGGCCACCAAATGGGCTGCCGTGCATATTGATTGACCAAGCGTTTGTTATGAACATTGTCAGGATTAACTCCACGATTCGGTATCTGATATTACTTTCATAGCTTCCCAATTATCACATTGGGCAAATTCCAATACAAAAGCAATACAGCAGAATTCACGCTGTTCGAATGGCGTTGAATATTTTGTAAAGTGATTGAAAGCTTTACACTGCTGATTGATTGACCAAGAGTTTATTGTAAACATGGTTAGGTAGTAACTACACGGACAAGTTTTTCAAGGTCGTATGAAGTCCCATCGTCAAGGATCAAATAGCCATCACTTAAGCTGGCATCACCACTATAAGCGGCGATTTCCTTCAGAACGCCAACAATCTTATAGATGGTTTGGCAGTCGAGTTTGGTATGACCATCAGTCAAAACCCGTCTGTTATTCGTCGTCAGTTCAATGTTGTATTGCATTATTGGTTCCTCCATCATACGGGGTTGAGCAAAACTACTTTAGGCAAAATTATTGTGATATCAAACATAATCAACTACCTCCATTGAAACATAGCCGAACGGTCAAACCGAAAACAAGAAGAATAATTATCATCATCATTGAGGCTATAACAACATCTAAGTCTGAAGCAATTAGATTGTGTTTTTACATAATTTGTATTAATAAGAAACATGATCAACTACCTCCATGAAAAAGTAGCAGGCATGTCAAACCGAAAACAAGAAGATTCATCACCATCATATTCACTACGAGTAAAAGGGTCATTGAAAAAGCCCTCGGAATTATAAGCTCCATCAAAGACTTTGCACTTTGGCATAACAAATCCTGAGTATATCGTGAACATGATCAACTCCCTACAAAAACAACACAGCTGTATAGATTTAAGTTAAAATTGTAACTGTGAACTTTACCGAATCTTTCCCAACATCTGGCGTAGTTGGGCGCACTTGTTGCGTGTGAACAAAATGGCCTACACCATTTAGGCTTGCTATCGGCATAATACCAACCTCGCATGATCATGGTGCATCTCCTAAGTCGCCATAATCAGACCAATAGGCTCTGTTATCTTTTTTGAAACATTTGCTGAAAAGATAATCCCCGGAAGCTGCCGACCACGGTGCTTCATCTTTGAACAAATTTCTTTGCCAGCCATAATTTACGATATTATTTTCCTCAAACACACCTGAAAAAGTATAGATTCTATTGAAATTAAACATAGTTCACCTTTACTGGTCATTGGTAAATTGTTCAAAGTGTTCAGAGGCTGCATACCCATCAAGAAAAGATATGTGCCTTTCTTCGGCAAAGGATCCGCCTTGCTCCATATGCCAGCCATGTCTGGACAAAAAAACACCAGACACACACGAACTCGGTCGAATGCCATAAGATCGACAAGAGGGGCCAAACGCATGTGAATTATATTGTCTTTTCATAAACATAGTTCACCTCGGAAAAGGATCGTGTACTGAATTGTGCATATACCTATACAAACAGTAGTTTAATGGGAAACACATACTACCAAAGCCAAACAACCCGGGTGGCCTTCGAATGGGCAACGAAGCTGTAAAATTGCCTTCGAAGCAAAAGCAATTACGCCTTATCGTCCAAGTTCTCATTTGATTGCCCCTTGAATGAATAACAACGCAGCCATCCATTTCCAAATGTGGCACTGGCCCATGTAGCAACCATAAAAGAAACATTATTATCTAGCTGAAAGCTAGTTGGTACGCAAAATTCTGCGTTAAAGAATCGTGATGTGCTAGGATGATAATTTATATTGGTAACTAGAATGCGTTTCATAATCTTCCTCCATCATTTCGCCAATTACTTCTCATTTCCTTGCCTCATTAAATGACTCACAATGCAGCCATCCATTTCCAAATGGGGCACTACTGCAAATAACTCTTGAACTTAAAAATGATATAGGATTATCCCACTGGAAAAAATTTGATCTAGTCTCTTCACCAAATACTAGGCCCTTTGGCTCAATACTAAAAAAGTTTCTATTAAACATAATCGTCCTCCACCATACGGGGTTGAACAGGATTACTTAAGGCAAAATTATTGTGATATCAAATCACATAATCGATAACAGTGGACTCTAGTTCTGCTTTTTGTTTAATTGTGAGGTGATCGAAACACTTATCGTATCCCGATACAACTTTTTTAGTGCAATAACGGCAGATACCGTTTTTCACTTTCTTTTCTATATGCCTTCTGCCTTGTTCAAGATTTTGGATTTTGCATTTTTCGCACCTTCTATAACCCGGAACAGCTGGCCTCTTGCATTGGGTGCAAAGTCCAGCAGCTTGGCGTTTTTTAGTCCTATTGCGATGATATTGTCGATACCATTCAATATGTCTAGCACAATACCTGCTTGGTGAAAGAGCAGGTTCGTTGCAACCCCGACAAAGTTGTACTGTCATAGTTAGTTCCCCTTAAGCCATGAAGTCGTACTTAGACTAGCCCAGCACTCGCAAATGTTGCTATTTCTATTGAATCCATCGCACATGAACGAATCTTCTACAAATTGCACTGAAATAGTGCAAGAGTGAAAATTGCTGCTTCCAAACACATTCCCAATAGCCCTTACATGACAAGTATTATTAAGAAACATAACTTACTCCTTAGTTACAAATCGGACGGCTTACCAATACCTTGAAACTTATAATTACCACTCTTAATCTCTGCAATATCGGCTTCTAATGCTTGTTTGTATGAGGGATGTTTAATTTCAATGTCTTTGCATTTCATACAAAGAATGTCTTCATTGAACATAGACATGATACTGGGATTAGCTTTGTTTAGGCAGCGGTTGCATATTGGGTACATAGTAACTCCTTTAAGTTGACGGCTGTTGTGGTGGCATCCGGGTCGTTTCCCACCCAGATTCTTTTGGTATAGATGGTCAACGCTAGAGAAAGGTTAATCTAGCTTACATCTATCGTAGTCGCCCATGACTCATGGCAACCACCACAGGGGCTAGTTAGCGTAGCCCCCCAGCCGTCAGTCCGTACTAGACCAACAACAATTGTTGGCCCAACATTCGCTGTGCATATATTGCCAACCAAATGGCTTCATAAAGCCTGAATACATATGATTATTATCGTTACAAAATGTAGGAGACACAAGAGTATCTTTTCCTACATTAGACCCCCATCCGTTCCATGTAAAAACAGATGATGCAGCTACAATGTATCTCATTTACTCCCCCTCTGCGAAAGATTCCTTTGCGTTGAGGTAGTGGGCATAGTTTTCAACTTTTGTTGTAATTGCGAGGTTTACAAAGGCAGCAGCTGCTTCAACTGCGGTTTTGTATTCCCCAATATGTGTAACGGTACTGTCTTCTGGCTCCCAAAGAGTAGCAGGCATAATTGTTAGTTTCTCCAATCGGAAGCCGGGAACCTTGATTTTACCTTTGATTGAGCGAACTTCAATATGGCACATGGACAGAACAATTTCATCATCATGTGCTGACAGTTGGTCATTTTCAGGATCGACATTGAAACGGTCGTTTGGATTAAACTTATACCATAGCTCCGTAGCTAGGTTTGTGCATTGCTCAAACTTTTCGTCCCAAAGCTGGCGATAGTCAAACTCATCCATGACATTCTCCTAGGTTATTGTTACACTATACGGGGTTCTTGCAGTCTACTTTAGGCAAAATTATTGTGCTATCAAAAGCAAAACGCCCTAGGTAGCAAGCCTAGGGCGTTTGAACAGATCCCCTTGCCGGGAATGAAGCCCTGTTATTTTTGTTTAAATTTCCCCCGCCCTGTTACAGGCGGGGGAACCTTGCCTTGTGTAGACTTTCCCATCCACTCCATTACAAGCCCGTCCAAACCCTGCCTCTACCTGCCGATCCTTTCCCGTCCGATCCATTCCTTGTCCCCCTTGCGGGATTAACATAAGTCTAGCACAAGTTTTGCAGAAGTCAATAAAAAAAGGCGAGTAGGATAAAACCTACTCGCCCTATGACATTCGATATAAGAATCAGTCAAGCACTCGGCGTTGACGATTCTCGGCGAGGGGATCATACTCCCTCTGGCGAGATACACACACCCACTCATTTGCTGGCAGGGTGATAACATTGTGTTCGTCGTGGCCAACATGGATTTCATTGGCACTACGAATGTAGATATCGCCAGACTCGTCCACATAGGACTCACAGTCGGAGATAGGGGTGGTAATTTGGTGGCTATGGCCAGTTACCTCGCCATATGCCAAGATAGCATCAGTCTTCTTCTTTAAGCCCTTGGTAGGAAGCTTAGAGACAGACTGGAAAAAAATGTCGCCTTGACGAGCTTGAAACATAGTGAACTCCTAAGTTAGAAACCAAAACAATCCTAACACACCAACAACACC
>Ga0208784_1001289_pt1 | contig 10657 bp, 3 predicted proteins | sample DEB19_08_DNA_FD_184531 | JGI IMG/M metagenome (GOLD analysis project Ga0208784, IMG submission 184531) | Aqueous microbial communities from the Delaware River and Bay under freshwater to marine salinity gradient to study organic matter... | ecosystem: Environmental > Aquatic > Marine > Coastal ...
GCAGAGGGACTGTATAATGAGATTCAGAACCGCTCAGCAAGATATTACTACTTTCTAGGAAAAACTATTGAGTGGGTGGATGATGCCAACCCTCCTTATCCCATTGATAGTTTTCAATATGAATTAGAAACACGTAATGAGATTATTACTGTCAAAGAAATTAAATCTACTGATGTGGCATTTGTTATTCCACGTGTAGATTGGGTTTCTGGAAATGTATATGATATGTATGATGAAGAATATAGTGATCAACTTATAGGTATTAATTTAATCTCTGGTGGTTTTGGTTATTCAGACCCTCCAACAGTAACTATTATTGGTGGTGGTGGTGTAGGCGCACAGGCAAGTTGTGTTATTATAGATGGAAGTATTGTTTCTATAGAATTAACATCAAGAGGAAGAGGATATACTTCTGCTCCAACCATAAACATTACAGGTGGTGGTGGAGAAGGTGGTTACGCAGAAGCAGTAATTTTAAAAGGATATAATGGTGCACAAAGGCTTGAAGATATAAATTCTGTTGTGATAACTGATGAGTTTAATGTTTATAAATGTTTAGACAATAATAAATTTTCTCAATCTACATATAAACCAATTGGAACTGTTGTAGATCCAGTAATTATGCCTGATGGTTATATGTGGAAATATATGTACAGTATCCCTATTGCTCTACGTAATAAATTCTTAACAGACGCATATATGCCTGTTATTAATTCATTAAGATCTCAATTTTATTCAAACGGAGAAATTCTTAACACAGTAATACAAAGTAGTGGAAAAGATTACACATTTGCTAATATTGTAGTTCAAGGAGATGGATATAGATCTTCTGATCCATTATTATTGGGTGCAGTAAATATTAGCAACCCTGGCAGTGGGTATACTTCTGGAGCAACTATGGTTGTAGACCCACCATTTTCTGGAGCTAACCTATGGGTTGATGGTGTCGGTATTATCTTGGGGCAAAAGATTGAATATAATAACAATCTTTATGAGTGTACAGTCTCTGGTGTGCTGGGGTCTCCTGGTCCAGTTCATAAATCTGGAATAGCAAAAAATGGAACTTCTTCTCTAAAATATATTGGAACAAGAGCAACTGGAACAGTTACTGTTGTTGGGGGACAAATCACTGATATTATTATGAGCGGTTCTGTTTATGAAATTAATATGTCTGATGGTGGTGAAGGATATACTTCTGCTCCAACAGTTCAATGCATTGATGCAGGCACAGGATTTGTTGGTTCTTGCATTATGCGAGGAACCTCTGTAGCACGTGTTGTTATTTTAGATTCTGGTGAATTATATGATGATGTTCCAGTAGTAGTTTTTGGAACTGAGTGGGAATCTAATACAACTTATTCTACTGGTGACCAAATTTATTATTCTAATAGACTATACACAGTAAGTACTGGCGGAACTACTTCTACCACACCTCCTACTCATACTACAGGTACAGTTACAGATGGTACTGCACAGTTAACTTATGCAGGCAGACCAGCTTCTGGAACTGCTGTTCTTAAGTATGGATCTGGTTATTCTAGTTTACCACAAATAACAATTCAACCAGTTTCTGGTGGTGGCGCAGGAACCGCATATTTCTCATCAGTGAAGTCAGAGGCTAAACTAATTCCTATTTTAGATAGTGGACAAATTGTTGGCGTTCAAATTGATGATGGTGGGATTGGATATACGTATGCAAATATAACCGTACAGGGCGATGGACAACTTGCTGAAATTACTGCAGACTTGTCTCCTGGAGATCTAGACACATTACAAGCCAACACTGAATTATTAACTCCAGATGGTCGTATTATGGCTTATCCAATTATTTCTGGTGGATATGGTTATGGTGTACCACCAAATGTAATTATTGATGGAGATGGAGTTGGTGCAGAGGCAGAGGCAGTAGTTGAGAACGGAGCAGTTACTAAAATTAATGTTCTGCAATATGGCACTGGATACAAATGGGCTACTGTTACTCTGGATGGCATTGGAAATGGAGCCACTGCCAGAGCTGTTCGTGCACCATATGGTGGTCACGGTAAAGATCCAGTTAATGGAACATTTTCTAGAACTTTAATGTTTTACACCAATATTTCTAAAGATACCAATCAAGGATTTAATGTTAATAATGACTTTAGACAATTGGGTATTATAAAGAATCCTAGAGAATTTGCAACAGACAGTTTACTAAAAACATCACTAGCATCAGCATGTTATGTAGTAACTGGAAATTTAGATACAGTTATTTTTACACAAGATATGACTGTTTATCTTGGAGAAATTGGTGGTAGAAGATTTAGAATAGTTGCAATCACGCCTACTGGCGCATTGTTGCAGTCTTTAGACAATGCCATACCTTTACCTGGCTCTACATTTATAAATGATAATGCTGAAACATTTAGTGCCACTGGGGTTTCTGCTCCTACGATGAATAAATATAGTGGTGATATATTGTTTATTGATAATAAACAATCATTTACTCCAACAGCAGACCAAACAGTTACACTTAGAACTGTTATTAAATTCTAATAAATAAAAGTAATTAACATTCCGAGAAGAGAACAGAATGATAGATTTCAACACAGAACCGTATAATGACGATTTTGATGAGGACAAAAAGTTCTATCGAATTTTATATCGCCCATCATTTGCAGTTCAGGCACGTGAACTAACTCAAATGCAGACTATTCTGCAAAATCAAATTAAACACCATGGGGATGCTATTTTTAAACAGGGTGCCATGGTTATCGCTGGAAACGCTTCTGTTGAGACGATAACGCAGCCAAATAAAGGCGCAGATTATATTAAACTGCAGTCAATCTATGGTGGTGTTGCTGTAGAAACATTTTTATCTTCATTAGATGGTGTTAATATTGTAGGATCTTCTGGAACTACTGCTCAAATTATTAAGACGCAGAGCCAAGAAAATGCAGATCCAACCACTCTTTATATTAGATACACAAATTCTGGTAATGATAATGAAACCAAATCGTTTTCTGATGGCGAGGTTATTACAACAGAAGATGAAGTTTATTCATTCCAGGTACAAACTACAGATGGAGTGGGTAAGGGTTCTCTGGCAACTGTACAACGTGGTGTTTATTATGTTAATGGACATTTCTGTTTGGTTGAGGAACAGACAATCGTTCTTGATAAGTATGACAATGCTCCTACTTATCGTGTGGGTTTAAATGTATCAGAATCTGTTGTTACACCAGAACAAGACGAAACGCTACTAGACAATGCTCAGAATAGTTACAATTTTGCTGCCCCTGGCGCTCATAGATATTATATTGATTTACAATTAACTAAAAAAGCACTTGATGATACTGATGATCAAGATTTTATAGAGTTAATTCGTGTTGATAACGGAACTATTAAGACTATTGTTGATGTAACCAAATATTCTCAACTTGGTGCAGAATTAGCTCGTCGTACTTATGACGAGTCTGGTAATTATACTGTTAAACCATTTCTTATTGATATCAGAGAACATAGAAATAATAATCGTGGTCAATGGGAACAAAATACAGATTATTTAACTGGTGATATTGTAACTAATGGCGGATATATCTACGTTGCTAAAAATAGTGGAACTTCTGTTACTACTGCCCCTGTTCATACTTCTGGTACTGCTTATGATGGTCCAGGTGCCACAGGTATTAATTGGGAATATAATCAATCTCCATATTACAACCGTGGTATATACGCTGATGGCGATTCAAGTAAATTAGCTATTGGTTTAGAGCCAGGAAAGGCGTACGTACAAGGATGGGAGATTGAAAAGAAATCTATAACTTATCTTGACATACCAAAAGCACGAGATTATGCACAAGCCACAAATTCAATTATTCCCGCAACTGTTGGAAATTATGTTTTAGTCAATAACATTAATAATCTACCACCAGTAGATGTATTTGGAATAGTTAAATTGATGGATGGTATTACTGGCGCATCAAATCGTGGTACGCAACAAGGTAATATTGCTGGTTATGCTCGTGTTCGTTTTATTGAATGGCACACTGGTCTTCCTTTTGGAACATCATCTGTTTATAAACTAGGTTTATTTGATATTCAAATGAACTCTGGTTATGATTTCAATCGTGATGTTAAATCTTTCTATTATGATGTATCTTCTGATCCTCAGCTAAGTTTTACTGCAGACGTTGAACCAGTATTAACACCATTGATCGGTTCTGTTACAGCTTCTGGAACTACTGTTACTGGCGTTGGCACTTCTTTCCAAACCGATCTGGCTGAGACAGATTATATTAAAGTTGGTAGTGGTTTATATAAAATTGCTACTATTGCATCACAAACATCTTTAACTTTGGCAACATCTTTAACTGCTACTGGCCAAGCATTTAGTCTGGTTACAACTGAAGTTCTAGAACCAGGAAATAACAGTTTAATTTTCCAGTTACCATATTATGCTGTTCGCTCTGTTCGCCAAGCAGGTGTTGGTGGTTTAAATGATACTACTTATACTGCATATCAGAAATTTACTCAGAATGCATCAGGTACAACTCTAAACTTGAGCACATCTGGAACTTTCGCTTCTGCAGCAGAGACGGATAACTACATCTGTATCGACAATGACGCTACAGCTGGCGGTGCAGTATTCACTCCAGTTAGTATCGTTCCCTCTGGTTCTAACGTAACTATTACTGTTCCTGCTGGACAATCTGGTCATTCTATTTCTGTAATTGCGGCAGTTATTCGAACAGGTGGTGGATATGAGAAGAGTAAAACTCTCACAACTGCTACTCCAAATACATTCACTACAGCTGCAACTGCTCAAGCTACTACATTATTATTGGAACATGCTGACGTGTTTCGTATCATTAGTGTTAAAATGGCTCCAGGTGTTGCATTTGGTGGAACACCAACTTCTGGTCAATATACATTAGATATTAGTGATCGTTATGAGTTTGATAATGGACAAAGAATTACACATTATGACCTTGCTAGATTAAATTTAAAACCTTCTTATACAGTCCCATCTAATCCTATTCAAATTGAATATGAGTATTTTGCACATGGTGTGGGTGACTATTTTGATGTTAATTCTTATATTAATATTGATTATTCTCAAATACCATCTTATTTGAGGGATTGTTTAGACTTTAGACCACGTATGGCTAATAAGAGTGGTGGTTCTACCAGAAACTTTGAAGGAACTGGTTCTTCAACATCATTGATGCCTAAACGTGGTATTGATGTTGAGACAGACTTTTCTTATTATCTTGGTCGCAAAGATAAAGTTGCTTTAGATTTTAATGGTAATTTCTTCCAAATCGCTGGCGTATCTTCATTAAATCCAGGTAGTCCAGAAGATACTGCGCTTGGAATGGTTATTTACAATCTAGAATTAGAACCATATACATTTGGTACAAATAATCAAAATGTATTGGCATCAAAGGTTGAGAACAAGCGTTATACAATGCGTGATATTGGAAAATTAGAAAAACGCATTGATAATCTTGAATATTATACTTCTCTTTCTTTATTGGAAACCGAGACCCAAGCACTAAAAACATTAGATTCTGATGGTTTAGACAGAACAAAATTAGGATTTGTAGTAGATAATTTTACTGGAAGTAAAATTGGCAACTCTAATTCTGCTGATTATTTTTGTGCCATTGATATGGGAAACCAAGAACTTCGCCCATTTTATACAATGAATAATGTTAATCTGCTGGAGAAAAATTCAAACGATGCGCAAAGAACATCTTCTAATTATCAGCTTCATGGTGATATCATTACTCTACCAGTTATCGAAGAACCAGTATTAGTAAAACAAGAATATGCTTCCAGATTAGAAAATATTAATCCATTTGCTATATTCACCTTTTTGGGTAATGTTAGTTTAAACCCACCTTCTGATGATTGGTTTGTTACAGATAGACTACCAGATATTGTTCAACAAGCTGAGGGTAATTATAATGTTATCAAATCATTGGCTGAAAAAGCTGGAGTTTTGGGAACTGTTTGGAATGCTTGGCAGAATGAGTGGGTTGGACAAACATTAACAGGCTCTCAAACATATTACAATTCAGGTGGTGCATCAGGAGTTAAAACATTTAATTTTGGTGGTAATATAGTTTCAACAATTGATCTTGGTGGTGCACGTGCTCCAGCCAGACAGGTAACTGTTGAATACAGCGCTACGCAAATTGGACAGTCTAGATCTGGTATTACTACTTCTTTAGTAACAAAAACAGATTATGAACAAGTTGCTGATAGAGTGGTTTCTACTGCAGTTATCCCTTACATTCGTTCAAGAAACATCTTAGTCCAAGCTAAAAAATTAAAACCAAACACTAAATTTTATGCATATTTTGATAATGTAGATATTTTAGATTATATAACTCCTGCCAACAAAATGGTTTATACACCAGGCAGTGGAACTTTTGATATAGATACTAACGTAGGTGGTGTTGCTTCTGAGAGCGATCGTAGAATTAATGGTGACTCTCAGGTGTGTTTGAACAGGGGAGATGTTATTACCAATTCAGCAGATACTGCAACTGCAGTAGTAGTTGGAAAAACTTATGACGCTGACAATGGTGTGTATACTCTAGATATTGTTAATATTAAAGGCACCTTTTCCGCTTCAGATAATTTTACTGGTTCTATTAGTGGTGCAAGTGGTACAGTAGTTTCTGTTTCTACTCCAACTGATCTAGTGACTAGCCTTAATGGAGAAGTTAATTTCTTATTCAATATCCCAGAAACAGATGCGGTTAGATTCCGTACTGGATCTAGAGAGCTAAAACTTGTTGATACTTCTACTGCAACTTCTAGTGACTGGACAAGTAAAGGTGTAGCCACATATCGTGCAGAAGGTATTCTTGAAACAAAACAAGCTACGATTAATGCTGTTAGAAACGCTGAACTGGTGCAAGAATTTGTAACTGAGAATCAAACCATCTATCAGAGCAGCGCAAGAATTGTTTCTGATACTGGTTGGTATGATCCACTGGCGCAGTCATTTTTAGTACAACAAGCTGGTGGTGCGTTCTTAACTAAAATTGATATTTTCTTTGCTAGTAAAGATACTGCTATTCCAGTTCAATTACAGATTCGTGAGATGATAAATGGAACCCCAGGAAAGAATATTCTTCCATTTTCTCAAGTAACTTTAAAACCTGAGCAAGTTAATATTTCTTCTAGTACAGTCACTTTAGACGGGGTAGATTATCCATCATATGATACACCAACAACATTTACTTTCCCGACTCCAGTATATGTTCAAGACAATACTGAATACTGTTTTGTTCTTCTTTCTGATTCAAACAAATATAAAGTTTGGATTTCTAATGTAGGAGATCAGATTCCTGGAACATCAAGAACTATTTCTGAGCAGCCATATGCTGGTGTGATGTTCAAATCACAAAACGCTTCTACATGGACTGAAGATCAAAATCAGGATATTAAATTTACTCTTTATAGAGCAAAGTTTGATACATCTGTTATTGGTAATGTGCAATTTGTTAATGATGTTCTACCATATGATAATATTGAAACAGATCCATTCCAAACTGTGAATGGTTCTTCTACTGTGCGTGTATGGCATTACGATCATGGTATGCCTTCTGGATCACGTGTACAAATTGATGGTGTCACTGCAGATGTAAATGGAATTCCTTTCGCTCAATTAAACGCCACTCATATTATCTCGAATGTAGATTTAAATTCTTACACAATAACAACAGCATCATCCGCAACTTCTTCTGGATATAGCGGTGGTGGTAGCGTAAGAGCAACTAAAAACATTCAATATGATCTGGTTAATCCAACTGTTCAGATGCAGACTTTCCCAGAAACGACTACGTCTTTCTCAATTAAAACAACTTCTGGTAAAGCAGTTGATGGGGGACAAACACCATATGTTATAGACACATCATTTAGCCCCTGTTTGAACATTGAGAATAATTCTTTTTATTCTCCTAGAATGATTTCTTCTGAAATTAATGAAAATAATTCTCTAGCAGGAAATAAATCAGTAACATTTGCTGTGGCAATTTCTACTCTAAATGATTCTGTATCCCCAGTTATTGACACTGCTCGTGCGAGTATGATTCTAATTTCCAATAAAGTTAATAGCCCAACTGAATCTAATGTAAATGTAGCTGCTTTAGATAACAAGTCTATCCTTACTGGTGCAACTGGTGCGTTTACTTTTAATGCCGCTGGAACTATTACTTCTACAAATTCTGCAGTTCGTACTGCCGCCACCGCCATTTCTGTTGGTAAATATGTTGTTATCTCTGGAGCAACAACATCTGGTAATAATGGAACATTCTTGGTAACTGGTAATACTGATGATGGGACTACTACAACTATTACCTTTAATACAACCTTTACTGGCGAGGCTGCAGTTTCTGGAACTACATTAACTCTAAGAGAATTATTTGCAGATGAGATTGCTCCAATCGGAAGTTCTAGCGCCAGTAAATATGTTACTGTTCCTATTAATTTAGCCCAAACATCAACATATCTACGTGTAAAATTCGCTGCAAATATCCCAAATGGATCAGATGTGCAAGTTTATTATAAGGCTTATGCTGGAGAAGCCAAACAATTAGATAGAACTAAATATACTCTGATGAGTCCAGATTCTGCTATCAATAAAGTTGAAAACGGCAATTCTACGTTTTTTGATGTAGACTACACTTTACAAGATATGACTCCATTTGATGTATTTTCTATTAAAATTGTAATGAATTCTACAAACAGTTCTGCTATCCCAAAAATTAAAGATTTAAGGATTATTGCTTGTGCATAATGTGAGTTTTTTAAAGGTTAGAGGGTACGATGGCTTAGTTAGAGACTCTTCTACGGGAGCCATTATAAATACTAATAAGGCAGAATATAATCATTATTTAAAACAAAAGAAACTGGTAGAAGAAAGAAAATCTCAGATCGAACAGATTTCTAAACATTCAGAAGACATAAATAATCTAAAGAATGAGTTGAGCGAGATCAAAGGTTTAATTCTTCAGCTTTTAAATAAATAGTTTGAAACAAAGGAACGCTTAAATGGCAACTATTACATTAAGATCGGCTAAAGGAAGTCCGCTAACGAATGCGGAAGTCGATGCAAACTTTAGTAATATTAATACTGAAGTTGGTACTAAACTAACAGCGACCGACTACAACGCTGCTGATATCCTTACAAAGATTAAAACCGTTGATGGCGCTGGATCTGGTCTTGACGCAGACTTGCTAGACGGTTTAACTACCGCTTCTGCTAATACTGCAAGCACCGTTGTTACTCGTGACGCTTCTGGTAACTTTTCGGCAGGTACGATCACAGCTACGACATTCTCTGGAACAATCTCTGGCGCAGCGGCTATTACTTCTGGTACAATCACTGGAATTACTGACCTAGCAGTTGCTGACGGTGGTACTGGTTCTTCTACTGCATCTGGTGCAAGAACTAACTTAGGTCTAGTTATCGGTACAGACGTGCAAGCCTACGATGCAGAACTTGCTGCTCTTGCTGGTCTAACTTCTGCAGCAAACGCTCTACCATATTTTACTGGTGCAGGTACAGCTTCTACAACAACTCTTTCGGCATTTGGGCGCACTCTTATTGATGATGCTGATGCTGCAACTGCTCGTACTACACTTGGTGTAGTTATCGGTACAGACGTACAGGCATATGATGGAGACTTATCTGCTATTGCTGGTCTTGCTGGAACATCAGGTGTTTATGTTAAGACTGCCGCAAACACTGCTGCTCTACGCACTTTAACTGCTGGTAATACAGGTATTACTATCACTAACGGTGACGGTGCTGCTGGTAACCCAACAATTTCTGCTGCAGTTACATCTGTTCAAGGTAACACAGGTGCTGTTATTGTTTCTGTTCCAGTTACATCTGTTCAGGGTAACACTGGTGCGGTGATTGTTACTAACATCTCTGGCAACGCTGCTACTGCAACCAATGTTGCTTGGTCTGGTGTTCAATCTCCTCCAACTGCACTAAGTCAGTTCTCGAATGATGTGCCATTTTTCCAATCAATTAATGCTCAGTATCTTTTTTCGCAGGGTGGTGATGGCACGAACACAGGAAATTGTAGACCATATGGCCAGGCTTGGCCCAATTCACCAACGGAAACTAACTGTGGTAACACACAAGGAATTTATATTAAATTTTGGGATGAGGGATCGCAATTTAGAGTAGGTTGGGTAAGAGCTAACTATAATTGTAATTGTGTGTGCAATTGCTAAACAATATTATAAACTCACCGTACAACATCTAAATAATAAATCTTAGGATTAAAAATGGCTAGAATTTTAAAAAATATTAGAAATAACCCTAAAGCAGCTGCTGGTTGGCAGATGCTAAACTATAATTATTGGGTAGATATTCGTTCTGATGAAATAGAAATAAAAGTGTGGGATAACATTACTGATGAAACTTATGGAAATGTTCAAAGAGTTAAATGTTGGGATATTATTAAATATTCAGAACTGAAAAAAATTCCAGGATTTGTTGATCAATCATTATGGACTAGAATTTCTCTATTACCTAGAAACGTACCATCTTCTTCCGATACTCCATATGAGTATTATGCGGATACACTACCAGCTGCTGCATTTGTAGATTTGCTATCGTCAACTATTATTTCTAAACCAGATG
>Ga0208784_1001290_pt1 | contig 10651 bp, 8 predicted proteins | sample DEB19_08_DNA_FD_184531 | JGI IMG/M metagenome (GOLD analysis project Ga0208784, IMG submission 184531) | Aqueous microbial communities from the Delaware River and Bay under freshwater to marine salinity gradient to study organic matter... | ecosystem: Environmental > Aquatic > Marine > Coastal ...
GGTAGATGTTGTCAGCCATATCCAGATAGTACTTCAAGGTTCATAATAGGAGAATTTTTTCAAGCTATCATTTGTGATAATAAATCGTTTAGTTTAGATAAGAAGTTGGTAAAAAGAATATTATGTGCATATGAGTAGCAATCCCTCTTGGATGCCAGACCCCCAGCTCAGAACGGCTTTGGGAGATTTTTTAGCGAGAACCAAGAAATTTCATAAAGGGTCCACTTACAAGGAGTTGCATAATTGGTCGGTAACGAAACCTGAGGAGTTCTGGAGTGAGCTCTGGGATTTTGTGGAGGTTATCGGTGATAAAGGTGAGCGCGCATATCTCCCAGCGCAACTCCCAGAATCAAAATTCTTCCCCGATGCTCACTTAAGTTATTTAGAGAATCTTTTAGCGCCTAAAACTGATATTTCACTTGTAGTTGAATCGGATATAAATAACTCTGCTGAAGTTCTAAGCCATCAGGACTTAAGAGAAAATATCGCCAAGCTTTCCTCTTTCATGAGAACGGCGGGCTTGAGCGAAGGGGAGCGAATAGTTTCGATTCTTCCCATTGGTTTTGAGGTCCTCTCCTTTCTTCTTGCTGGTTTTGAAATTGGTGCAACAGTTGCCGGCGCTTCACCTGAATTTGGTGATAGCGCAATAATTTCTCGGTTTAGTCAACTAGAGCCTCAAGTCTTAATTGCAACTACGAACTATCAATGGAATGGCAAAGTTTTTAACAGGAGAGAAACTATCGAAAAAGTTCTTGCAGCTATTCCTAGCATCAAAAATGTAATTCTTACCGATAGCAGCGAGCAAATCTCGGTGCCTGAAAATGTTAAAGTCACGTTCTGGAGCGATATTCCACTCTCTAATTCCTTGAAATTTACTCGAAGATCGTTTGATTATCCGGCTTATGTTCTCTTCACCTCTGGGACTACTGGAGTTCCCAAAGGTTTGATTCATCGTTCCGGTGGCGTGATGATCAAACATTTACTGGAGCAGAAACTACATTGCGATATTCGCCCAGGAGATCGAGTATGTTTTTACACCACCACTGGTTGGATGATGTGGAATTGGTCAATCTCAATTCTAGCAACCGGTGCCGAGCTTGTACTTTTTGATGGTTCGGCAAACTTTCCTGATGTCCTGAGATTGTTTCACTTTGCTGAAACTCAAAAGTTAACGCATCTTGGGCTCTCGGCGCGGTTACTAGATGTTGTTAAAGAGTCTGGCAAATCCATAAAGGAAGTTGGCGACCTCTCAGCGCTACGAACCATCATGGTGACCGGATCGCCACTTTCAGCGACGACTGCGCAATGGCTTAGCGAGCAATTTAACGGAGAGATTTTTATCGCGCCATTCTCAGGCGGAACTGATATTGCAGGAAGTTTTACCGGCCCCAATCCGTTATTGCCGTACTACCCAGGTGAGATGCAAGGACCACTTCTCGGCATGGACTTTGATGTCTTTGACGAGGAGGGTAAATCCCTTGGTGTGAATGAGTTGGGTGAATTAGTCTGTAAAAAACCTTTTCCTAGCGCGCCACTAGGCATCTGGGGAGATGAAGGTAATTCTCGGTTTCTCTCCACCTATTTCCATACCTGGCCCGGTGTTTGGGTACATGGCGACCTCACTTCCCACACTGAACATGGCGGGGTCATTATCCATGGACGTTCAGATGCAACTTTAAATATTTCAGGTGTTCGAATCGGCACTGGTGAAATCTATTCTGCACTTGAGGGCGTTGCAGAAATCTCCGGAGCGCTTGCCATTGCACAACCCTGGCAAGGGGATCAGCGCATAGTTCTTTTTCTCGTCTCCAACAATCAAAGTCAGGTTTTTTCGCAGGAAATTAAGGCATTGATACGAGGCAAGACCTCACCAAGACATGTTCCTGGAGTCATTCATTTCGTTTCAGATTTACCTCGCACCTTTAATGGCAAGTTAGCAGAAGTGGCGGCTACGGACCTTGCAAATAAAAGGCCTGTCCGGAATCTGGCGTCACTCGCAAATCCAGAGTGTTTGCCCGAATTGGCTTATTTGTTAGAGAATGGCCATTGACTTAGCTCACGATTAGCTCCAACCTTATACATATCTGTAAGTCGCTCAGGGAGGTGGTTGGCGTGGAGGAGAATACCTCTGTCAACTCAGTACTCGTAGGGCTTAATGCAGTAAAGCGAATAAATGAAGGCGAAGAATCCGCGAAAAATAATTATTCGCCCCATTTAAAGTGGCTGACCGAGTGGCTATCCAAATTGGGCCACGGCGCCCCCGATGCTCGCCTACTTCAAACGCTCATCTTGCGCAGCCCAAGCCATTTAGGTTTGCGAGCAATTTCCATCATGATTATCGATGAAAATGACAATGCACGAAATTTTGCAGCTCACGGATATCCAGAAGATGCTTTGAAACTTCAAAATATGTATACGACTATCGAAGAGAAACTTCCCTCGGTCGATGCGATGTTAACGGGTAAAGCGGTTTTTCTTCGCAGTCGTGAACAGCTCGAGGGCTACAGCAGTTATTTACGCGCCTGGGTCTCATACATCCCGTGGATGACTTCTTTGATGGCCTTTCCTCTTGTCGATAATGAACGTTTGCGGGGTTCAGTCGTGTGGGCGTTTGAAAACGACAATGCCCAAGAGGAATTTGGAATGCAATTATTTACCTCCCTAACAATGATTATTCAATCAATGATGTCAGAAGAATTTAAAGATTTACGAGGCGGGCCCAATAATCAAATTCAAAAAAATGTGAATCCGATTTCAACTAATGCACTTAAAGAGAATTACCACATGTCAGATCGTCAGATTCGAATTGCTGAAATGATTGCCGACGGTGCGACCAATCGTGAAATCGCTCAAACTCTTTCATTTAGTGAATCCACTGCTCGATACGAAACTATTAAGATTTATGAGCGACTTCAAGTAAAGAACAGAGCGCAAGCATCATCGATGATTCGAAGCTACTTAAGACCGAATTAATTTACGTGTCTTAACACTTCTCCAGGAGTTGTCCCCATGTGGTCGCCGTTCTTAATGACTATCTCTCCATTGACAACGACATAATTCACGCCAGTCGGGAACTGGTGGGGATCTTCATAGGTAGCCCAGTCGCTTATTTTGACTGGATCAAAAATAACGAGATCCGCCTTAAATCCGTTTTTTATCAAACCACGATCAGGAATACGGAGTTTTTTCGCTGGCACGCTTGTAGAAATTTGAATCGCACGTTCTATAGAGATTTGATCACTCCCTACATAGCGACTGAGCACGCGGGGAAAAGTGCCGTACGAGCGAGGATGTGGAACTCCGATTCCAGTTGGACCATTCGGATCAAGAGAGAGTCCATCTGAACCGACCATTGCCAGCGGATGGGCGAAGACGGTACGTACATCTATTTCATTTCGCCCAAAGGCGATGATTGCAAGGGCGTGGCCCATTTCAGAGAGGAGTTCTAAAGCCAAATCATCCGGAGCTTGATTGACTTCACTTGAAATTTCGGTAATTCGCTTTCCCACGAGATGTTGAAATTCGGGAAAGACTGAGGCGATTTGATAATTCTCCCAAACTATTCCAATTTCTATCCAGCGAGCTTTTATCTTCTCGCGGACTTTGCCATCTTTTAGGCGAATTCGCATTTGCTCGTCGCCTCCCTCCTGAGACCAGTCAGGAAGTATTTGACTTAAGGGACAAGACCCAGCGATATAGGGATAAACATCAGCGTTAATTTCACATCCCGACGCATTTGCTTCTTCAATTCTGGAAAACGCTTCTTTTACTCGTCCCCAATTTCTCTCTCCAAGAGCAACAAGGTGACTTACTTGAATCCGAGCTTTAGATCTCTCAGCGATTCGAATTATTTCTTCAATCGACTTCATTAGGTTATTGCCATATTCCCGCATGTGAATGGCAAAGATTCCATCGAATTCTGCTACCGCTTCACCTAGAGCGACAAGTTCATCTTCTGAAGCGTATGAAACTGGAGTTAAATTTAAACCGGTAGAAAATCCAAAAGCGCCACTCGCAAGATTTTCACGGAGTAAATCTTTCATTCGGGAGATCTCTTGTGGTGAAGCAATTTTCTCACCAAAGCCAGCAATCGCGGTGTGTATTGGGATGTGACCAATTAACGTAGCGACATTTAAGGAAATGCCGTTATTTTGAAGAACCCTCATAAAATCGCTTTGAGTTCGCCAATTCCAATCAATTGCAGGGTCTACATCAATAAAAGCCAGACCCGACCGGAGCGGATTCTCCCGTTCTGAATAGGGATTAGGCGCGACTCCATAACCACAGTTCCCGATAACTTCGGTGGTGACGCCTTGCCTAATTTTGCTCTGGGCTAGTGGATTTGAAAGAAGCGTCAAGTCAGAGTGCGTATGAATGTCTATAAAACCTGGGGCGAGAATCTGGCCAGCGATGTCTATTTTCTCCTTCGCAGGCAAGTCCGAATTGGTTATTACAAGCGAATTGTTTTCAATTCCCACATTGACCTTTATTAATGGAGAGCCAGATCCATCTGCTACTAGCCCTCCACTAAAAAGTACGTCGAGCATTATTCTTTAATTCTGAAAATTGCATCAACTTCAACTGGAGAATTCAGTGGCAACGATTTAACTCCAATTGCAGTTCGTGTGTGCTTACCTCGTTCTGCCCCGAATACATTGAGAATGACTTGACTTGCGCCATGTCCCACTAGGTGTTGATCGGAAAAACCATCAGCGCTCGCCACATAAAGACCAAGGCGCACAACATATTCAATTCGATCGAGGGAGCCAAGTTCTTTTTGAACCGATTCAAGAACGTTCACCGCACACTGCCAGGCGCACTCTTGGGCTAGCTTCATGTCTACATCTTTACCAACAAGTCCAGTAGCGAGCATTTGATCACCCCGTTTGGCGACTTGACCAGAGGCATAAAAATTCCGATCCATAAAACGGATGGCCGACAATGAGATATTAAACGGTGAATCAGGACTCTTGCTTAACGATTCTAAATTCTTATCTGGGTTCACGGGGGAGCCTCTCTCTGAGATTGGACGAGTCTGGACGAATCTGGCTTGGGAATGTTTCGCCTCATTATGCAGGATATTGCTTCTTTACACCAGGAGTTGATTCACATTTTATCTAGTATTAATGGTGATCAAAACCTCTTCCCTCAGAACGTAAAAAGTCTTTATGATTTTGCTATGTCGAACACAATTGATATCAAGCGCGAGAATTTGATTGAACTAGCTAAAAAAGTAACGAGTTTCAAAAGTGATCTGGATAACGAGGGTGACTTAGCTAATTACATTTCAACTCGACTAAAAAAAGCTGGAATCGAAGTGCATGATGAGGAAGTCGTTGCAGGTCGACCAAACGTTATTGCGACGGTGCGGAGCAAGGATAGAGATCAATTACCTTTGGTGATAAATGCACATATGGATGGCGCATTCCATCTCACAGGTTGGTCAAGAGATCCGCTTGAGGGCTGGCAAGAGGGCGATAAATTATTTGGAGCGGCGATTTCGGATATGAAAGGCGGCTTGGCGTCAATGGTCGCCGCAATTGAAGCGCTCAACGAAAGAAAAGATCTTCCACGTGATGTGATTCTGCAGGCAGTTATGCATCATGACACCGTAGGTTTGGGTACAAAATATGTGCTTGCATCAGAAGGACCCTACGAAGGATATGGGATCTGTGGCGAACCATCTAATATGAAAGTTCATTACGCACATGGTGGTGCAGTCAAATTTAAAATCACAGTACGCGGACATGCTGCGCACGTTTCCAGGATTGAAGATGGTGTCGATGCTCTCAAGTCGGCAGTTGGTCTGTATCAAAAAATCTCGAATATGAAACCTACAGGCTCACCAAATCCACACCTGCCCAATCTGCCAACGGTATTTGTTGGAATTCTCAATGGCGGTTTTGCTGCCGGCTGCGTCGCTCCACAAGCAGAGCTTTTAGGTGATATTAGAACGTTGCCAGATATGAATCGAGAGACTGTTTACAGGGATCTGCAGCAGATAATTTCTGAGAACCAAGTTCCGGGCTGTGAGTATGAAATTAAGATTACAGCCGCCCAAAAGGGGCTCCTTGGAACATCAGATTCTGTAATTATTCAAGCGCTTAACAGTTCTTTTCAAAAAGTGAGGGGACATGCAGTAGAGATTTCTCGTGCCATGCCGACGCAAGCTTTTGTTACTGACGGCGCAGATATGGCCGCAGCTGGTTTAGAAACTGTTGTGATGGGTCCGGGGGATTGGAAATACGCTCCAGATGAATTTATCTCAATAAAAGATATGCATGACGCAGCTCGTATCTATGCTCAAACCGCCTTTGAATTGCCGCTGAGGTAGCTAGTGAAAATTGGTTACGTCAGCGATGAAATGTTCGTGGCAATTTCTGATGCTCACCTAGAATTTAGAGATGCCGTAAACGCGGGAATTTATCTCTTTAAATCTGCGCCATCTGGTGCCGTATACGGCGAACTGCCTTATGGCAAATACCAAGTAATTATTAGTCATCCTGATTTCGGGTCAAAAATAACTTCATTTGACTATTCACCTGACGGGAAACCAGCTCAGTTCAGAATGATGTCCAAGAAATTAACTGGGTACATCTGGCCAAAATGGAGTCAATCTGGCGAGAGCGCAGAAATGAGATTTAGTTCGCACGAAGTAATTGATGTGACGTTATGGAAAATGGGATGGGAAGTTGAAAAAATTCGCGAACTTGGACGTTTTGAACCTTTCGCACCGAGCGGTGATTGTCAAACACTTCCTGATGGTGACATCTCACAAAGCGGAGTTCGGTGGAATCACGAACGTTTTCAATATCCTCCGGATCTAGAGGCTCGTACAATTGTGGCCCCGGAAGATTCAGGTCTCTACTATATTCAACTTAAATCAATAACTGGCGAGAAATTTTCTTTTCCTTGGATTGTTGCCCCGAAAGTTCCAACTTCTGAAATTGCGGTTCTTACTTCAAATATCTGCTGGAATGCCTACAATGATTGGGGTGGCCGAAGTAATTATGTCGCAGCAAATAAGTTACCGGACGCACCAGCGATATCTACAACGCAAGAATCTCCCTGGTTTAGACCGACGGGTGCAATCTGGTGGGTTGACAACACCTTCGAACCATTATCTTTTGACCGCCCAGAGCCAATTAACAATATAGATCTTGACGATGACATCACTTCACCAATTAGAAAGATTGGATCTGAACATCTTGTAGCGGGCGAGTGGCGATTAATGGGGTGGATGGAGCGTGAAGGGTTCAACTTCGATCTCTACTCGGAAAATCAATTTCATGACGGAATTTTAAATTTAAAGGAGTACAAAGTCCTCGTTTTAAGTACTCATCCAGAGTATTGGACAGTTACCATGTATGAAAAATTGAAAGCATGGGTGCAAGAGGGTGGAAAACTCCTCTATCTCGGGGGAAATGGCATCAATTGCAGCGTTGAATTACATGATGATGCCATGACGGTCTTTGATATGGATCTGAGCGAATGGTTGCCTCATCGCGCATATACCGGTGAAGGAGCTTTGATACCTAGTCGTTTTGGTCTCAGGCACGAAAACGAGAGTAATTTACTCGGAGTGTTAATGAGTTTTGCTGGCATGGGTAGTGGAGCCCCCTACCAAGTGAAATCTGCAAACCATCCAATTTTCGCAGGAACTGGACTTTCCGATGGTGATCAATTTGGATTCGAGACTCTCGCAGTTCGATGTCCTGGCGGAGCATCCGGTCATGAAACGGACAAGATGGATCGATTCACCCCCAGTGGGACGCAGTTACTTGCCCAAGGTTTAAATGGACCAGGTGCCGGAGCAGATTTGGTCACCTATTCGACTCCCAATGGTGGATTAGTGATCAGCGTTGGTTCCATAAATTGGGTTGCTGGGCTTCCCATAGATAGCACGCTCTCAAAAATCACCAGAAATATGTTTAAGCTAGCGCTTGGTAATTAACCAAATGATTAGTAATTTTGTCGATACTTCTTCTAGCATTATTTGAGTTGGGCTGACAAACTACCGGCTATGACTAAATCCCTCCATGCAACCATTACAAAAATTGAAACTGTTGCGGTAAATCCAGTTGTCCACCCTTCTCTAGTTGTCCAGGGTTCGAGTGGAACTCACGATAAATCGAATTTTCTTATCGTTCGAGTGACAACTTCAGCAGGCGTTACTGGTATTGGTGAAGTGAGTGGAACTTTGGGGTGGAGTGGCGAAGATAGTGGCACCGCGCTCCATGCCATCAGAAGTGCGATTGCGCCAAAACTCATTGGCAAGCCCCTTGCACCAGTAGAAGGGTTGCAAGATTTGATGGAGACGGCGCTCGCCGCGAGCCCTTTTACCAAAGCTGGAGTGGCTACTGCGCTCTGGGATGCATATGCGCGGACCTTGGATATCAGTATGGCGGAGGCGCTCGGTGGGGCGATTCGCAAGGTAATCCCGATCAAATTTTCATTAAGTGGCGATAAAGATCGAATTAAGTTGGTCTATGAAACTGCAAGCAAGATGGGTTTTCATGCCTTTAAGTTGAAAATTGGAAAAGATCCAGTCGATGATGGTGAGCGCTTTGCCTTTGCACGTAAATTAGTAGGGGATCACACATTCTTGGGAACGGATGCTAATACTGGTTATCGAAGAAGTGAGGCGCGACTTGCTGTTGATTTAATGCGCCCTTACAAGCCGGCCTTCCTTGAGCAACCAGTTGCTGCAGGAGATCTTCAAGGTATGCATGAGTTAAAGGAACTTGGAATTCCCGTTGTTGCAGATGAATCTGTTTTCCGCCTTGAAGATTTGGTAGCTGTTCTCCGCGCTGATGCTGCTGATGTAATGAGTATTTATGTTGGAAAAAGCGGTGGGCCAAATAAGGCAGTGCAAATGGGGCGGATTGCTGATGCCTTCGGTTTGGATTCAGTTATTGGATCAAATGGAGAGTCTGGCGTTGGTGCAGCTGCGCAACTTCAGGTTGCAGCTGCGATGCCAGGCCTGTCTATGCGTTTTCCTTCAGACATCATTGGTGAGTACTACTATTCCGATGGAATTCTTGAGAAACCGTTAGATAGCGATGGAAAAGTAGTTCGTATGCCAGACGCGCCCGGGTTAGGTGTATCTCTCAAGCCGGAGATAGCCGCGTCCTTCGCTGAAATTTAATGTAGTCGCTGACTATGGTGCGAAGTATCCATGCTCCGATAGTCGATATTGAAATTCTGCCAATCAGCCCGGTAGTGCACCCTTCCCTTGTGGTGCAGGGGGCCAGTGGAATTCATGATTTTTCCAATTTTCTTATTGTCCGGGTCACCACTGCAGCAGGAGTCTCAGGAATCGGTGAGGTCAACGGCACGCTCTATGCGGTTGGCGAGGATGGCACCACCGCAGCGCACGTCATCCGAAATGTTCTAGCACCGAAGTTAATTGGAGAACCCATCTCGCCGGTAGAGAACTTGGAGGCAATAGTTGAAGGGGCTTTGGCTGGAAGTTTATTTACCAAGGCTGGAGTGGCTACCGCTCTGTGGGATGCATATTCACGAACATTAGATATTTCGATGGCGCAAGCGCTCGGCGGAGTTCGAAGGCGCGAAATCCCAATCAAGTTTTCGTTAAGTGGAGATACGGATCGAATCAAGCATGTCTATCAAAGCGCCACGAACTTAGGGTTTCGAGCTTTTAAATTAAAAATTGGAAAAGATCCGATTGAAGATGGAAAACGTTTGGCTTTTACAAGAGCTCTGGTCGGTGAGAACACTTTTCTTGGCACCGATGCCAATATGGGGTATCGCCGGAGTGAGGCGCGGCTGGCGGTCTCTCTTATGCGGGAGCAGAGACCCGCTTTTTTTGAGCAACCACTCGCTGCAGGCGATCTTCGGGGTATGCGTGAGCTCAGAGAATTGGGATTGCCAATAGTGGCTGATGAATCTGTGTTCCGCGTAGCTGATCTCGTTGCTCTTTTGCGCGCTGAGGCTGCCGATATCGTTAGTATTTATGTGGGTAAAAGCGCAGGTCCGAGCAAGGCTGTTCAAATGGGCTTAATTGCAGATGCCTTTGGTATTGACTCCATAATAGGTTCGAATGGGGAATCTGGTGTGGGTGCAGCTGCCCAGCTCCAAGTCGCCGCTGCCTTGCCAGGATTATCCGCGAGCGTTCCCTCCGACATAATTGGAGAGTTCTATTACGCGGAGAGCGTTCTTGAATCGAGGCTCGATAGCGACGGAAGTGTCGTGCGCTTGGCCGACGCCCCAGGTCTTGGAGTTACCCTCCAACCGCAATATCTCGAGCGTTTTACCTCGCTCCGTTAGCACCTTGGCGCCCATCTATATTTTGTAACAAAATTTGATGAGAGTTACCATTTTTATTGACTGTTTTAGAGTGAAGCGCGCTCTAGTCTTTGACCCTGTTTATGAATACTCTTCCCAACAATCGTTCTCCGAGAAGTCAGCACTTTGCTTAACTGACTTTGAAGCGAACTCAAGTCCGGAGGGATTATCTATGCAAAAGCTTTTCCGTAAGGTTTTGGTGTTGGGGCTTGTTTCTTCTCTTGCCCTCAGCATCCCCTTAATTACTTCTGCAAGCGCTGCTACTAAGAAGCCTGCAGCAAAAACAACAACCAAGAAGCCTGCAGCGAAGCCAGCAGCGAAAGCCGCTGCTCCGAGCGTGCTT
>Ga0208784_1001291_pt1 | contig 10645 bp, 8 predicted proteins | sample DEB19_08_DNA_FD_184531 | JGI IMG/M metagenome (GOLD analysis project Ga0208784, IMG submission 184531) | Aqueous microbial communities from the Delaware River and Bay under freshwater to marine salinity gradient to study organic matter... | ecosystem: Environmental > Aquatic > Marine > Coastal ...
TAGCATACATCCTTTGGTATACGTTGTTTCAAGATCATAAAAACGTAGCTATCCTAGCTAACAAGTCTTCGACTGCTCGAGGTATCCTTTCTCGTTATCAGATGATGTATGAGAACTTACCCAAGTGGATGCAGCAGGGTGTAGTCAACTGGAACAAAGGTGACGTTGAACTCGAGAACAGTTCTAGAATCTTTACGGCAGCCACAACTGCTGCCGGTATTCGTTCTCAGTCAGTCAACTTACTATATATCGACGAAGCGGCAATCATTCCAAACACAGTAGCTGATCAGTTCTTTACGTCGGTGTATCCAGTAGTTTCAGCCGGTCAAACGACTAAGATCATCATAACTTCTACACCTTTAGGTTACAATCATTTCTGGAAGTTCTGGAACGATGCTGTTAACGGGAACAATGACTTCGTTCCATTGTTCATTCCTTATCATGAGATACCTGGAAGAGATGACAAGTGGCTAGAAGAACAAAAGAGACAGCTCGGTGAACTCAAGTTCAATCAAGAAGTACTTTGTAACTTCCTTGGGTCATCCCTAACATTGATCAGCGGTGAAGCTATTTCAAAGATGTCGATAACACCGCCGATCTACAGCAACAGTGAAGGTTTGGACATCTTTGAGAACGTGGATCCAGCTCATGTCTACGTAACCTGCGTCGATACAGCAAAGGGTGTAGGAGGAGATGCTTCAGCTTTTTGCGTCATAGACATAACAACGATTCCATATAAGATAGTGGCTAAGTTCAAAAGCAACGAAATAAGTCCACTACTGTTACCGAATATCATTTATCAGGTAAGTAAAACTTACAACGATTCATACGTATTGATAGAACTCAATACAAACGAGCAAGTACCTCATATCTTACACTATGAACTAGAGTACGACAACGTAGTCTGGACTATGAAAGATAAAGGTATGCAGACAGTTTCAGCCGGCTTCAAGAAACAAATGAAGCCGGGTGTCACCATGGATAAGAAAGTGAAGAGGATTGGGTGCCATAACTTAAAATCATTAATAGAAACAGGGAAGCTTTTGATCACGGATGCTGACATAATATCAGAGCTATCAACGTTCATAGAGAAGCGTGGTAGCTTTGAGGCAGATGAAGGTTATCACGATGATTTAGTTATGTCACTAGTGTTGTTCGCTTGGCTCATCACCACTAGGTATTTCAAAGAAATAAATACAGTGGATCTACGAAAAGCTCTGTACGAAGAAAAGATGCGGCAGATTGAAGAAGACATGCTTCCCTTTGGCATTGTTGATAATGGACTTCCTCCCCCAGAAATAGTAGAGACGTCTGAGTTTGAAAAGTTTCTATTGAGTATGGATTAAAATCGTAAAATTATAAATACTTTAAACATAATTTAACCATCTTTTTGCCAAAGGGAGATAGAAGATGCCATTCCAAGTAAGTCCCGGAGTCAACGTAACCGAAATCGATTTAACTACGATTGTTCCTGCAGTTTCTACAACTGAGGGTGCAATCGCTGGCGTATTTCATTGGGGTCCTCTCGAGAAATCAGTACTAATCGACAGCGAAGACAAGCTCGCAGCTCGTTTCGGTAAGCCTTCAAACCACAACCCAGAAACATTTTTCACGGCTGCAAACTTTCTTGCCTACGGCAACAAGCTTTATGTCTCCCGTGCTGCAAATACTACTGGCTTTTCAAACACCGTTGCTTCTGCAAACGTAAACGGCAATACATGGATAACATCGAGCTCCGTTGCTGATGGTGTTTCAGCCGGTGATATAGTCTATGGTGCAGGTATTCCAGAAGGAACTGTTGTAGTCGAAGCAAATACTACTGTCGTAATTATGTCCAAAGCTGCAACTCTAGGTAATAGTTCTGTTGCATATATTAGTAGCTATTCATTTACAAATCCAAATTCTGTTTTTTCTGCTGTTGCAAACACCGGGCCACTCGATGCCGACAGTGATCTTGCTCACTTTGTAATTAAAAATGAAGATGATTACTTAGTCAAGCAAGATCTATTTCCTGCAACTACCACAGTTAACTACGCTGCTAAGTACCCAGGCTCATTGGGTAATTCATTAAAAGTTTCAGTCTGTGATTCAGCTGAAGCTTTTTCTTCAAATGTCAATGCATTCGTAGCAAACAACACTCTTTACAATATAGGTGATTCGACCAAGATAGCTAACGCCGGCATAACGTTTGTTGTCGGTAGCAATGTAGCTACTGTATTCATTGCTAACTCAGCAGCTTCTCTTTATACATCAGGAAACCAAGATTCTTGGGGTGCTGCAAACGGAATGATTGCTTTTATCAATGATAATTTTAAAGTCAATGATATACTTACTGTAGGAAATTCTGAATTAGGTTTCCAAGAACTTAAGATTACAGCTCTTGCTGCTAACGCAGTTTATGCAGCTGGCAACAATACTTTCCAAATTAACTTCTCCAGTAACTACAATCTATTTAGCAACTTCTATTCAAACACCATTAGTCGCAGTTGGGAATACTACAACAACGTAGATCGTGCTCCTGGCCAAAGTGATTACGTAAGACAATTCGGTAACACATCCGCAAATGACGAACTCCATGTTGTAGTTTCAGATGAAGATGGTAAATTCACCGGTGTTCCTGGTACAATCTTAGAAGTATTTGAAGGTTTATCAAGAGCAACTGATTCAAAGACAGAAGACGGTGCCACTCTTTACTACAAAACAGTTCTAAATGATAATTCAAATTATATTTGGTTTGTTAAAGATAGAACAAACGCTCCATCAAATACGGCATTATCTGTAACAAGCAGCACGAATGAAACTCCTTTCTATGGTTCATTTGGTGGTGGGCAAGACGGATCTAATGAATCAAACGTCCCTGTCAATGTTCTAACAAAAGCTTACGATCGCTTCCGTTCAACAGAAGAGATAGACGTATCTTTGATACTACAAGGTAAGGCACGAGGTGGTACTTATGGTGCTCAGCTTGCAAATTATCTAATCGATAACGTTGCCGAGTATAGAAAAGATTGCGTAGTATTTGTTTCACCAGATCGCGGAGACGTCGTCAACAACATTGGTAAAGATGAAGCACAGGATATAGTGCAGTTTAGAAACTCTCTAAGCTCCACATCTTATGCAGTCCTAGATTCTGGTTACAAGTATCAGTATGACAAATACAACGACGTATATCGCTACATCCCATTAAACGGTGATATAGCTGGTCTTGCAGTTCGTACAGATAACTTAAGAGATCCATGGTGGTCACCTGCTGGTTTCAATCGCGGTCAGATAAAGAACATCATCAAGCTTGCGTATAACCCACAAAAAGCTGATAGGGATATTCTTTACAAGAGCGACATCAATCCAGTCTGTGTATTCCCTGGACAAGGAACCGTTCTTTTTGGTGATAAGACAATTCTCGGCAAACCCAGTGCGTTTGATCGCATAAACGTTCGCCGCCTATTCATCGTCCTCGAGAAAGCAATAGCAACTGCTGCTAAGTTTACTCTCTTCGAGTTCAACGATGAGTTTACACGTGCTCAGTTTAGAAACTTAGTTGAACCTTTCTTACGAGATGTACAGGGCCGACGCGGTATCTATGACTTTAGAGTCGTGTGTGATGAAACAAATAATACTCCTGAAGTTATTGACCGCAACGAGTTCATAGGAGACATCTATATCAAGCCTGCAAGAAGCATCAACTTCATCCAGTTGAACTTCGTAGCGGTTAGAACTGGTGTTGAATTCTCTGAAATTGTTGGTAGATTCTAATAAATAACATAGATAACAAAGGAGAATTCTATGGCCTTTAATATTAACGAAATTAAAAGTCAAATGCTTTTTGACGGTGCTAGACCGTCATTGTTCCAGGTAACCATGCAAAATCCAGCTAACTCAGTAGCTGATATTAAACTTCCGTTTATGTGTGAAGCCACTGCTCTCCCAGCCGCAAATCTGGGAGAGGTACAGGTTCCATACTTTGGAAGATTTATCAAGCTAGCTGGTACACGTACGTATGATGATTGGACCGTTACAATTATCAATGATGAAGATTTCTTAGTTAGGAATGCGCTTGAAGAATGGTCAAACCGTCTAAATACTTTCCAAGGTAACATTCGTGCCTTTGGATCTGCTTCACCTCTCTTGTATAAATCACAGGCTCAGGTTGTTCAGTATTCAAAGACCGGTGTTCCTATTCGTACGTATCAATTTAATGGAGTGTTCCCCAAAGTAATTGGTGACATTGCACTAAGTTGGGCAGACGGTAACGCTATCGAAAGATTCCAGGTGACATTCGCAGTAGATTATTGGGAAGTTTCTGGTGGCATTACTGGCAACGCTGGCGGCGTATAATATAAATGGAGGCCTAGCGCCTCCATTTTTTAGTGAGATAATATAATGGCATTAAATTTAAATTTATTTGGATTCCAATTCAAACGAAACAAGCAGTCTGAAAAAGATACTGCTGTTTCGTTTGTCACTCCACAGTACGACGACGGCGCCGTCAATGTTGTTGCCGGTGGAGCTTACGGAACTTATGTTGACATGGAGGGCTCCGCTCGTTCTGAAGCGGAGCTTGTCACTAAATACAGGGAGATGTCGCTGCATCCTGAAATAGATGCAGCTATATCTGATATCGTGGATGAAGCAATAGTCGTCGACGACAAGCAAAGCCCGGTATCATTGGATCTCGAGAAATTAAATCTTCCACCTAAAGTCAAAGCAGCTTTCCTTCAAGAGTTTGAAGAGATTCTTAGGTTGTTAGAGTTCAATTTCCGTAGCTATGACATCTTCAAAAGATGGTATGTAGACGGTAGGATGCTTTATCACGTGATCATCAACGAAGACGCTCCACAAAAAGGAATCATGGAGCTACGTTACATTGATCCACGTAAAATTAGAAAAGTACGTGAATTAAAAAGAAAACCTGTTCCTGGTGTAGGAGCTGTAGTTAATCAAACTGAAAACGAGTACTACATCTTCAATGAAAGAGGTTTTGGAAATCAAGTCTCAGCAGTGTCAAGCACTTCTGCAGGTACTGTAGGAATTAGAATATCACCCGATTCAATCGTACATGCTACGTCTGGATTGATGGATAAGAACAATCAATTAGTTTTAGGATATTTGCATAAAGCTATCAAACCTTTGAATCAGCTTAGATCTCTTGAAGATGCAACACTCATCTATAAGATATCACGAGCACCCGAGCGTCGTATATTCTACATCGATGTAGGTAATCTTCCAAAGATGAAGGCTGAGCAGTATCTTCGTGATATCATGACACGATTTAAGAATCGTGTAGTATATGATTCATCTACTGGTGAAATACGAGACGACCGTAAGTTCATGACGATGTTGGAAGATTTCTGGCTACCACGAAGAGAAGGTGGAAGAGGAACGGAGATCTCAACCCTACCCGCTGGTCAATTGGCAGGCGATTTGGAAGACGTTAAGTACTTTCAAAGGGGATTATACAAGTCTCTTAACGTTCCAATTAATAGGTTGGAACCAGACAATACCTATTCAATAGGTAGAGCGACTGAGATAACAAGAGACGAAGTCAGGTTTACTAAATTCATAAGTCGTCTTCAAGATAGATTTTCAATATTATTTTCTGAGATACTACAGAAGCAACTTATACTAAAGAAGATCATTACACCTGAAGAATGGGAACAGATCAAATATAATGTTAATTTCAAGTATGCCAAGGATAATCAGTTTGCAGAACTCAAACACATTGAAATGATGAGAGAAAGATTGGGCATACTACAAGCAACAGATCCATATGTTGGCAAGTATTACTCGACTGAATGGATTAGAAAAAATGTGTTGCAGCAATCAGAAGATGATATTGAAATGCTCAATGCTCAGATACAAAATGAAATTCAAACAGGCGTAATACAACTACAGATGCCTGTTGATGAAACACAACCAGCAGAACAACCTGCGAATAAATGATTTATAAATAGGAGTATGTATGGCAGACGTAATTGATTTAATTAAATATGCAGGTGAAAACAAACCAGTTGACTTCACAAACTCTTTTGAAGAGTTGATGGGGCAAAAAGTACTTAGCGTGTTAGACGCAGCAAAACAAAGCGTTGCTTCAGGTATATTTAATGGAACTACGGAACAACCAGTAGAAGTTGAAGACGAAGCAGAAACGAACATCGATAACGGAGATTCATATGCGGACTCTTAAAGAGATTAAGGCTCTCTACGATACAAAGCAGCCAAGTAAAGAAAAAGATAAGACCACTCAAACTCCCGGTTTAGATATCAAGTCTGCTGATGAGAAGCGCTTTGCTGATAAGCACGTAATACAAAAGATTGCTGATCGCAATGGAAACGGTGACGACGTATTCAATGCTACTAATGTCAACGGCGTAGAGCGCAGCCCAAAGCACGGCTATAATCCCGGTGAAGATGAAAAAGTGTATGAAGGCTACGTAAGCCTTGCACAACAGAGAGCAGTATGGGCTACTCGTAAAGACGGCGGCAAAGGCCATCCCGACAATAAAAAGAAAAAGATGAAAGAAGAAGTTGAGATCGATGAAGCTTCAAAGGGTCCTATGGATCCTGAGAAAAAAGCAAAAAGCGCTATCGACACTATATTGAAGAATCACGAAGAGCCTGCACCAGAAAAAGGCATGAAGATCGGTGAAGAAAAAGACGATGATAAAATGGAACCGAGCACAAAACATGTAAAGGCTGCTTTGAAAGTAAGAGCTAAGCCTGAACTAAATACCAAAGATATAAAGAGCTATCATCGTAACGTTTTAAACAAAGACTTAAAAGAAGCAGAAAAAGAAGATGTTCCGTTTGAAGGACCATACAACAAGCCTGCCAAGAAGCAATCAGGACAAAAGTCTGATCCAGGGTACTCAACCGCACGTCATCTTGCTCGCCAAGCAATGCAAAAGATGCTTGATAAAAAAGAAAAGATGAAAGAAGAAGTTGAATTGGATGAAGGTGATGTAATTCCATTCCCTGGAAAAAAGAAAGAAGAAAAGCCTGATACAAAACCAGGTTGGATGCTTCGTAAAGATCCAGAGCTTGCAAAGAAATTAAAAGACGCTCAAGCACGTGTTAAAGCTAGAAAAGAAGCTGCAACACAAAAAGAAGAAGTTGAACTTGACGAAGTATTAAAACCTTCAATGGGTGTTAAAGCTTATATAGATGATTTTATAAAGTCAGATGATCCTAGATTCAAAGGTGCATCGAAGAAAGAAAGAATGAAGAGAGCTTTAGCTGCTTACTACGCAGCAAAGAGGGGTGACTAATGGCTATAATGATCAATAGACCTGGAACATCAGCTGTAATACATGTTACAGCAAACGCTACAATAAACGCAGTTGGGAACACCACTAATTCTACTATAGCTACTGGGGCTGAAGTCTTAACTGGGGCTGCAATAACACAAGTATTTTGGGGTGCTGCTGGTGGCGGTTATTGGACTATATCAAGAGGTGCAACTCTACTTTTAACTTTACCAGACAGTGGTACTATGGATTTTGCTGGTTCAGGGTGTTCTTTAATTGCTAACTCAGATGCTGCTATAGATGCTAAGCTCGTTGGAACGGGAAATGGTCACTTGATTATAGAAGTGCAGAAGATCCCGATGAGCACAGGTTACACAAGCTAAGGAACTACCATGAAACTTATATGCGAACAAGTAGAAAACTTAAAGTACATCGTAGAAAACAAAGAATCTGGTAAGAACTATTTTATCGAAGGCATCTTCATGCAGGCCGATATTCAAAATAGGAACGGCCGAGTATATCCTGGTGAAATTCTTGAGAAAGAATGCAGCCGATATATGAAAGAAGCAGTTGAGCAAGGAAGAGCTTATGGTGAACTAGGTCATCCAAACGGGCCTTCAATCAATTTAGATCGCGTTTCTCACTTAATCACAAATCTTCGTCAAGAAGGAAGCAACTTCATTGGCCGAGCCAAAATCATGGAAACACCCATGGGTAATATTGTGCGTGGTCTAATGGACGGCGGTGGCTCTTTAGGTGTTTCTACTCGTGGTATGGGTTCTCTTGAAGAAGACAAATCAAGAGGTTGTATGGTGGTTAAAGACGATTTTCGTTTAGCAACCGCTGCAGACATAGTTGCGGATCCATCCGCACCGGATGCGTTCGTAAGAGGCATCATGGAAGGGGTCGAGTGGGTATGGGATAATGGACTCCTTAAAGCACAAAAAGTTGAAGAGCTTCATGAATCTATCAAGAAAGCTCCAAGTAAAAGATTAACTGAAACAAAGATAAATGCTTTCAAGTCATTTATCAACGAACTAGTTAAATTATAACTTTTAATAAATAAGTAAGAAATAATTAAAGGAGTCGCTTAAAATGAGACTAAGAGAAGCAATTAAAAATGTTTTAAACGAATCAGAAGATCAAGAAACAGAAATACTTGATGAAAAAGTTTCTGTCGGCGGTGGAGCCACCGGTTCTTCTGAAGTTGCAGAACCTACAGGAGTTCGTGCTAAAGCCCCTGGCAATAGCAAAACACAGGGTGATCCAATGCAGAAGATTCAAGATCCCAACAATCCTGGCGTTGAAGAAACCGATCCAGAGAATAACACAAAAGCTGATGGCGATGCTGCTGGTAATGCAGCAACTATTAAAGCAAAGATGGGTGAACACTTTGATGCAATGTTTGATGGAGAAGATCTTTCAGAGCAATTCAAAGAAAAAGCTTCAACCATTTTTGAAATGGCAGTCAATTATCGCATCAACGAAGTAACAGAACAGCTTGAAGAGCTATATGCTAATAAGCTCAATGAAAAAGTTGAAGAGATTGAAGAGAGCTACGCTCAACAGCTACAAGATCTAACTGGTAAAATTGACCAGTACCTAAACTATGTGGTTGAAGAGTGGGTAAAGGAAAATGAAGTTGCTATAGAGACTTCATTGCGCTCAGAGATCACAGAAGACTTCATCCATGGATTAAAGAATTTATTTGCTGAACACTACATTGAAGTTCCTGAAGAAAAAGTCAATGTTGTAGAAGAGCTTGCACTAAGAGTAGAAGAGCTCGAAGCAAAACTCAATGAAGCAGTCAATGAAAACATTGAGTTAAGAGATTCCCTCAACGAGATGTCAACTGAAGAAATTTTTAATGAAGTTTCAGAAGGACTAACTCTTTCTCAAGTAGAAAAGTTTAAGAAGCTCGCTGAAGGTGTTGATTTCGATGATGTTGAGAATTTCAAAAAGAAACTTCTCATAGTCAAAGAAAATTATTTTCCAGCAAATGGTGGCAAGAAGACTGCTAATCTTCTTGAAGAATCATTTGATGGTGAAGAGCCTGCAGCGGTAGCATCCGGCGTGATGTCGAAGTATGTCAGTGCCATTTCAAGAACAACAATTCGTTAAAAACCAATTCGTTATAAATAAGTAAAACAGTTAAGCTTAATTGCTAAAAAGGGAGAAACCAAATGATTCTAACTGAAGAAGCTCAAAGAAAGTGGCAGCCCGTACTAGAGCATCCTGATCTACCAAAGATCTCCGACGCTCATCGTCGCGCTGTTACCGCAGTAATCTTAGAAAACACAGAAAACGCACTTCGCGAAGCCGGTGCTCAAGTCGGTGGTCAACGTCTTCTAGGTGAAGATGCTGCAACCAACGCAACAGGCAACAACATTGACACCTTCGATCCAGTTCTAATCAGCTTGGTTCGTCGTTCAATGCCAAACCTCGTTGCTTATGACATCTGCGGCGTTCAGCCAATGACAGGACCAACAGGCCTTATCTTCGCAATGCGTGCACGTTATAGCGCACAGGACGGAGTAGAAGCTCTTTATAACGAAGCCAATACTACCTTCTCTTCTAAGACTGGTGGCCAGTATGAAACCAATGGCCAGATTGGTAACACCCACGTTGGTACAGTGCCTTACGCAAACACCAATGCTGGTAACGGTCTTTATAACACAGGTATTGGTCTACCAACTGCTAACGCCGAAGGTCTAGGCACAACCAACAACCCTGCTTTTGCTGAAATGGCTTTCAGCATCGAGAAGGTAACAGTAACTGCTCGCAGCCGTGCACTAAAAGCTGAATACACGATGGAACTTGCTCAGGATCTAAAGGCAATCCATGGCCTAGACGCTGAGACCGAGCTCTCCAACATCCTATCAGCTGAAATCCTTGCTGAAATTAACCGCGAAGTAATTCGTACAGTTAATATCACAGCAGTTCGTGGTGCCAATACTGGTAGCGTAACAACAGCCGGTGTATTCGACCTTGACACAGACTCCAACGGTCGCTGGTCAGTTGAGAAGTTCAAGGGCCTAATGTTCCAGGTTGAGCGTGAAGCTAATCAGATTGCTAAAGATACCCGTCGCGGCAAAGGCAACATCATCATCTGCTCCTCTGACGTAGCTTCTGCTCTTCAGATGGCCGGTGTTCTTGATTACGCCCCTGCTCTAAACAGCAACAACCTAAACGTTGACGACACAGGTAATACCTTTGCCGGTGTTCTCAATGGCCGCATCCGCGTATACATTGACCCCTACACCACTGGCAACTATATGACAGTTGGTTACAAGGGTGCCAATGCATTCGACGCCGGTCTCTTCTATTGCCCATACGTTCCTCTCCAAATGGTTCGTGCAGTAGATCAGAACAGCTTCCAGCCAAAGATTGGATTCAAGACC
>Ga0208784_1001292_pt1 | contig 10641 bp, 15 predicted proteins | sample DEB19_08_DNA_FD_184531 | JGI IMG/M metagenome (GOLD analysis project Ga0208784, IMG submission 184531) | Aqueous microbial communities from the Delaware River and Bay under freshwater to marine salinity gradient to study organic matter... | ecosystem: Environmental > Aquatic > Marine > Coastal ...
AGTGTCGAGGGTTGGGGTGGGGGTCCCTGGTGCTCTGCCGTTGCGCCCGAGGCGGCACTCAGGGACCCCGTGGAGAACGCTAGCGGCTCGTAACGAATGATCGGTGGATACAGAACGGCCCGTCCCCGGAGGCAGAGGACGGGCCGTTCCAGATTGGGAGCCTAGAGACTCAGAGGCTCGTTGATTGACTGTTGATCTGGGCGATCCGGTCTCGAAGCCGGGCCCGGACTCGGACGATCAGATCCTCCCGGAACGTGCCCTCGGTCGACTGATCCCATTCGTCGATCGCTCGAGACAGTTCGAGCCAGGCGACAGCGATCAGGAGGGGTGGCTGTTCGTCCTGCTCGAGGAGGGGCAGGTGTCGGATGGCGAGGTATTTGGCGATCGGGGCGTAGTGGAGGCAGAGGCGAGCGTGGAGTTCGATCCGTGCTTCATGGATCGATTTCTGGGCTTGATAGTTCGTCCAGACCTCGTCGATGTTCCACTCGCCTCGGGGTTTCTTCATGGGGTTACCGGGCGGGCCACCATGCCGGCCGGCCCGACCACGGTCCGGGGGATGGTCCGACGAGGACGGGCCGGTAGAAGTCGCGTGGGGCCCAGGTGGAGACGGGCCCGTAGAGGGCCTTGAGGTCGTTGAGTTCGGCTTCGTCTTGGACCCAGCGGGAGTGGATCGAGTTGGTGAGGAGGACCATCGGGTCTCCGTTGTCGCACTTGACGAGGCGAGGCATATCGTCATCCTCCACAGGGGTCGGGGGTTTGGGTTGGGGTTGGGTCCGGATATTGAGGATCCAACCGTAGACCTGGGGACCGGGGCAGGTGGTCGAGTTCACTTCCCGGTGGGCGAGGATCGTGCCGGGCGTGATCGTCCGGTTGAGCTCGAGGACGCTCGCCTGCATCTCCGGAGTCATCGTGTCCTGCGCGTTGAGCAGGAGACACACAGAAGGCTTCGTAGCGTTCGTGGACGGCCCGTTGGCGGCACCTTGGACTCCGAGGCCCCGGCCTTCGTAGACGGTCCCATGAGGGCAGCAGACGAGGTTGTAGGCGATGTCCGAGTATTCCTGCGACATCTCGTAGGACTGGACGGCCTTGATGCGGGCAGGACAGTCCGTGTGGGATTGGATGCCGATCGTGCCGTTGCCGCCGACCCAGTGGACGACGAGGTCGACGGGACCGCCGGGTGCCCAGGGTCGGCCGGGGGATTTCGGGGGTGCGGCTCCCCATGCCGAGCGGGGCAGGATCTGCATCAGGCCAACTTGGGGTCGATCTGAATGGAGAACTGTCGCCGGTAGTCGAGGCCGCTGATCGTGGCGGTGAGTTCAGCGATGTAGACCCCGGGTCCGGTGGTGGTGAGGTCCAGGTCGCCGGCCACCCATGCGATCGTGGCTCCGGTCGTGGAGCCGGTGATTCCGGTGGTCTTCGTGAGGGCGGTGCTCGAGGTATCGAGTCCGAGTTTCAGGCTGAAGCTGCTGGCCGAGGTGAAGTCGATCACGTCGTTGTTCTCGTCGAGCATCTGGACGAGGAGGGGCGGCAGTTCGGCTCCCTGAATGTAGGTGACTGAGGTCGCCATTCGTTTACTCCTTCGGGGCTCGGATGGTGGATCGGCCTCCGAGGCGGGCTGTGACGATCTGGGTGAGTTTCAGGGTACTCCGGCCGGCGAGTCTGACGATGCGTGCGACCTGTGCGGAGAATGGTTGGAAGGTGGCGGTGATGCTGCCGGTACCGGTGAGTGTCGCTGTGATGGTGCGGAGGACGGTGACTGCCGTAGCGATGGCCGGGGTCGCCGTGAGGGTGGTAGCGATTGTCCGGAGGTATGCCTGAACGGTCGTGATCGTCGGGGTCACGGCGAGGTCAGCGGTGATCGTCCGAAGGTAGGCGATGACCGTGGCGATGACCGGGGTAGCGGTCACGGTTGCGGCGATTGTCCGGAGGTAGGCGACGATGTCGCTGACCGTAGGGGTCACGGTCACTGTTGCGGTGACGGTGCTGACCGGTGGCGAGTGGACGACGGTCAGGTAATGGTTCGCCGCACTCGGATCGAGCACGCAGTATTCGGCGGTCGCCCGGTAGGTGCCGGCCTGCTGGTCGGCGGTCGCGATCAGGATCGTCGTGTCACCGGTCTTGTTCACCTGGCCGGTGAATGCGGACTCGCTCGTCCAGGTGTAGACGGTTCCCGCTGAGGTGCTCGCTCCTGCGGCGCGGGATGCGACTTTCGTCAGGGCGGCCAGTTCGGATGGTTTCTTCCAGACGGCTCGTGTGTTCGAGTTGCTGGCGGTGATGCTGGCTGCGGCGAGACTGTACGCGTTGACCGCCGAGTTCGCCGGCCAGAATGCTCCACCGCTCGGTCCGGTGCGGATACTGATGGTGGTGCTGTCGATCGTGTCGTTGTTCGGCAGGGCTGACGTATCGAACCGGAGACCCATCTGAGCCCCGATCGTCTGCGAAGTCTGCGTCTGGTTCCCGACATAGTTGTCGAGGCCGACGCCGTCGTTATCGGCCGTGCCGGGGTTCCAACCGACCTGGGCACGCGTGAACGCACGCGACGTAGTCCAACTGATCGTGTTCGTCTGCCCGGATTCCCGGTTCGTCCACGGATCCAAATTCATCGCACGGAACCGGCCCGTCGTCGTGAACGGGAGATCCGTGACAGTTTCGATGTTGGTACCGGTGTTTGTGAAGTTCGTGACGGCACCACCTGTCGCGACCGCACATATCGTCGACAGGAAGCCCGACTGAAGGAACGTCGTCGTCGTGTTCGTCGTCACGTTTGTCGCGCCGATGACGACGACCGGGTCGATGGTGGCAGCAATCCCGCCGTACTCGATCATCGTCAGATCCCACAGGGCCGACGTGGCGTTCGTCCAGGTGTGGAGTTTCGCTTCGGATGCTCCGGCTCGCTTCCACCAGATTTCCAGACGGCGGGAACCGGCAGAACCCTGGGCGGTCAACTGGGTCCAACCGGCCGGGCCGGTCGATGCGACGTTGTCCGCAGCCCGACACAGGATCGCGATCATCGCGTTCCCATTCGTCGGCGTGTTGGTGAACGTGGCGTTCGGATTGGTGCTCGTGGCCGAGTTGTTGATCTGCTGAACGAGGGTCACACCGGTGTCGATGGCCGTGTTCAGGTTGTCGTACAACTGCTTCACGGTCAGCGGACCATTACCGGCACCTTCGTCAGTGACGAAGTCGACGAGCCGCTTGTCAGCCCCGTAGAAGACGCTCGTCGTCACGCGTACCGTCCCACAACATTCAGCAGCACAGCTTCAGGATCGGTCCGCCACGCGACCCCATCCGGGTCGATCTCCAGACCGTCAGGGTCCGGTACACCCAACGGGGCACCGATCAGCCGCAACGGCCAATCCAACGTCCCACCGGTACCGGTGAACTCGACGATCGGAAGCTTGATCGTGGAACCGGTGATCGTGATGTCCCCGACGGTGATCGGGAACGTGAGGGAGGACCAGGCGTCCGTTCGGGCCTGGTCGGCTTCAGCCTGAGTGGTTGCCGCCCACAGGGCCTCCAGCGGAGTCACGATCAGACAACCGCAGACGTGACCTGCACGGTGAAGGTGAACGCGATCGAGTCACCCGACGCGAGGCTGATCGTGCTCGCGAGGACCCCACGAACGAACAGGTTGCCGCCGAGGGCCGACTGATCGAACAGGCCGGCCTCTCCGATGGTCCTCGAGGCGGTCGCCGTCACGGTCCCGGTCACCTGGTAGGTGTCGTTCGTCGTCGACGTGGTCGTCCTCGAGCTCGTGCCCGTCGTCCTGGACTCGACCTCACCACCGAGAGCCGTATCCGTCAGTGCGACCGCCGTCGTGCCGGTCCCCATCGCGACGTACTTCGGTTCGGTTCCGGAGCCGATGATCCGGTTGGTCAGGATCGCCCGACCCGCGTTCACGACCGCAGTGCTAGCCGGCATGGTTCTTTCCCTTCAGGAGATTCTTGAGAATGACCAGGCCCTTCGAGCCGGTCGTGTTGTTCGATGCGACGATCCCGAGGTCCTCGACGGTCCCGTCGGCTCGGGTGATGACTGCGGTGATCGTGACCTTGGGTTCGGTCTTCGCGTCCGTCACTTCGGGGCCTCCACGGTCACCTTCGTGAACGAGGTCGAGTTCGGATCCCCGACGAACTGAGTGACGAGGCTGATGCAGGCCGATACACCCGAGGCGATCGCCCCGACGATCAGGGCCTTCCCGCCCTGGACGGTGAGGTCAGCCGACTGGATCCCAGCGGCCAACGTCGCCAACGCGGCCGCGGCGAATGCCCTGACGCACCGCTCGAGGAGCAACTTTCCGAACATCGACATCTGGCATCTCCTGAATCAGACAGCCACAGTTATGGCAGCACCCGGCGATGATCTTCACCATCGTCGCACAGTGAGGGCAACGAATCATGCGTCGTCCTCCGGTTCATCGTAAACGTCCTCGAGGTCCAACGAGTCTGAACAGTCCTGCAACTGCCGGAACATTCCAGCCATCAGCAGGCCGAGGGCATGGAATGGATCGAGGTCGTCATCGTAGAAAAGGCCGAGACGATCGTTGTCCGCATCATGAATCACGCTCACGATTCGCAGGTCCGGAAGGTCAGCCTCGGGGACCGGTTCTGGGGTCGGCTCCTGGTCAGGCAAGTTCGATCCTCCACTCCGAGGTCACCCGCCCCTTGTCAGGGTCGATGAAATGCAGCCTTTGGGATGGTGTCCCGGTGGCGGCTACGAACTCTCGAGCGTACTCGTTCCCCGATTCCGGGCTACCGGTCATGAACACCTGCCGGCCATCCGCCCCGGCGAGGGTTTGGTGGGTGTGGAAGTGTCCGAAGTAGGCGTCCCGGAATCGGGGGAGGACACCGGCCGCCCAGGCGTTCGTCTTCCTGAGGATCCCGTAGGCCGGCAGGTTCCCGCCGAATGACTTGATCTGGTCACCGTGGACGAGGAGGGCCGTGTAGTTCCCGATCTCCACGATCTGATGCCACGTCTCCGCATGATGCCAGGTCAGATTCTTCGCATGGGCCAGTCGGTCCCGGGCGATCGCATAGGCGACCCGGTCGATGTTGTCGTTGCGAGGGTTCTCGCCCCGACGACCCAACCGACCGTGGTTCCCATGAATGTCCCAGACGGTCACGGTCTCGAACTCTGCACACAGGGTCGCGACGAGCTGCTCGACGATGTTGGCAACGGCGAACAGTTGCTCGTACAGGTGGGCCCCGATCTCATAGACCTGACCGGGGAAGATCCCGACACCCTCCACCATGTCGCCACCGAGGAGGATCGCACAGTGCTTGACCGGGTGAGCATTCCGCTGGATCCCGGCGATGTGAATGACCTTCTGAGCGAGGGTCTCGATCCGGGCCTGAGCGATGTCCAGATCGTAAGAGTCGGAGACCTTCCCGACTTGCCAGTCGGTCGTGTGGACGAGGGCAACTTGGCCGGCCGGTTTCCGACGATCCTTCACCGGAGCCGGAATCTGGATACGACCGCGGGCGATCGCCGCATCCTTCGCCGCCCGGTACACCGCGTCGACCAACTGTTCGGTCCGCAGTTTCTCTTTGGCGAGTTGGGTGGCGAGGCGTCGGGCAGTCTGCTCAAGTTCGTGGTTGGCGACGACCTCAGCGGAGTAATCCTCGAGGGGTTTCCGCTGGTCAGGCATCAGTCGTCCTCGGGTATTTCTTCGAGAGGTGAGCGATCCGACTCCGGGACGCAAGCAGCGGGTCATATCCGCATTCGTCGACGAGCCACCGTTGGATCTGCATCTGCGAGATCCCGGACTTCCAGCCGGCTAACACTTCAGGCCATTCGGGGATCGATTCGAGCCAGGCTCGATACCCGGACTTGCACCGAGGATGACCCTCAGCGAAGTCAGTCAGTGATGCCTTGCCCACCGTCTGCCTCCCATTTGCGTCGGTCGAGTTGCTGGACTTTGTCCTCGAGTTGCTGGGTGCGACGGGCCTCGTCGGTGATGTGAGCGAGCATCGCATTCGACAGGGCTCGGACATCAGTGTGCAGTCCGTCGATCTTGGACTCGACTCTGTCGACCCGACCGTCGATCCGAGAGATCATCTGGCCGACCGTCGGATGCTGTCCGATCGGCTCCTCCAGATGATTCAGGGTGCTCGTGATCTCCTGGACTTTCTCGAGGGTGGCTGCCTGCGTCTCGCTATTCCTCACGACCCATTTGCGGACGGATTCGATGAGGGCGGCAATACCGGCGAGGCCGGCCATGACCGCTCCGATGCTCGCAATCGTGGACTCGGCTCCAAGGTTCATGGGTCACGCGGTCTGCCAGATCATGCCGAACCGGTGGGGGATCGTCGTCCCAATCAGTGCTTCACCACTCGCCTCCGACAAGACGAAGACCTCAACGTAATCACCGACAGCAAGCCTGACCAGCGTTTGGATCTGGATGCCGGTCGGGACCACACCGTTCGTGCTGAACGGTTCCGTCGATTGCGAAACGAACGTCCCACCCGTTGACGAGCCGGCAGAGTTCTTACGCACCATGATGTGTACGGCTTCGAACTGATTGTGGGCATCCGCGTACAGTTCGGCCGCGACCTCGTAAAGTCCAGCGCCATCAGTCGGACAGGTCAGGCGACTGTTGTTCGTCGACGGGTCATGCATCGACGCGGTATCCCACTCGTCGGCACCATCGAATGCGATCGCCCCGATCCAAGTGTTCTGCGTAAGTGACGCTGTGGATGTGCTGGTCGCCATCACCGAAGGCCGACCAGCCGAGGCCGTACCCGATCCCAAGAAGATCAGATCGTTGACGAGCTCGTTCCAGTTTGCCGCGGTGACCTTGTAGCCAGAGGCACGGGTTGAGGGGGAAGTGAACGAGGCCATGAGTCCTTATCCTAGAACGGTCGTGTCTTCCAACAGCCCGTAGGTGGCATCCTCGAGGAGCCATGCCTGGACTGCCGGCGACCCAGAGAACATGGTCTCCCACTTCTCCGGGGTGAACGAATGCGTGATCTGTTCGATGATGAGAGCCTGCGAGATTCGAGTCCCCGTCCGTGACGGCTTGATCTCAAACGTCACCCGATCAGCCAGACGAGCATCGAGAACCTTCGGATACGCGACCGTCGGATTTCCCTGGGGGATCACGGTCCAGCCGGCGACCCGAAACGTCGGATGGTCATACCGGGACAGGTAGGCGGTCGCCCATTCCAGACTGTCGGACTGGGATAGGGGCAGTTCGAACCGTTCGGCCCGATACCCGTAGGGCGTCGCGTTGCTCGAGTCGACGAGAATGCTGGCCCCATCACCGGAGGTCACGGTGACCTCGGTCGTCAGGTACTCATCCGAGTAGACGAGTTCACCCACACTGGAGAATCCGACGGTGCCAGCAACCTCCGAATCGGAATAGGTTGCCTGGGAGGTTGTGGCCCTCGTCGCCGTGTAATCGTGCGACCGATTGTGGAAGTTCAGGACACCGGTCCCGGAAACGAAGGTGCGTCCGCCTTCGGCTTGTGTGGCTTGCTGGATGATGTCTAGGGCCGAGCCGCCCCACTTGAGGGCTTGGATCTCGAAGACGCCCGTCTCCCAATCCTCGGATCCCCAACTCACCCCGGACCAACTAGCGATTGCACCGATCAGGTCATCGGCCGTGTAACCGGCCTCGGTGATGTCGTCGGACAATCGTCCGAACCTGCCGGCATCGTAGAGCCACGTTGCGAAGTCGTCCGCTCCACCGTTCGTGTTGTTGTTGTAGATCGTGATGTGGGCGAGAGCTCCGGTGAAGTATTCCGAATCTCCACTCGTGAACAGGTTTCGCATTCCGATGAGTTGCCAACCGGGAATGCTGGTCCCGGTCCCGGTCGCATCGGCAGACAACGCGACACCGTCGACGTACATCGTCATCGAGGGAGCAAAGAACCCATCGTTCAAATGGTTGATGAGAACGTGATGCCAGTTTCCATCGTTGATCGGGAACCCAGAGTTCAGACTGAAGGTGTCGTAGACCGCTGCGAGTTGCCCGTACTCGTTCACACCGATCCGAGCGATGCTCGAGGAGCCGGCAGATGCGAGCACCGGATTCAGTCCACCGGTCGGACCCGCGGTGGTCGTCTTGATCCAGAACCCGACCATGCCACCGCTCGTGCCACCGGTATTCATCGGGACGGCCGGACCGATCGCCCCATACGTTCCATCGAACGTCGTCGCATTACCCGACATGAAGTTGGACGGGGCACCTTCCGTCTTCGGAGTTGCGACCGTGAACGTAAAGTTTCGCTTCGGATCCGCATACCGGAAGTCCTGGATGACTTGATCCTCGCCACCCATCGGGAACCAGGCACTCAACTGACTGTAGAACGATGCCAGTTTCCGGACCTGGAACGTGAACGCATCCGGTGGCATCTTCACATCCGCCAACTGGCCGAGTGCGTCGTAAGCCTCGATCTCGGTGACCGTGTCCCCGGAGATATCGGGGGTCACCGGCCATCGGGCGACCTGCCCGTAGAACAGGTCGTAGGTGATCGAGTTGTAGGTCGCCTGCACCCGGATGTCTTTCCGAGGCGTCAGGTTCCCGGCATACGGTGACGACGCGTTGAACGGGTCCAACGCACGGTCCCGGTTATCGAGAGTCAGGGACAGACTGCCGGTCTGATATGCCTCACGCTCATCGGTTCGACCGACCCTGATCGAACCTGCTCGGACGCGTGACGTGATGTCTGTCCACGTTGTCCCATCACCGGGATCATCAGCGAACGCAACCTCGACAGTCAGAGTCGGCAGAACCGGCACGTCACGCCACCAGCCCCGTCGGCAGTCGACCGTTTCGGCGAGACCATGCCTGCAACGCGTCGACGACCGCAGCACCCACATCGGCCGGGCTCGAGAGCGGGGATGCCTGGACGTTCACCGTGATGTTGCCGCCCATGCCATTCCCTCGAGAGAGAGGGACGATTGCTTCGGGGCCGGCTTCACCGATCATCGCGATCGTCGGACTCGTGACGATCCCACCCTTGGCGAGGCGAGGCAGGCTGATCCGATCGATGGGCGAGATATCGGGCTGCGGACCAGGGATTGCGTTCACGCTACGGATAAGCCCGTTCGCACCCCTGATGAATGTGTTGATGAGGGATTCCCAACCGCCGATGATGAGGTTCAACACACCCTTGATCGCCCACCAGATCCCTTGGATCGCACCGACGACGACCGTCTTCACGAGCTCGAACGCAGCACCGAACGCCCCGGCCAGGATCCCACCGATGCCACGCACCGCAGAGACGAGCCCGTCGAGCATTCGACCCCAGTTCCCGGAGAACAGTCCAAGGAAGAAATCGAAGATCCCCTTGAGCACGTTGAACACACCCGTCACGATCTTCAGCAGGTCATCACCGAATGTGCTCCACACCCACTTGATGTAACCGACGTACAGGTCAAACAGGCCCCGAATGATTCCGAAGACGGTCTCGATGACCTTCTGCACGTCAGGCCATGCAGCCTTGAAGTATTCGATGACCGACTCGACAACCTTTCGGAATCCTTCGAAATGGTTGTAGGCGTAGACGACGCCGGCGACGAGGGCAGCGATCCCGACGATGATGAGACTGATCGGGTTGAACAGGCCGGCGATCGCCGCACCGAGGGCCACGATCCCGGCGATCGCTGCGGCACCTGCCAGGACAGCGATGAACGCGATGACCGTTTCCTTGTTCTCGCGTGCGAACTCGCTGATCTTCCGGAATGCGACGAGGAGCTTGTCGCCGAGGGCCCGAACGAGCGGCTCGAGCCGTTCACGAATCTTGTCGAACGCCTCACGCAGTTTCGGCCCGTACTTCTCGGCGAGCTCCTTCACGGCCGGGATGACCTTCTCCGACAGGAAACTGACGAGCCGCTGGAAGATCGGCAACAGGGCCGCACCGATGTTCTCCTGAAGGTCCTGGAACATCAGGGACAGTTTCTCGGAGGCGGTCGTACCGGCCGCGGCGACACCGCCGACCTGAGACTCGACCTCACCGAGGATCAGTTTCTGGGCCGAGAGGAGATCGCCGGTCTCGACGAAGTTTTTGATCTGTTCCTTCTGCGATTGGCTGAACGTCACACCAGCACGCGACAGGGCCGTGACTCCCTTGATCGGATCCTGGAGAGCCTTACCCATCGCTTTCGCAGCGGAGTCGGTACTGCCGAAGCCGGCGGCCGACAGATCAGCTAGGGACTTCGCCGTCCGATTGAAGATGTCGTTGCCCTTGCCGGCCTCGTTGCGGACATTCTTGAACGTCAGGAGGATCCCGTAGGACTTCTTCAGGACCTCATCGTCGACACCGACGAGGTACTGCTGGGTCTCGGCGAACTTGTTGATCTCAGCAGCGGTGACGTTCGCTGCACCACCGGTCGCCTTGATGACCGCGGCGACCCGCTTCTGGACCTGCTCGGCTTCCTCCGCTGCTTTCAGGGAGGTAACGGCGAACACACCAGCAGCACCGGCAGCAGCACCCAGGCCGAGGCCGACGTTCCGCCCGAACCTCTGGAACTGCCTGCCGAGAGTGTCCGTCTGGTTGGCGATCTGCCCGAACGTCTTGCCGAGACGGGACGCGTCAGCGAGGACTTCGACGACGAGTTTGCGAGTCTTTGCCATCGTCGCTCCTAGTCCGGGAACACTTCACGCATGATGCGATCGAGGCCCTGAGCGTACATTTCCTT
>Ga0208784_1001293_pt1 | contig 10633 bp, 15 predicted proteins | sample DEB19_08_DNA_FD_184531 | JGI IMG/M metagenome (GOLD analysis project Ga0208784, IMG submission 184531) | Aqueous microbial communities from the Delaware River and Bay under freshwater to marine salinity gradient to study organic matter... | ecosystem: Environmental > Aquatic > Marine > Coastal ...
CGGTTTCAAATATCATGGCAAGTGTAAACACATTGAGCAGGTAAAAAATGAATCTAAATAGTTTTTTCGAGAGTCTGGCGAACAATGCCTCCCGCAACTTCAAAATTGAGCAACTAACTAAGCACAGCAATAACGAAGTGTTGCGTGAAGTTGTTCGCTTGGCTCTCGATCCCCTCACTCAATTTTACATTCGTAAGATTCCTGAGTATACATTTGTCGGAGAAGATTCAGAACACCAAACTTGTTTGGAAGCTGCACTGGAAAATCTTTATTATCTCTCATCCAGAGAAGTTACAGGTAATGCTGCTATTGCTCACTTACGTGCAATTCTTTCTGGACTGCCAGAAGACGATGCCAAAGTCATCGAGCGTATCATTCAGAAAGATCTGAAGTGTGGCGTATCAGTTGCCACCGCCAATGATGTTTGGATGGGTTTGGTTAAAGAATATCCAATCATGCTGTGTAGTCAGTTTGAGCAGAAACTGGTAGACAAAGTAAAATTCCCAGCACTTGTCCAAACCAAAATGGATGGTATGAGATTCAACGCAATCGTCCGTGGTGGTAAAGTAGAATATCGTTCACGCAATGGTAAAGAAATACAATTACTAGGAAACTTAGATGCCGACTTTATTCGAATGGCAGGTGATGTTGATTGTGTTTTTGACGGTGAGTTACTTGTTGTTTCTGATAGTGGTTTGCTGGATCGACAGACTGGTAATGGAATTCTTAACAAAGCCAACAAAGGAACAATTTCTGAAAAGGAAGCATCAATGGTTCGTGCTACTGTTTGGGATATTATTCCTTATATCAATTTTGTTGATACATATTGTATGACTCCATATGGAACTCGTTGGAGTTCATTGTGTTCTTTAGTGGATAAACATAAACCCACTAAAGTATCTCTGGTCGATTCTTGGAAAGTCGACAACTACGAAGAAGCAAAAACTCTATTTGAGAAGTTGCTTGCTGATGGTCAGGAAGGTATTATTCTAAAAGACCAAAATGGTATTTGGGAAGACAAACGTGCCAAACACCAGATTAAATTCAAAGGTGAGATGGAGTGCGATCTTAAGATTGTAGCTGTTGAGGCTGGCACTGGTAAGTACGAAGGTATGCTCGGTGCTATTGTTTGCGAATCTTCCGATGGCATTATCAAAGTTAATGTTGGGAGCGGATTCAATGACACGCATCGTAAGACGCTTAAAGAGAAGGATCTCTTGGGCAAAATTGTGGCTATTAAATACAACGCTAGGATTAAAAATAAAGCTGGTGAGGAGAGTTTGTTCCTCCCCATCTTTGTCGAAGTACGAGAAGACAAGGATATCGCAGATAATTCTAAGGAGATAAAATGATTCTTGAAACACTTGTTAGAGCAAAACGCTATTTTGATGTTAATAATGAACGTGACATTGAGACAGCAAGGCAGTTCTTTTTAACTTATAGTTGGAGACATGAGGGTAGTTGTCCATTTACTTTGGAATACCCACACCTGACTATTCCAGATATGATTAAACATAAATTGATTCATAAATTTTTGGGAATCGAAGAACGCTCACGTGATGCGGAGTTGTTGAAGTGAAAGTTGTAATCAATGCATGTCATGGTGGATTTGGTTTGAGCGAAGTGGCACTGACTGAATTTAAAAACCGTAAGGGTATTACTGATCCTGATTTTTGGGAACTCGATATTACTCGTGATGATCCTATCCTTGTTCAACTAATTGAAGAGATGGGTGAAGATGTAAACAACCGATATTCTAAGTTGAAAGTAGTTGATATACCTGATGATGTTGAATGGACTGTTATGGAATACGATGGACTTGAATGGGTAGCAGAAGTCCATCGCACTTGGAGTTAATCATGGATACAATTATGCAAGAAATACGTTTGAGTCGAGCATTCGCTTGTGCATTTGAAGAATTCTATACTAAGAATCCAGATAAGATTCCGTTCGATCTTCTAGCAGAATATATCAAACTAAAAAAACATTATGAATATTGTATGAGTAGGGAATTGTCATGACCAATAATGAATTAAAAAATCTATCTCATGAGATTGATGATGAACTTGTTAGATTGTTAGATGATTATGAAATTAATCCACTTTCTTTTTGTGCAATAGTTCTTGCTAGAACATTATTGTTAGTGAAAAGATTTGGGGCAGAAGAAGATTTTAAAAAGTTAGTTACTACGGTAATAAAGGAAAACAATGAGATTAGTCGTATGCAGTGACATTCACCTAGAATTTGGTCCAATTGAGTTGACCAATGAACTTGGTGCGGATGTCCTAATACTATCAGGTGATATCTGTGTCGCAAAGAAATTTGGACCAGCCTATGACGCATTCTTCCAAGGATGTTCTAAGAATTTCCCGCATGTGGTTTACGTCATGGGAAATCATGAACACTATAATGGTGACTATGCTGAATCTGCAAAGATCCTACGTACTACATTGGAGCGATATGAGAACATTCACTTTCTTGAGAAAGAAGTGTGGACTCATAATGATGTTACCTTTATTGGTGGTACACTATGGACTGACTTCAACAATCAAGATGAGTTTACCATGCGCCATGTTGAACGACGTATGAATGACTTTCAATGTGTAAAAAATTCCAATCGGGTTGTTCATTACAAATCACCTGAGTATAAGAAGAATGCCGATGGTTCTCTTTTCTTTGATGAGAAAAGTCAATTAGTTAAGATTGCAGAAACACGTCATACTCGTGAAGCACATTTCTGTCCACAGGATGCTTACGATGATCATAAGGAAATGCTTGGTTTTATTCAGAGCGTAGTTGAGGGTAAGTTCGATCAGAAGTTTGTTGTGGTTGGACACCATGCACCCTCAAGGCAATCTACTCATCCTCGTTATAAGCATGATGTACTAATGAATGGTGCATACTCATCAGAACTTGATTTGTATATTCTTGATCATCCGCAAATCAAGCTGTGGACTCATGGACATACTCATGAAGATTTTGATTATATGATTGGCTCGACTCGTATTGTATGTAATCCACGAGGTTATATTGATTATGAGTCTCGTGCAGATCGTTTTGAATTGAAATTAGTAGAGGTATAAAATGAAAGAAGAACTTGACGCAAAACTTGTAGCAAAGTATCCTCTGATCTTTAAGAATCGCTATGGCGATATGCGAGAGACTGCCATGTGTTGGGGTTTCTCTTGCGGAGATGGGTGGTATAATATTATTGACACTCTTTGTGGTTTGATGTATAGTAAATATCATCAAGCAAAAGAACGATATGAGAATAGAGTGCAATGGAAAGCTGACGGTGGAAGCTATCCCTGGAAAGGTGGTAAACCTATCACTGATGAAGAGATTGCTGAAGCAAAATCAGAGATGGATGAACAAGAACAACTTGTTCCAGTTGCTGCTCAAGTGAAAGAGAAGTTTGGTGGTCTACGTTTCTACATCGATGGTGGAACCGATGAGCATTACAACTACATTCGTTTTGCTGAGAGTATGAGTTATAAGACATGTGAAGTATGTGGTGCTCCTGGGACTTACTATCCATTTGGTTGGCATCATGTGGCATGCGATGAGCATGCAAGTGAAGATGATAAACAAAACCTAGCAGATAGTTTAGCCGAGGAAAATGAGGATGACCATGTATAACCCAGATAAATGGGTAATGATCAAGTTTACATACGAAGGTAAACCTGTATACAAAATCTTGGCTAGTTGGTATGGTGGATTTGCTCGTGGTGATTATTGGAAGTTGAATAGCGGTGTTACCAAGATCGAGGAAGATGGTCAGCTGTATCGTTTCCATGGTTCCAGTGGTAGTATTTACCAATGTCATAAAGCCACATATGGTATGAGTGCCTACACGATGGGTGTTCTGGAGAATTTTAAGAAACAGATTAATGATGCTGGATTAACACCACTTGAATTGATGGACAAAGAAACTAACTTTATGGAGTTAAATTATGAGTGAACAAAAATACATAGCGACAGTTGAAGAAGACGCTTGGGGAGAACTAGTTTTAGTATTCCCTGATGGTTGTTTACCTGAAGAGTGGGTTGAAGGAACTACAGTTGAGTGGGTTGATCAGAAAGATGGAACTTGGCTTTTAAGGAAGAAAGAAATGGAAAGTAAATATGTAATGGTTGAGTGTATCTCTACATTTCGTCAGCGATATGTGGTTGAAGTTCCTGCAGACGCTAAATGTGGTCCAATTGAATATGCAGAAGACACTGTGACAATGGAAGAATATAAAGAATTTTCTCAGAAACATATCGGTGAAACTATTGTTAGTTCACGTGAGGTTACTCGTGAAGAGATTCTAAAGATCTGCGATATCGATAATGACTATTGTAAATCTTGGAGTGATGATAAAAAGATGGAAGTATTTGTTACTCCTCCTGACTATGTAAATGAGAACAAGTAATGTTTATTTTCGATGTGGAAACATTGGGAGTTGAGTCAAATGCTATCGTTCTATCTGCAGCATTGATTCATTTTGACCCAGAGAAAAGACCTACATATCAAGATCTACTTGACGATGCATGTTTTGTTAAGTTTAATGCAAAAGAACAAGCACAGATGGGACGCACTGTCTCTAAATCTACCCTTGACTGGTGGAAAGAACAGCATGAATACATTCGTCAAATTTCATTTGACTCATCTATTGGGGACATGACTGCAGAAAATGCAATCAAAACTCTGCAAGATTACATGGCAAAGTTCCCGAATGCAGACAAACAGACAATGTGGGCAAGAGGTTCGCTGGACCAACTTGTGATAGATTCATTGTGTGTTAAACTTGGCTTGCAAGAAATTACAGGGTATAATATGTGGAGAGATGTGAGAACAGCAGTTGATATTTTATATGGTTCTACAAATGGATATGTAGAAGTAGACCATCCTCTCTTCAAACGACATGAGGTGATTAAACATCACCCTGTTCACGATTGTGCACTAGACGCAATGCAACTAATGTATGGAAAAACGAATCAGTAATGGAATTTTATACAACAGCCCAACCATGGGGTGATAAGATCCTCGTTCGAGGATATCAAAACGGTAAACCATATATGCGTAAGGTAGATTTCTACCCTACGCTTTTTGTCACTTCTAAGTCTCCATCCAAATACAAAACTCTTGATGGGTTGTATGTTGATGAGATGAAACCTGGAACTATCAAAGAAACAAAAGAGTTCGTAAAGAAATACGAAGACGTTGCTGGCTTTGGTGTATACGGTCAGACTAATTATGGTTATCAATATATCAGTGACACTTATCAGGACGATATCAACTGGGATATCGAACAGATTAAAACCTACACCATCGACATTGAGACTGCCACTGAGTCTGGTTTCCCAGACATCCGAAGCGCATCCGAAGAGATTCTTCTAATCACTGTCAAAGATCTGCAGAAGAAAACAGTAAAGACTTTTGGTTATTCGCCAACTGGAATTCTTTACAACAACTATCGTGATGATGTAACTTATCAGGCATACACCACCGAGATGGCTATGCTTAAAGATTTCATCATTTGGTGGCAACAAAATTATCCAGACATTATCACTGGTTGGAACACCGACTTCTTTGACGTACCATATCTAATCAATCGTATCAATCGTGAGTTAGGTGAGTCGTTTGCCAAGAAGATGAGTCCTTGGGGTATTATCAGTCAGCGTAATACATTCATCAAGGGTAACGAAGAACAACACTACGATATTTCTGGTATCAGTCAGTTAGACTATCTGGAACTTTACAAGAAGTATACATACTCTAAACAAGAATCGTATCGGTTGGATTACATCGCTGAGCAAGAACTTGGTGACAAGAAGAAAGAGAATCCAGGAGATACATTCAAAGAATTCTATACCAAACACTGGCAGAAATTTGTAGAGTATAACATTCATGACGTGGAGTTGGTTGATAAACTGGAAGACAAGATGCGATTGATTGAACTGCATCTGACCATGGCGTATCAAGCAAAGATTAATCCGCAAGATGTTTACTCACAGGTTCGTATGTGGGACTCTATCATTTACAATCATCTGCGTAAGAAGAACATTGTCATCCCAATCACAGTTAAGAATGGTGGTAAAGATGCACAGTTCGAAGGTGCATATGTTAAAGACCCTCTGATTGGACAGCATAAGTGGATGGCATCCTTTGACTTGAACAGTCTGTATCCCCACTTGATTATGCAATACAACATCAGTCCAGAAACACTGACTGATGAGAAGATTTCTGTCACCGTTGATAAGTTACTGGCGCAGGAAGTTGATACTTCTTACTGTAAACGTAGAGATCTTGCGTTGACCGCCAATGGTTGGTGTTATCGTCGTGACATCAAAGGGTTTATGCCTGAGTTGATGGAACAGATGTATGCCAATCGTTCCAAGTTTAAGAAACAGATGTTGAAGATTGAACAAGAGTATCAAAACGATAAAACTAAAGTGCATCTATTAAAAGACATCTCACGTCTTAACAACCTGCAGATGGCTATGAAGATTGCGCTGAACTCAGCTTATGGTGCGATGGGTAATCAATACTTCCGCTATTTCGATATACGTATGGCTGAGGGTATTACCACTTCTGGTCAGTTATCCATTCGTTGGATGGCGAACAAGTTAAACGCAATGCTCAACAAAACTCTCAAGACTGCTGGGCAGGATTATGTCGTTGCTATTGATACAGATTCGATCTATCTAACTCTAGAAAATTTAGTCGAGAAGGTTGCTGTTGATAAAGATACTGCAGGTAAGATCAAATATATGGATCGTATCTGTGAAGAAGTTATTCAACCATTCATTGATCAAGGATATCAAGAGTTGGCTGAATATATGAATGCGTATTCTCAGAAGATGCAAATGAAGCGAGAGGTTCTTGCTGATAAAGCTATCTGGACTGCGAAGAAACGATATGTTATTAATGTTCATAACTCGGAAGGAGTTCAATTTGCGAAGCCTAAAGTTAAGGTTATGGGTTTGGAAATGGTCAAGTCCAGTACACCTGCGGTTATTCGTGACAAGCTGCATGATTCGTTGGAAGTCATTTTGCATGGGACTGAAAAAGATTTACATAAGTATGTGATGAACTTCAAACATGAGTTTGATAAGATGCCTGTAGAAGATATTGCATTCCCTCGTTCTTGTAATGGGATTAAACAATATGCTGGCTCTCCAATTTATACAAAAGGGACGCCGATTCAAGTCCGTGGTGCCTTGTTATTCAACCATCACTGTAAGAGGATGGGTATAAGTAACAAATATCAGCAAATTAGAGATGGCGACAAAATCAAATTTGTATATCTAAGAACTCCAAACCCAATTCAAGAGGATGTTATCGCTTTTACAACCCAACTACCAAAAGAACTTGGGTTACATTCATACATAGATTATGATAAGATGTTTGAAAAAGTATTTACAGATGCTCTTCAAATTGTTATTGAGTCTTTAAACTGGAAAACTCAAGAAGAAACATCATTGGAGGATTTCTTTGGATAACATTAGAATCATTAAGACAGGAATCAATGTCTCAAAGATACTAAAACAACTGCAACAATATCCAGAAGATTGGGGTGCTCAACAACAACTTGATTCCGCAGATTCAATGTTAAATTATGGATTCCCTGAGGTACAGGCAGGTGTTTTGCAATTAGTTATGGGTGGTGTAGAAAATCTAGATCAATATGTAGGAGACACTGAGATATGTATTCCTACTCCAGCATATCACAGACACACAGAAATTATTTCATTTCTTAAACGCAACTTCAAAAAGTTTAAACGATGCGGATTTCTTTCATTACCAGTTGGTGGCCAAGTGGGTAGACACATCGATATTGGAAGTTATTACCAAACAAAAGACAGATACCATTTATCCATTCAAGGTAGATATAGATATTATGTTGGAGAAGAATTTGTAGATGTAGAACCTGGCACATTGCTTTGGTTTAATAATAAACTGGAACACGGGACTGATAATATTGGAGACATTGTAAGAGTAACATTCGTATTCGATGTGCCACATCACAAAAATAATCCTTAGTTGTCTTGCAATAAAATATGATGTATAATACTATATTAGGAGATAAAAATGCGTGTATTAAAATTTTATGCTGACTGGTGTGGACCATGTAAAGCATTATCAAAAGTTATTAGCGATGCTGGTGACTCTATTAAAGTGCCAATTGAAGAAATTGATATCGATAAGTTATCTAAAGTTGCTATTGAGTTTGGTGTTCGTTCTGTACCAACAATGATTCTTCTTGATGAAAATAATAATGAGTTAAAAAGAAAAGTTGGCGCTATGGGTGAAAAAGAACTCTTTCAATTTTTAAAGGTGTGATATGGGTATACTTGACAAGATTAAAAATAATTCTACGATTAAAGATTCGGCTATCTTAGCCAATTCAAAATTCTTTACGAAGAAGGATATGATTCCTACTTCAATCCCAATTATCAATGTGGCTCTGTCTGGTCGTTTTGATGGTGGATTAACTCCAGGATTGACAATGTGGGCTGGTCCATCGAAACACTTCAAGACTGCTTTCAGTCTGTTAATGGCAAAATCATATCTGGACAAATATGAAGATGCAGCATTACTGTTTTACGATTCTGAGTTCGGCACTCCGCAGTCTTATTTTGATACTTTTGGTATTGATGCAGACAGGGTTCTCCACACTCCTGTTACAGATATTGAACAACTTAAATTCGATATCATGCAGCAGTTGCAAAATATCGAGCGAAATGATCACCTGATCATTGTTATCGACTCAATCGGAAATCTTGCTTCGAAGAAAGAAGTAGAAGATGCGTTGGACCAGAAGTCTGTTGCAGATATGAGTCGAGCCAAGCAGATGAAGTCACTGTTCCGTATGGTAACACCCCACTTAACCCTAAAAGACATTCCTATGGTTGTAGTGAATCATACATATAAAGAGATTGGAATGTTCCCCAAAGATATCGTTGGTGGTGGCACTGGTTCTTACTACTCTGCAGATAACATTTTTATTCTTGGAAGGCAACAAGAGAAAGATGGGACTGAAGTCACTGGCTACAACTTTATCATTAATGTAGAGAAAAGTCGATATGTCAAAGAAAAATCTAAAATACCTGTTAGCGTATCTTTTGATGGCGGCATCAGCAAGTGGTCTGGTCTATTGGATCTCGCTCTCGAGAGTGGGCATGTAATCAAACCAAAAGTTGGTTGGTATCAAAAAGCAGGTGAAGATAAAAATTACCGTGAACGGGATACTGACACGAAAGATTTTTGGATGCCAATTTTGATGGATAAATCATTTCATGATTTTGTTAGAAATAAATACTCAATTGGTGTTGGAGAAATGATCAGTTCTGATGATTTAGACGAAACACTTAACAATTTACAATTTGAAGAGGAATAAAATGACACAAAGACCAGAACTGCCAGTTCAAACTCTTGAGAACAAATACAACGGTGTTCAAGCATTACGTTTGACAAGTGGTCCATTTGAGGGTATAATTTATACCTACGGTAAAGTTAGTTTTGATGAGAATGAGGTTCAAGACAACATTAAGTTTCATTTTGAATATGATATTTGGGATAATGCAGGTAAAGAATTTACAGACCCAGCACCATTTGAAAAATATATTGGTGACATCTTAGTTGAAATGATACATCGTGGACTTGAAGATAACAATATAACATATACTGGTGGTGTTGATGCGAATAGAACAGAAGATCCTGAGCAATCTAGTTCATGATGAACAATATTGCAGAAAGATTATTCCATTTATTAAGAAAGATTACTTTTCAGATCGTAAAGAAGCCATTCTTGCATCAGAAATCGTAAAGTTCTTTAATCAATATAATAAACCCGCAACAAAAGAAGTATTAGCCATTGAGGTGTCAAATCGTAGAGATTTGACAGATAAAGAGATGGCTGAAATAAATGAATTTATTCGTAACTTGGATCACGAACCAGTAAACGAAGACTGGATGCTACAAGCAACAGAAAAGTTCTGTAAGGATAAAGCAGTCTATAATGCGATCTTAAAATCTATTTCTATTATTGATGGGCGTGATAAAACTCTAACACAAGATGCTTTACCTTCCATCCTTTCTGATGCACTCGCTGTTTCTTTTGACAACCATATTGGTCACGATTATCTTGACGATCACTCTTCAAGATTTGATTTCTATCATCGTGTAGAGGAGAAGATTTCCTTTGACTTGGAAATGTTTAACAAGATTACCAAAGGTGGGTTGTCAAAGAAAACTCTAAACATCGCATTGGCTGGAACAGGTGTTGGTAAGTCTTTGTTCATGTGTCACGTTGGTGCGTCTGTTTTGGTTCAGGGTAAAAATGTTTTATACATAACAATGGAGATGGCAGAAGAAAGAATCGCTGAACGTATTGATGCGAACCTCTTGAATCTGACCATGGACGAATTGAAAGTTATTGATAAGGATATCTTTGATAATCGTATTGATAAGATTGCTAAGAAAACACAAGGTAAACTAATCATCAAAGAATATCCAACTGCATCTGCTCATGCAGGACATTTCCGTGCCTTGCTTGAAGAACTGAAGTTGAAGAGAGAATTTAAACCTGATATTATTTTTATTGATTATTTAAATATCTGTTCTAGTCAACGTATGAAACAGGGT
>Ga0208784_1001294_pt1 | contig 10622 bp, 14 predicted proteins | sample DEB19_08_DNA_FD_184531 | JGI IMG/M metagenome (GOLD analysis project Ga0208784, IMG submission 184531) | Aqueous microbial communities from the Delaware River and Bay under freshwater to marine salinity gradient to study organic matter... | ecosystem: Environmental > Aquatic > Marine > Coastal ...
GAGGATCGATCTCAATCTCTGGATAGAATCCAATGTTATGCTTGATTTCAGTATCAGGAGGAATCAGATGATCGATAGGCTTATGAAAGTCTTCATCACTAATCAAGTTCTGCCAGCAGGTGATAGGGTTATCACCAAGAGCATCGATCATTCCGAATCCGACTACACAAGCTTCTTTCAACGGTGCATCCATTCATATTCAGAGTTACCGGTCTTAAACCGGACATACTCAGTGCCATCTTCTTCGGTACGTTCCTCAAGGATTTCAGTGATAACAGTAGTCTGCCACCAATCCTGCATTGACATCGTTCTAGCATATATGCTGCCGACACGTATAGCCCATCCGATTTGTGGACGAGCATTGTCCTTGTATTCGATGTTGGTAATCTTATTAGTATCCTGATCGAAAGTAGGAGCGATGCCAAGAGACATACCACCACTATCACCAGCGCCGTCGCGAGTACGTCGAAGATAATAAGTCATTAATCAGTGACCTTCTTGTATCGATTGATGGAACCATCGGCTTCAACTACCATGATCTCTTCAAGATTTTTGTTCTCAGCCATGATACGAGGTTCATGATCGGCGATGATACGATCGTGTTCACGCAGCTTACGAAGGACAGCATTGGCCATACCGATGTGGTTACGGCCGGTATCTTCTGCTTCCTTTACCGCAATAGCACATGCACGATACAGTTCATCAGGAAGTTCCCAGCTCATGTCGGTGTAAACTGGTCGACCGTCTTCAGTCTTTGCATACACGTCACCGACACGACGAAGATAGTCCTGACCTCCATCCACGGAGATGGCTCCACACTTACACGACACGAAGTCATGCCGCGTCTTGGAAAAGATGAAGTCATCACACTTGTTACATATCACTGCATTCTGAATAATCATGATATAAGCCTTTCGTGTACCTGTCGAATGTGCTTGCATTTGCCATGGAAAGTAAATCCGGTGCAATTGCAAACCCATCCACGATCAGTCATTGTGGTGTGGTAGGTCTTACCTTTTGAGTTTGTGTATGGCCAAGCAAGACCAACGAGATGGTGATCTTCGAAGTTGATACCATCGAGCTTCAATGGAGTCCGAAATGGACTAACACCTTCAACGTACATTATATAATTATCCATCCACCAACGGGACTGTAAGTCATAACGGTTTCATCGAACTCGTTATAGACAGTCGATTCGAAGCCAGCCTTTTCGGCAGCTTCCATTGCGTCATACAGACTCGAACCTTCATAGATCGAGTAACCGAAGTTGTTGAGATATGTTCTAACCATGATTTAGTCTACCATTGTTTGATAAAAATGTCAACTGAAAAGTAGAGAGATCACACACAAAAATATGAAACCGTAGAACGCAAAACGGAAAACAATCTTGGCGGCCTTGAGTCCGATCCAAAGAAAGAAACCCAAGACCGCCAAGAACGGCACTGACATTAGCAGGAGCAGAAAGCTCAGCACCGCCTCTTGCCAGTTGCCGGGTCGGCCGCATCAGACTTGGAAAGGACAACAAGTCCGCCTTTATTATAGGCTTGGCCGACGATATAATTACTGCTTACCTCGAGCTTTGCACGCTCGTAGGCAAGATCCTTCGTGAAATGAGCACCAATTTCATTCTGCGACGGGTACTTCTGGCGATGGTCAGAGACCTTGTAGTCAGGCATTGGAGTGCCACGAAGCTTGGGCTTGTAATTACCCTTACGATACTGAATGTACTCGTCAAATGTCTTGGCCTTGATACCGAGACGCTTGCACTGGCGCTTATGATCGAGCCAGTCCATAGCCATCTTAGTATGAGCCGAAGTCGTAACCTTTTTGCTACGCTTACCAGTGTGAGTGGTAGTGTAAGCAGGACCAAGAAGATGCATTGTCATAACGTTACCTCCAGATTCTGTTATACACTACCACTCATATAATGTCAACTGTTACTTGACGTTGATGATGCCTCGGAAGTCGTAAGGCACTACAACCGAGTGAACCTTGCCGGTACGAACGCCTTCGGCGATGTCCTGCAGAGCCATAGCAGCCATGTACTCGGTAGCACCACGATTGGCGTTCAGAGCAGCGATACGCTGTGCTTCAAGTCGAGCAGTCTGAACTTCAACTTCCTTGCGGCGCTGTTCGTTCTGAGCCTGAACGAGTGCGTTAGCTGAGGCGACGATATTGTCAGCAGGCTTGATCTGACGGACCAGAACCTGAGAAACGGTAATCGAACCATCAAGCTTCTCAGCAGCCAACTGGTTGACGATTTCCTGACGAACCAGGTTCTCGATCTCTGCGCGGTTATCAGCCATCTTCAGAGATTCGTATCGACGAGCAACCTTGTAGGCAGCATTACGACCAAGCTGACGAACGTAGTTGTACATCAGCAGAGTATCACCTTCTTCGGTATCGGCATGGAAACCACGGTTCTTCTCGATGTAGATCTCAGCGACAGCCGAAGGATTGATCGAGTAGATAACCGACATGTCAAAGTCAGCTACCGTTGAGTTATCAGAAGCCAGAGGAGTCATGTCAGTGATATCGACCTGAACGTCCTTGGTAGGGAAGGTGAGAACATCACCGAAGATAACCTGGTTGACAGTGCCAGGCTGTAGCTCAGCGGTCTCGATGGTTTTATCGAACGAACGACGAACACCAACTTCACCGGTTTCAATTCGAGTACATGCAGCCGAGGCAACAGCGAGAGCCGAGACAGCAGCGAGCTTAAGATAACGATTCATTCTAAATAGTCCTTTCAATCAAAACAAAATAACAATACTAGCAATAATCAAGATTGCCAAGGTAGCACAACTCAAGCTATAACCCAGTACCTTGGCAGCCTGGAGTTTTTCTCGACCACTTGCGGCAAAGAATCCTTGAATACCAAGGAATACCAAACCGAAGATGGCAAAAAAGGCAAAAATCATTTTACTCATTAGTTAGGTCCACTTCCATTACCCCAACCATCGTTGGTAGCAGGTTGATATCCAGCATAATCCCAACGCTGTTGGATTCTTGCTTCAATTTCATCAAAATGCAACGGTGTAAAGTCAGTCTGCTCGACACACACGCACAGATAGCGAGGATCTGGTTCGTCCATCGTAAACGGTACGCCATTCGATGCCGTGTACTTTGTTACATTTCGCATGATCTGATTCGCGTGCAGGTGGCCATGCACGTTCACACGGAACCGACCAGACACACAGTCAGGATGCAGAGGAATGTGTGACAGGATGAACTTATCCACAAACACACGAACCCCATGGATCTGCTCGAAGCCAACTTCACGATAGTCTTCGTCACGGAAGATATCGTGGTTGCCACGAATCAAGATCTTGCGACCGTTCAGCTGCTTGACCAGGTGTAGGTGCTTACGATTGATCACCACATCGCCCAGGAAGTACACGGTATCGTGTTCCTTGACCTTAGCGTTATGGCGATCAATCATCGTCTGGTTCATCTCGTCGTTAGACGTGAACGGTCGAAGCGGACTGCCATCAGCCAGCTTGAACTTTTCCCACGAGTTCGTGTGACCAAAGTGATGGTCTGAAATAACGAATCTGTTTACGAACTTTGTCAATTTACAACCTCAAAAAGATCAGACGGTGATGGACCAGGACACCTAGCAATTCAGCAATATACGAAATCCCACTCGGGATCCATCACCATCTGATAGTTTAGTCTATATCATATTTGGAAAAATGTCAACCACTAAAATTCACGGAGATCACATTGGTCTCACCGCGTTCACTCATACGAAAGCGAACACGAGCTTCGACTTCACGACGAACTTCAGGATAACGCTCCATCATAGTCAGAAGAAGAGACTCAAAGTAACCAGCGTTGTAAGAGTAACGATGCTCGGCCGGAACATCTGCGCTATTGATAAGATAGTTAGTCAGATCAAGGTTAGACTTATCAGAGAGATTCATGATTAGATGCGCTTTCCATCGAGAGTGAAGTAACCACGACCAAGTTCGTCCTTTTCGAAGACGAGGATATTGTCGTTCATGAGGATCTGCAGAGGAGCTTCACCCTGCGGATTGTAAGCTCCACCAAGACGGCTGAAGTACTCTTCGACCGAGTAGTGCTTGATCAGCATCGACTGGAACTTAGCCTTAGTGACCGGACCACGATGCTTGAAGCGAGCTACGAACTTACGCTCACCAGCTTCAGTGGTATAGTGAAGGTAACCACCGTGGTATTCGAAGTTGGTCTTGGCAAAAGCGGTCATACTGAAGTTCCTTTCCATTCCTTATATTTTTAGTATAGTACATTTTCAAAATAATGTACACTAAAAAATGCACGGCACATAAAAAAAGAGGGGAGCCTCTCGACTCCCCTCCAAATGCGTGTAGCAGGAGGAACCCCACCTGTAATCCTGCCTATTCCAATCGTCAATTAAGACACTTGCCTCTTCCACGGATGAAACCGTAGATCCACGCACCACATAGTGTACTTATATTTATACCTCTTCTTCGCTCCAGAAGATATATTTTTCGCTCTTTTCAACAAAAAATGCTGGAGTCCATCCATCAAAGCCGCCACCAAAGTTTAGAGAACGACACAGTTCTCGTGCTTTGTCTACCTTCAGACCAGATCGAATAGTATGCCCAGTGTTGACCTCGACCACGTCTGCATGTACATCAGTAGGGTTATCGATATGAGCGGTGTAGTTCTTCACCTTATAGTTTACCATCACTTGAATCCTTCAAACTTACTACGATTGAACTTATTGGCTGGCTTGGATTCCTCGTTCATCCTGCTACCAGAACTCGACGTATCAAATACAGGAACATCTTCATCCTGCATGAGATCTTCTTGAGCAGAAGCTTCTACATTGTAGAGCCTCATCTTTGAATAGTCAACACCGATCACGAATCGTTTATGAACAGCTGGATCACCATAGCGATTCTTGAGCTGCTTGACCATGATTTGATCGAGTTGTCGTAGTTCATCGCTGGTCACAAGAGCAAACATAAAGTCAGCAGTTGCTGGTAGACCAAACGATTCAGAAGTATCTTCAAGGCCAACGTCTGAGTTACTATAACCAGAACGAGTTGTCTGAGTAGCCGAGACAATTGGAACATTGAATTCGACAGCAAGACCACGAAGTTCTTCAGCAATCGCTTTGATGTAGGTGTAGGAGTTTACATTGGCTCCTGCCTTGATACGAGATGATGCACAGATATTTAGATAGTCGATATAGATAATATCTGGTACAAAGTCTTTCTTCAGGTTCAGTTCATTCAGCAGATGCCTGAAGTTTGCCGAACCAGCAGTCGCAGTCGGATACTCTTTGACGATCAACTTACCCTTGGCACGATCACGAACTCGACCAATGAGCTTGTAGTAGATAGCCTGTGGAAGTTCCTTCAACTCATCAAGAGTCACACCGAGCAGGTTAGCATCCACACGTTCAGCGATTCTTTCTTCAGCCATTTCCATGGTGATATACAGAACGTTCTGACCAGCCAAAAGATTTTGAGCTGCACAGTGACACATGAACAGAGACTTACCGACACCGGTACCAGCAAGAGCGATATTCAAAGTCTTACGTGGTAGGCCACCCTGAGTGATCTTGTTGAAGAAGTCAAGATCGAATGGAATACGAACTTCCTTGCGATGATAGAATTCATAACGAGCATCAGCATCATCAAGAAAGTCGTGGCCAATTGAGTTATCGAATGAAACACCGAGAGCGTCCTGCAAGATCTTCGGGATAGCACCAACACTGATGCTATCCTTCTTGTTATCATCTACAATCTGAATAGATTGCATTAACGCATTATATAGAGCTTTGTCCTTGCAGAACTTCTCGGTGGAGTCAACAAGCCAACTCATATCCTTCTCGTCAGACTTGTCAAGAGTCATGACGAGCTCCTTGGCTCGCTTAAACTGATCTTCAGACAAGCCAGTCTTGTCGTTCAAATCGATGTCAAGTGCAGCCTTGCTCGGAAACGAGTTGTACTTGTTCACATAATCAGTGATCAGGTCAAACACTGTACGATCAACCTGATCACTGAAATATTCAGACTTTAAGAATGGTATTACCTTACGTGCGTACTCCTCATTGTGAATCAAATTGCCGAAGATAACATTCTCAATTTTCATTCGTCCTCCAGGTCCTCATAAACAGATTCAACTTCATCTTCCTGCATGATGTTGCCGGAAGCCACACGATACTTGTTCTCAACGAACTCATTGAACTTCGGACACGAAAGGATCGGGTGCCAGAAGCTAAAGGTATACGTATCATTCATACGATAAGACTTGTCAAGGATCTCACCAGTCTCCATGTCAACCTTCTGGAACCAGCCAACCTTTGGCTTGATTACGTGGCCAGACTCTAGAGCCATGTCCATCAGACCAGACCACCTGGAGATACCTTCATCCCAAGAGACTTCAATCGGAATCTTGCTCTTTTCTTTGACGAAGCGAGACTTCTCGACGTTGATGATGAAGTTATAACCAACAACATCCTTGCCATCCTTCTCCTGCTGACGACCAAGAATGAAGATGTTGTCAGCTGAGTAGTAGATGCCAGTGCCACCAGATACAACTGGCTTCGAGAACATTTCCTGAGTCATGTAGGTGTGGTTCACCACAACCATCGGAATATCCTTGATGGTCAAGTGAGGAGTAACCATACGGAACAGAGACTTGAGCTGTTTGGCACGAGTCATGTCAGCTGCTGAGTTCTGCTTCAGAGCATCTTCAACTTCCTTCTTCGAAGCCAGGTTGCCAACAGAGTCAATCACGATCATGACGCGTTCACCACGACCAATCTGTTCGAGTTGACTCATGATGTCGAACTTCAACTGTTCGATGTCGGTGATAGGAGTATGAAGAACTCGGCTGGTATCGATCTTGAATGAATCGAAGTAAGCCTGAGGAGTACCGAACTCGGAGTCATAGAACAACAGCACGGATTCAGGATACTTATCCATGTAAGCCTTGGCCATCAGCAGACTGAACGAAGTCTTGAAGTGCTTGGACGGACCAGCCCAGATAGTAAGTCCTGGAGTAAAGCCACCATTGATCTTACCAGACAGAGCGATGTTGATTGCTGGCACAGTAGTAGCGATTGTGTCCTTCTCATTGAAGAACTTTGAGTCTGCAAGAATATCGGTATCTTTGATTGTCGAATTCTTACGCAGTTTATTTAAAAGATCAGACATATAAACTCCTTGTTCGTAGTATTACAGTATATTCGGTATATGAAATAATGTCAACCAAGAAGAGACTGCAGCTTCTTTTTAAATGCTTCAATCTTTTCTTTACGGTTTGGCCAATGAATGTAAGCATTCTTGTCAGCATCCTTGGCGAGGTTATTTAACAGAGGAAGAATCAGCTTATACATTGCTTCTGCTTTGGCTTGACTTTCTTCTGCAGTCAGTTGAGCCTGTGTAAAGATATCTTCACTTACGGTTGTGAAACCGAAATCAAAATCTTCGTCTAAATCTATGTTAGCCATTAGTTGAACCAATCTTCTAGAGTTGCGCGTTTTTCGGTTTGCCAGCCAATTGTCTTGATGATCGACTCGATCGGACTGAGATAGCCTTTCTCGAACTGAACATCGTAGTCTACATACTGTTGCATCTTGAATTCTGGTGGAAGACCGTTGGAGCAAGAGATCACATGCTCTCTTGTCGGATTCGGATTTTTGAGATACACGAACTTAATCTTCTCGCCACTGGCAATCGTCTGATATTTATTTTTGAGCTTCAATTTTTCGATCATCTGATTGAAGACAACCGAACCACGAACATGAATTGGAGTTCCAGACTCGAAGCGACCAAAGCGATACCACTTCTCAATGTCCTTGACTCCGCGGGTGAAGGCCACATCATCAAAGCCGAGCGTACGGAACTTTGTACGAAACTCTGCGATATACTTCTGTAGATCTTCTTCGGTTCCGTTCATGATAATCTCGAGCGATTTCTTAATGCTATCACGACAAGCAGTCGGAGTCGAAGAGCGAACAGCTTCGATGCCCATCATCTTCAGCTTCGGCTTGTCGTACTGTACACCTTCAGAGTTCCAGACGTTGAGGATGTACATCTTCTTCGCTTTCCAGATGCCCTTGTTCGCGATGTTTTCTCGCTTCATCTGCATCTTTTGAGCATAAGCATTCATGTAGTCAGCCAGTTCCTGATATGACTTGTCGATGAATGGCTCGATGCGCTTCTTACAAGCAGTGTCAAGGAACTCCACAATCTTCATATCATCAGCACCATCTGGGAAGACATGCTTCACCAGACCTTCGAGTGTGATATAGATCGAGTCAGTGTCAGATGCAATCACATAGTCTTTGTTCTTGGTTCCGAGCAGATCGTTCAGATAGAGATTGATCTTCTGTTCGATCCAGCGAATGCTGAGCTGACCGGAGGTGGTAATGGCTTCAGCATTGTTCACATCAAACCAGCGGAACCACTTGTTACCAAGAGCACCATAAGCTGAGTTCAGCTGAATCTTCTTGGCCATCTGCATGTTATCAAGGCGAGCGATCTCCTTGACGAGCTTTGGATCCTTGGTCTTCTCGTATTCCTTCTTGCACTCGATCATCTGCTTCTTGTACTTGGTACGATCGTTGTACATTCGATCCATGAGGCTAGGAAGGAAGCCACGCTTTTCTTTCGTGTAAACACAAAGGTTGGCGGCCATAGTACAGTTCGAGTTTTTCAAATCATTCTCGTACTTACTTGCGCCGCCAACAAGGAGGTCGTCGACTGTCATCTTATCGCCCAGACGAGTTACAAGCGTCTCCGGAGAGATGTTGTATTGCATAATAAGATGAGGGTAAAGGGAGTTCAAGTCGAACGACACAACCCACTTACTCATACCGAGCTTTGGTTCTTTCACATAGCCACCAACGAACGGTCTATCATTCTTGTTCTTGTTGTTTTGATAAACAACGATCTTACGATCCAAGAGATAGTTGTGAGTAATGATATCCCACTGCTTCACTGAAGCCAAGCAGTCTTCATAGTTCACCTTGGCATCATAGGCCATGGCATAGACAAGCTCGATGAGCTTCAGTTTGTCTTCAAGCTTTTCAACGAGTTCAACGTCGTGAATGTTGTACTCGATATACTTTTGAAAGTTCTTAAAGCGAAGATCATCGAGGTTGTCGTATTCAGAATAGTCGAGCTTCTGTTCGCCAAGTTCTACCTGAGCGATATAGTCAAGTCGATAAGACTCTTGTTCAGTGTAGGTGAACTTCTTGTACAGATGCATGTAGTCCAGTACGGCAATGCCTACTGGTGTATAGGCCACATTGGTTCTTCCTCGAATTTCGACTTTGTAGTCACGTAGGATTTCCCAAGGGGAAAGACGACGAGCCTGATCTTCTCCGAGAAGCTTTCGTATCCGGTTGACAAGGTACGGTACGTCGAAGAACTCGATGTTCCAGCCCGTGACAACGTCAGGCGAATAGAGTGATCCGTTCCAGACTTCAAGGAAGGCGAGAAGGAGAGCAGATTCGTCTGCGCATTTGTAGTATTGAACATTAGGTAGATGCTCCTTGTAGTCGCCGCAGCCAAAGACAGTTTTCTTACCATTGCGGCCGATGGTAATAGCAGTGATCTCGTTGTCTGCAAGTTCGATATCAGGGAAACCATTTTCAATGCTGGTCTCGATGTCGATCGAACAGACGGAAACGAGACTCGGATCGTACCGAATCTCGCCAGGATAGTTATCGTAGATGTACATGTAGGGCCAGTCGGTGAGACCATAGATCTCCATGCCACTGACGTCTTCGTATGTCTGAAGGAATTCACGAGCATCGCGCATGGAATCGAAGTCCATGCGGCCGACGTATTCGTCTCGCAGGTTCCGATACTCGGTCTGAGTTTGAGATGGGATAAATAGGTACGGCTTATACTTGGTGGCGAATTTTACGGGCTTGCCGTTATTCAGACCACGAACAAGAATCTGGTTACCGTGTCTGGTGATGTTCGTATAAAATTTCATGTTACCTCGTCACTACACATATTTTAGTTATAACACCACTTACAAATAATGTACACACGTAAAAGGAAAAAAGATGCAGCTGACTGAACATTTTACTCTGGAAGAAATGATCGTTTCTCCTACTGCCAAGAGACTCGGACTTTCAAATCAACCAACGGCAGAACACATTGAAAACATGCGCTACTGCTGCGAAAAGATCCTTGAGCCAGTTCGTGCTAAGTTCGGCAAGCCAGTGCAGATCAACTCTTCATATCGTTCACCACTAGTAAACAAAGCTGTTGGTGGCTCGGCTACTTCTCAGCACGTCAATGGTCAGGCAATCGACTTCGAAGTTCCTGGCGTTGATAACAAAGTAGTTGCTGACTGGGTTGCTGATAATCTAGAATTCGATCAGGTGATCCTTGAGTTCTATACAGCTGGCGACAAGAATTCCGGTTGGGTTCACGCTTCGATTAAGAAGAATGGTGGCAACCGTAAGCAGCGTCTAATTGCTAAGAAGTCGAAGGCCGGCGGGACTCAGTACGTTCCTGTTGCAGACTTTGATCCGTCAACGACTCGCGAAGCAGGAGCTCCTCAAGTAGCAAGTCAAGCAGCTCCGACGCCGTCGGTTCAAAAGGCAGCTCCAGCTGCTGCGGCAGGTCTTGGGGCATTAG
>Ga0208784_1001300_pt1 | contig 10588 bp, 23 predicted proteins | sample DEB19_08_DNA_FD_184531 | JGI IMG/M metagenome (GOLD analysis project Ga0208784, IMG submission 184531) | Aqueous microbial communities from the Delaware River and Bay under freshwater to marine salinity gradient to study organic matter... | ecosystem: Environmental > Aquatic > Marine > Coastal ...
TCCAAGAGGCAGATTTATACATTTGACCCGTTTGTTTGTCAATGAAACAATGAACGGAGCGGGAACCTCCACCACTAACAAAGATAACTTTGTGATACTTTTTACCCGTTTCAATCACATAATCAATGGGACAATCACCATTACGAAGGTCTTGGATACGAGCGATGTGATAGTGGGCATTATCACCTTTCTCAACAAAACGCTTATGTCCACGAATAGAATACTGAACATAATTGTGCTTCAGTGCTTCAATCAGCATTTGAGTATGCTTCAGCACCGAATCTGCGATGGTTTGTTGTGCTTGTGCTTGCATTGTGGTTGTGCTCATACTATAGACGCAGTTTCAGGGGCCCAGTAGTTTCAGACAGACAGATTGTATTTGCTAATCATAATGTCTCGCACAAGTTCGCGGTCTATACTATCACCACAAAACTCTCTACCTTTGATTTTAGAAATACGAATAATGTCGTTGGTTGCTTTACGCACTATGGTACGATTTGCGCCCATAGGATACAATCCATCAGGACCATAGAAAGACATCACATAACCAATGAAATCGTTGATGAACTCTTTAGAGAAAGTCACAGTCATTTTACAGAGAGATTGTTGACGATTTTACGGGCAAACTTCATAAAACCGTAGGCAGTTACATCACCTTCATCATAACCATCCAGCATGTCAGTTTGATTGTAAGTATTCACAATCAGCAGGCAAGCATCATACAATGCTGCTTGATGTTCTTCTTCGGACTTAAAAGAAATGGCACTATAAGAGGGAAGGGTCATAATCAATCGTTGTTTTGGTGATTTTTCAGAAAGATTTTTACACAATCCATAACATCTTCAAGAGTAGGAGCACTACCATCATAATAGTAATCCATATTCATTACATCAGTCACTTTGAGAGTGAAATGGTAAGTTCCATCGGCAGAATACTGACGAATGTTGAGGTTGGTTTCGTAATCCATAATCAAACCAAAGAAAGTTCAGTGTTCATACTATAGTCGCACTTTCAAGGGCCCAGTTTCAATCAATTCTCGCTCTTTGTGAAATATCTATTCCCCTTGATTTTTGATAAGAAGTTAGTCCTCCAGCATTACTAATGTGACCTGTAACTTTACATTGCCACTTAGTAAGGTTTGTTTTTTTCATTGCCTCACTCTTTTTTATTCTTTCCACTTTTGACATATCACTTATTTTTCTTTTATGTTCTTCTGATAAAACTCTCCCTTTCATTGCTCTACTTATCTTTCTTTTAGTTTCTTCACTGAGAATTCTTCCTTTGCGTATTTCACTTAACTTTCTTCTAGTTTCTTCACTAATAACTTTTCCTTTACCAGCTTCCGCTACATTTTTTTTATGTTCTTCAGTAAGAACTCTACCTTGAAGTGCTTCACTTATCTTTCTTTTAGTTTCTTCTGAAAGAACCCTTCCCAAACAGTTTATATTTCCCTTCTTTATTTTGCCTATCTTTCTTTTGGTTTCTTCTGTATGAACTAATCCAGAAATACCTTCGCCACCATCAGTTCTATTATGAAGAATACCTGTTCCTAAATCTTTCCTACCAAACACAGCAATCATATAGATTTCGTGCTTAAATGCTTCTTCTTCAGTTAAGTTTTGTTTGAGAAAGATTATTCTAGATTTATCTCTTGGTGGTTTTATTTGTCCTTTACCTTTTTGATATATTCTTTTCCCTTTACCCTTCCCAATGTAATAAGGGGTCTTATCCTCACGCAAATATGCGTAAGTGTAATAGTTATTCATACTTGTCCTAAATGTCGCAGTATTATTTATACAAGAAAGGGTGCCTAGGCACCCTTTCTCTACTTAAAGATGCGACATTTAAGCATCTTTATTTATGCAACGATTTGTAGGACTGAGGCAGGTTCTACCTTAAATGTACCAAGTCGGTTGCAAGAGATACTCACAGCGTGAGCAGGAGCACCGAGTTCATCAACAACTTCCCACCAATCTTCACCTTCTTCAATAACAACATATCCGAAAGTTCCAGGTTGTGAGAGTTGACGACGACCACACTGTTTTGCATCATTTACATCATCAAATCGTTGCTTACGATTAAACCAACCGTTTCGTGCAACATCACCAGAAGGACCGAAAGTAATGCAGAGAAAATTAGACATCAGTAGGTTTCTTTGAGGTTTTGTTGACGTTGAGAGTTGTTATCTTCCTTAAATGGTTTATGCTCTGGATGAGCATTTTCCCACTTAATTAGTTCATCAATCCAAGATGATTGTTCTTTGGGTTGAGTGTTCATTGTGCAGGTTCAGTAATCCAAATTGCACGGTCAGTTCCCATAGAGAACTGATTGTCCCAAATGAAATGAGTTGCTTGCTGATTGCTCATCTGAAACTCATTCATCAGGAAGTTTAGTGCTTCCTTGAATGTTTGGAATCGGTGTGTTTGTCTCATACTATAGGCGCACTTTCAGGGGCCCAGTTCACCACTGTTTTGCAATCGTAAAGTTCAGTCTGCTAAACTCTTCACGGTTTACGATCTTGTAGGTGCCGTAATCATTGTGCATTACGAACCCTTCGTGATCGCTCAATTCTCCATCAATTTCACACGAAATATCAGTGTCGCACTCAATGAAGCAGAACAAATCCATCTTGATGGACTCCACAAGTTTGTAGAGCCGCATCAGGTTGATGTCAACATCGTAATTTTGTGCAATTTCGTGCTCATCGACCTCTTTACCCTCACGGATGTAGGAATTGATGATTTTTTTGAGTTCTTTCGCTTGTTTATCACTCACAAACTCACAAAGCGTGCTCATTTGTTTAGCAAACTTGCAGAAGTTTTCAATGTCATCCAGATGCGGACAGATTTCTGCCTCGGGTTGTACCCATTTTACATCATAAGTATCAACAAACTGTTTGCTGATAGGTTGTGCAACAGCATTGCGAAGATCATCCTCACAGATATACTCAGTGTGAGGAGCAATAATAACACTTTGCTCAATGACTTCAGGAAACTTATAGGTAATCGTGTTGGGACGATAAGTATCACTCCCACAAAATCCGATAAAGTCACCCTGATAGATGAATTGGGTGCGAGGAAGACTATCAAAACAAGCGTGAAGAATATCTGCTACTTTACCTTGATGGTTTGCATCAATTTCTTCGTGAGAATGATTGATTTTGATTTTAACTTTGTTGAACACAGATTTGGTGCCCACAAAGAACTTACCATTGGCAGGATTGCGACCCCACACAATAGCAGGCGCTCCATCAATCTTGACAGAAACCTTAGACGGAGCAGTAAACCAATCCAGAACCGATAGATCACCAGTTAGGATAGAATCTTCAGGGTGTTCAATATGTTTGTTCTGCATTTGTTTCTTGCTCATACTATAGACGCAGTTTCAGGGGCCCAGTTACATTGATAATAAAAAAGACACCGTTATAGGTGTCTCAAATGTTTATCAAACTGCTACACGACGAGCAATCAGTTGTTCATACTTTTCAGTGATAAAATCAACAGTCTGCTTCACATAAGGAGAAACAGTTTGAGTAAACTTCACCACATCTTCACGAAGTTTGTTCACTTCATACTGGTGAATCTGCCAACGAACCTTAATGTCTTGAATGTATTGCTGACGAGTGATAAGAACTTCAGGAACTTTCACTTCGGGAGCAACAACAACAGCATCAGTGGGTTGTTTGCGAGAGCGAGGCATAGAGACCGTTCAACTTACACTATAGACGCACTTTCAGGGGCCCAGTTTAACTCATTGCAGAAATGAGAGGATTGTTCATACGATCTTGCGCGATCTTAAAATACTTCTCCTCCATTTCAATCCCAATGAAATGTCTACTCGTATTCATGCAAGCTACACCAGTTGTTCCAGATCCCATAGTATTATCCAGAACAGTATCACCTTCGTTTGTGTAAGTTTTAATCAAATACTCCATCATATCTACTGGTTTTTGTGTAGGATGCAAACCCTTTTCTTGCTTGAATTTTAGAACAGTCTTAGGGTATCTTGATCCATCGGGATTATCTCTGTGTTTACTCTTTGCACTACCATAAACCTCACCAATCTTGCTAGTATCTGATGAGAAACCACTGTAAGGAGTTGAGTACCACATCTGAGGATTATATGTGGGTTTCTTACGATAAAACACCAAGATGTTTTCGTGAGACTTGAGAGGCATCACCTTTGCGTTCATAGGATTAGTTCCTTGCGGTTTTTCCCAGATCCATTCATAACGAAAGTTCTCAAGATTTGATGCAGCAAGTATAGTCGTAAATGGTTGAGCTGCGGTGAATACCATTGCACCATCTTCTTTACAAATGCGATTATATTGCTGCCATAATTTATCCAGAGGAATAATACTATCCCACTTACATGCAGTTGTTCCGTATGGCAAATCTACCAACACCATGTCTACAGAATTGTCTGCGAGTGTTGGTAGAATGTCTAAGCAATCGCCAAGATGAAGAGTTACCATTCGCGGATAGACTTCACAAAGGAACATTCTAGCAGTTTATCAACTTTAGTGCAAATATAATCATCATTGCCGATAGATTTGCCACCTTGTTGAGAGGCAAACAGACAATTATCAGACTCAAGATGATTCAGAAAATCATTCTTAGAGAACCAAAAGAGACGGCAATCTTCTTCTTTTTCATTGATACCAAAGAAAACCAATCGTTCCCAATCCTTATCCTTAGAAACGTGATTGATGATAAACTGATCCTTCTTTACACCACCTTTCTTATTACGAGTTGCAAGAGAAAACTTAATCTCAGTGCGAATAGAATCAATCACACGATCATGACCAGCAGTGGAAGTTTTAGCACGTTCAACTATACAACCAGCGTTAATCATGAACTTAGAAACAAAACGCTCACCAAACTCACCTTTCTGTTTAGGTGACATAAACACATAACCCTGGAAAGGTGTACCAATCCAAGGATCTTGTGCATTTTGATTGATGTAATCTCCTAGAGATCCATCCTCAAAAATAGAATAAAACATTGATGGGTTGCTATCTAACTATGATGCACTTTCAGGGGCCCATATCAGTCAATCGGTAACTGTGCTACACTCTTACCCTTCTTGTGATCTGTGATATACTTTCGTGCTGATGCTTCTGTTCTACAAACCTTGTCAAGTTGATGTCCCTTGTGAATAATAATGTATCCTTTGTTGCTATAGGGAATAGCAGCATATTCATCCTTGAACATAGTAAATCCTTCTGTCATACAAGAAACCTCTTCTCATACTCCAGCAAATCCGATGGTGCTGGAATAGCATTGTCATCACATTCTACAGCATTTTTCCACCTTGCACCATCCTTGTGATATAGTTTGATGCCTAAATGCTGATACTTGAGATTAGTTGGAACATACACTTTATAGTCAATTCCATCATTCTCAGTCAGCAAGCTGAGTTGCTTATTCTCATCTTTGGTGACTGTGATTGTGGAGCAGGATAACCAAAACAGATTCTCAAAAATGTCATAATCCTCCAGATATTTGTCTGGATTGTCCATAATCATCCGACCTATAAATTGAGGAGATAAACAGTGATCGTGTGTGCGTTCTTTTGGGTTGTTCAGTGCTTCTTCACTTATCAATCCAAGATGATTAACTTGAGCACAATCAAACACGCCAATGTAATAAATGCGTGTGATGGGTCGGAAGAAATCAGGGTCTCCCCAGTTCTCTACATTTGCTCTGAGAGAGTTAAATGTAGTTTGGCAATATGCTTTCCAGTTCTTGGACTTCATTTTAAGAAAAATCGTTAATTTGGTTGTGATGGATGGGTTCTAGGTCGTTTGCAGTGAAATTGCAGAAAAATCAGGGTTTTGGTCTAGTGGCCATCAGGGTTCTCACTGCGTCTCATTTGAGATTTGATGTTTTTCTGCTTTCCATCCTTTATGTTTTCCATAGTTATAAAATGCAGAAGGATTGAGATGATTTATTCTACACCATTCGGTTAGGTTAGACACTATCAAAGTTTCTCCTGTGGGAGAAGTTACTTTCCACGTTAAAGAATGTGAGTCTTTTAATTTATCAATATGTTCTTTTGAGAGTTTCTTTCCTTTTCTTGCTTTACTAACTTTTTCCCTTGCTTCTTTGTCGTGACTTCTTCCGCTCCATATTTTATTCCCCATCATCCTCTTACTTCTTAGTGAGCGAACTTGTAGTGATGTAACATACCCAGAAGCACCACCAGTTCCACCTTCAGATAAGTTCTGGAGAATACCTGTTCCCAAATCTTTTCTACCAAAAATTGCAATCATATACATTTCGTGCTTGAAAGCATCATTTTCATTTGCAAATTTTTTTAGGATGAGTATCCTATCTTTGGGAGGCAGATTTATTCTGTGATTGAAAGAATATGCTCTTCTACCTGAACCTTTTCCAATATAATAGGGAGTTTTATCTTCCCGCAAATAAGCGTAGGTGTAATACATTTGTGTCCTGGCAAGACTATACTTATTTATTCATAATAGCATAAAAGTGGGACTTACGCAACTTAAATCTGCCAGGACACAAGTTGCTGCCCACACTATGATTTAGCGATTTACGGTAGAGACACAAGGTTCACCTTTAGTAAAGATAGTATCAACAACTGCTTGAACCTTGCGGGCAGTGGAAATACCTGCAGAAGTGTAGACGGGAACAACACATAGAGCAAAGGATTTGGTATATTGACCAAGTGCTCCTGGTTGAATACGACCCTCCGCGAGACCTTTAGCATCATCGTGGTGAAGTCTTACAATCCTACCAACACTTTGAGCTATTCCAATATAATCCATTGGACGCATAAAGATTACTGCCTCAAGTCCAGAAACGGAAATACCTTCACTAATGATAGAGTGATGGATAACAACAAACTTCTTTGAGTTATCCTTACCCCAAGCATTTAGAGTGTCAAAAAAGAACTCACGATTGACTTTCTTACCATCAATAATTGCACCAGTCTTGCTCGTAATCACCATCCAAGAGTAACCACGGTCCTCCAGTTCTTTGCAGAAATCAGTTTCAGAAATTAGACCGATGATTTGCTTAGTTGTTTTAGCGCAAATGAGAACCTTGCCCACATTATAATCATCAATCGTTTCCATCAGATTATCAGCGTCACGGTCAAAAATTACCTGACGACCTTTAACCATAGGTAGTTGCTTAACTTCTACTTTAGGAGGAACAATATATCCACCTTGAACCATCTCTGGACCAGAGACATTTGCAATGATTTGTCCATAGACTTCTCCCCAGTTCATACCAGGTTTGCCAACAACATTAGAGTTCTTTGGCGTGGCAGTATAAGAATAAAAACGCTTGGCAACTTTAGAGAAATGCTCTACAGCAGGGAAAAAGTGTTTCTGAACTGAATTGTGTGCTTCATCCATATGAACGGAATCAACTACAATCCCTGCTTGTTGAAGACGGGAAAGAGAGTGATAGGTTGTAAAAATAAGTTTATGCGAAGACTTATTACTCTCCACCCAGTTGCGAATCTCATAAGGGCGAGTAGAAGATTCCCAGTGAGTTTCTCCACTGTGACAGTGAAATACTTTTGCGTTTGTAATGAACTCCAAGTATTCGTGAGACAGTTGTTCCGCAAGCAAAATCCTGGGACTAACAACAACAACAGTCTTTGGAGTTTCTGATTCAAACTCGCGGACAGTATCAGCAATACCAACAAGAGTTTTACCAGCACCAGTAACGGCACAAATAATACCTTTGGTATGATTGAGCATTACATCTGTTGCTCGCTGCTGATGAGGACGGAGTTGGATTTGCATTTGGTTAGTGCTCATAATATAGGTGCAGTTTCAGGGGCCCAGTATCAGTCGTCTTTCATTCCCATACCAATGAGAATACATAAGATGATTGCAACAGGAATAGCAATATACCAGTAAGTTACGACTAAGTAAAGAACAAATCCAATCGCACCTAAGATAAGCAATCCACTAGCAGATTCTGAGTCAATACTAGAACCTCCACCAGACCTAACTTCTCTCAAGTTAGTGATTTGTTCTGCTCCATATACTCTCTCAAGTTGTTGCTTTGCTCCAACAGATGTTGCTGCTTCAACCTCAAGAGTTTGTCTTCCTGCGCTAGAACCCAACCAGCACTCAGCTCTCCACGTTGCCATAATAATCAGTTCTTAATTGTTTTGTAGTTGTTAAGTTCGTCAATTACACTTTGCATTGTAGCACGACTGTATCCATTTGCATAGTATGGAGACTTCTCAGTTTGATTCGAATCACCATCAACATTTAGACACACACCAATACCTTGTTGGAGGTTTTTGACGATACGCTCATAAACTTTTACGGGAATCTCAATGTTCATTGATTTAGATACTGTTGGTGAGTTTCGTTTCTTATTTGTTCCAAATTATCTCCTGCCCACAAATCAAGTGCAACATCTGCTGCTCTTATAGCATCCCAAAGATGCGTATGATTTCTCCAATCAATAATATCTTTATCAATCGCAATCAATAAATCAAGGATAATCACCTTGTATTGAAGTTCTTTTTCAGTCATAATCAACCACCAAACAGTTCATCAAACAACAAATCACCAGAACGCTCTTTTTCTTCCCATACTTTGTTAGCGTTTGCTTCAATCATTGCCTTTTCAATTTTCATATCAATCGGAGAAACTGTGCTGTGCCAGGTTCCGTTACGATCTTGCCAGAGCATTGTAAAAGTGTCGTGCTTATACTATAGGCGCACTTTCAGGGGCCCAGTTACTTGTCCCCAGTCAGTGATGATTGATAATGACTTGCTGGTCTTTCTCTACCTTTCTGTAGGTCTGCCTGAAGTCTCTTACCAGTTCTTGTAATCTTCTTCTTCTCTTCTCTTGTATAAGGTCTCTTCTCACCTTTTGCAAGAAGAGAACCTTTAATCATATGATCTTCTTTATCACCTGATGGTTCTTTCTTCGCTGGACCTTTCTTTGAAAGGAGTTTTGTTGCTTGCTTTTCTGCGTCTCTTGCTGATGGTTTTGCTGCTGGTGCTGCTTCTCCACCTTTCTTAGCTGCTGCTCTTGCTTTAGCAGCAGCACGGCGTTCTGCTTTTACCTTTTCAGCATATGACTGCTTAACTTCAGCACTTCCACGCTCTTTCTCTGGTTGTTGAACAGTCTTAGAGACTTGCTTTGGTTCACCTATATCTTTTCTTTCTTTGTAACCAGCAGGAACTCTTGTAATCTTGCCAGTTTTAGGATCTTTTACAGACTTAAATCTCTTTCTTTCTGCTTCTGTTTTCTTACGCTCAGGACGAAGACGACCCCCAGGACCAAGTGTTCTAACTTGTGATGATTTCATTACTTCAGCATCATAAGCTGCTTCGGCAATGAACATAAAATCCTGGAAGGTACGCATCGTATGTTAAATAAACGCTTCTTGTTTATTTATATTTCAGTCAGCGTCTTTCAATTTATCTTGAGCAGATTTACTGATTTTACAGACCATATCGTTATCGTAAAAATACTTTACCCTTTCTCGTCGTGCTTGAAGCAGAATATCATACTCTTCCTGTTGTTGCTTTGTGAACTTAAAGTCTTGCTTACGCCAAATCTCTCTGAATTCGTTAAGATGGGGCAGAACATTCACAGTGTCAGTCATTTGTTTTGTTTGATTACTAATGTAGTATAAGTGTTTAGAGCGTTGAAATCAAGAGTTAGTAGTCACTTTTTCAAAGGACTGCTCCAGTAAGAGCGAAAGATCCAATAAAGAAGAACAGGCGTCGCAAAGAGAGCAATAGCACCAAGGAAGGTAACAGCATCACCACTAAAAGTGTAAGTGTCAGGAGTCATAATCAATAATCGTAGTTAGAGTTAAGATAGTTTTCAAGAGAGAACTTTTTATCATTCTCTTCATCGTCAAAGAGTTCTTCATAAACTTCTTCAACAAAATCAGCAGGATAAAACTCCTCAACTTGAACATCGTCGTAGTGATCCATCTTTAGGAATGAACGCTTACATTATAGACGCACTTTTAGGGGCCCAGTTAATCAACCAATCTTCTTAATCTTATCTGCTTTCTTCTTTGCTTTCTTGATAGCACCGCCACCAATTCCACCTTGCTTATCTAATACTTTCTTGACCTTCTTTTCAGTCTTAAGAGGTCCAGATGGTCCTTCATATGGAGCAAGAGTATAAGTCTTTACACCATCTACTTCTTTATAAGTTCCTGGAACTGCGTGAGGTGGTGTAGATGTTTTCTTCTCACAAACTAACAGAAACTCTCTAAAGGTAATCATCTTTCTTGTCTTTTTGATTATTTAGTTTCACTCAAACTCAAATGTCTTATTGACCTTTCGCGGGGGTGGAGTTTGATATTGTTGAGAACTTACACCATCAATATAAACTTCTATCTTTGTTTCATCATTCCAATGTCTTACCACACCCGCCACGATAAAAGCATTAGTAATCAAATAGGTCGCAAAAATAAAAGTTCGGATAAGTGCTACCTTATCCGATTCCTTATCACATTTACTTGCTTTTTCACCGATTGCTTTCGCCCACCAGCGCCACAGGGTTTTTTCTTTCATTTTCCGTCCGCAAACACAATATTTGTAAAATCTGAATGATATACAA
>Ga0208784_1001302_pt1 | contig 10563 bp, 22 predicted proteins | sample DEB19_08_DNA_FD_184531 | JGI IMG/M metagenome (GOLD analysis project Ga0208784, IMG submission 184531) | Aqueous microbial communities from the Delaware River and Bay under freshwater to marine salinity gradient to study organic matter... | ecosystem: Environmental > Aquatic > Marine > Coastal ...
TCCACGACTGCGCTGGATCGGATGGGCCAGGAAGTTGAGCGAGAAACGATATCACCGATCGCCCTCCTCTTTTCGTGGGCCTGTGATCGACTTCTTCAGAAAGTCGAACCCAAGGGAGCCGCCGATCAGCATCACAAGGGTTTTGAAGTCCTCTTGGCTCCACCCATTGAGATACCACACATGGGCGCCGATGATGAACAGCGTGCCAAGAACAGTGACTCTGGCTAGTTTCCAGATCGGAGAATCAGGCGGTGGTATGTTCATCTCTCATTCCTCAAATACTGGTGTAATCACAAGTTCTTCTTCTAGTACATGCTCCAGCATTTCGCGGGCTTGTGTTGCCGTCAGCAGATTTGTACCGACTGGCCAACCTGATTGGTGCATTGGACGAACGAACGATATTCCGCCATCTGGATTGAAATCGTTCGGAATCCGCCATGACAAGAATCTGTCAACCATCCTAGCTGATACGTTCATGTTTTGCTCCTGTGCGGGTGTAGCTTTTTTCGCAGCCTAGCAGCGTCTCGCCGCACGTTCGGGTTGCTAGTCCTCCAGCTTGCCGGAATAGGACCATCCAAGTCTGGATCGTGCCCGACGTGCAAGTGGTGTTCACGGCAGAGTGTGATGAAGTTAGCCGGGTCACATTCCAGTTCCGGCCGCCCAGTCCGCAACCCTTCAGCAAACGGCACAACGTGATGGACATTGAGGTCCACCTTCGTTAGACACACAGAACAGACATCATGTCTTAGTCCGTCCGCGTCTCGGCCCGCGATGTACTTCGCGCGAGCCACCGGCCAGCACGGCGAGCGTTGAGCCGATGCGAATCCATCGGAGTCATCGCTCTCCGGGTGATGATCTTCCCAGTCCTCGCCAAGCAGCCTTGGCGATCCATTTCGCACCAACACAATTTCCGATTCAGTGTTGACTGGCTTCCATCTCGCGAGAACCGGTTCCCCCATCGCGAACTGCATACCGCAAACCACAGCCGCGTCGATCAGCAGCAGCGGAGCAGTGAGTCGGCCGGGAGCCTTCACGATGCCGTGAGTGACCACCGCGTCGAACACTCTTACGCCGACAAAAGCCACAGCCCATTGACCAAACGCGACGGCTACGAAGCCGAGCAACGTCACACCGAACTGAAATGCGAAGTAGCTCCACATCGGTACGCGCAACACGCGCCAGATTTCGCCGTCAGTCTCTTCCAGCGTGTGAATGAACGTGATGCCGAGCGACGCCAAACACCACAGCGGGATGTATGAAACGGCGAATAACAGCGGGACGAGTTCCATCATCGCCTACCCCATTTCCGAAATGGCTGGAACTGTTGCACGGGTTGCTGATAGATCACAGTCGGCGAGACTGTCGCTGGAGGCGGCTTAGCCGCTGGTTTGTCAGCATTCGCAAACAGATCAATAACCGTTGTTTTTCCTCGATACGTGTCTCGCGCGATAGCCTTGTCATCTTCAATCAACACGAGTGCCGGAATCGTATCGACAGCGTAACGCCTCGCCAAGTCTGGCCGTTTGTCAAGATCGACGATCTGGACGTGTGCCCGAGATGTCTCGTCAATCTGCCAGCCCGATTTCCGCAGCCACGGAGCCGCTTCATTCTTGAAGCTATGCTCGGCGTTGCACGGCCCACACCATGCGGCCGTGAACGACAGCACGCGGCGACGGCGAGGCAACTCTGCGGCGGCTTCCGTCCGTCCGAGCAACTCGCGCACGGCGGGTAGCCTCACATACAGAGCAAGCCTCGCGTCATTCCGTCGCCCTTGCAGAACACCAACCAAGCGTCCAGATGTATCAAACAACCCACCACCTGATCGGCCGACAGGCGGGTACTGGTCGCATTCCAAGTTCAGTGGTGCGTTGTAGCGGTCTATCGCCGTCAGTCGCGTGGATTCGGCGGTCAGCTTGCCACTCTCATCCCGTCCGCAGGAGATGAGCGAATCCCCAACCGACGGAACCGCATCCGCCAGTTCTACGACGGGCAAAGCATGAGTCGTCGCAATCTCCAGCAGCGATACGTCGTTCTCGAATGAGGATCGCAGCACCCGCGCGGTGTACGTGCGGCCTCCATGCTCCACCAGAGTCACCGCATCGGAGGCAACGCCTCGGTGAGTGTGCCAGACCGTCAAGATGGTGGCTCGCGAGTCGGTCGAGTCGATGATCGTACCCGAACCGTGATAGGTCGAGTCGCCGTCTTTGACCTGAACCTTGACCGTCGCGGACAGGGGATCAAACGCCGGTTCGATCGCCACCGTCACGTCAAACGGTTCGGCCCCGTGAACCAAGGCCGCTCCCGCGACGATCATACCAATCGCGATGATTGACCACATGGCCGACAAGCGAGGCATCTCCGGCTCTGTGCCGTACTCAAACCCAAGATAGTCATCAACTCGCATGATATCCTCCAATCACACCGCCAACGCCGTCCTTGGTGCCACCGCATCGTCGGGTAGCATCTTCGAGCCTTGCAGGATGCCATAACCCTTGTCACCCCACTCGCCCCACGAGTTGCGAATCCGAATCGCCACCGTGCCGTCGAGCCAGACGGGATCAATGGCCGTGACTTCATGCCCCCACCAGTTGTAGCCCACGGCAACCGGGATGCGGCGGAGCAACATCGAGATCAACTGGTCGAGAGTTCGAGGCTTGAGTTCCGTCCACTCATCGACGCGATACTGCTTCGCCAGTTCCAGCGTCGCCGCTGTCGCGTACTGTTTGCTGATGGCATTGGCAGGCCACAGATTGACGGGAGCAATCCCCCGCTCCACGATCCACTCCAATGCCTCTTTGCCCCAGCCCCCGACGTTGCGATAGCCCTTGATCTGCGCGGCCACACTGGCGGGACTCAGCAACACCAAACCCTGATTCTGCTGGCTTCGCACCACCTGCGTCGCATAGACGGGAGCATTCGCCCAACAGTAGTTCGTCTGCCCCTGGTTGAGCGGCGGCATGTTGACCGACGTGCAGTAGTCACTCAGACGCGACTTCCGTTCTTCAATCTCTTGAATTCGAGCCTGCCACTCGTGCGAAGGAATGAGCAAATCATCCGTGAAGGCCGTCGCCACGTCTCCGTACTCGAAGTCGTCCGGACCACGCAGGCCGAGATCAAGACCACGGCCAAAGCCTTCCGGCGGATCAATCCGCAACACGCCGCGACCTTCGTCTCCAATGATCGGTTCGTACTTCATCAGGTCAGAACTGAACGACATCACTTGCCCCCCGAATTGATTTTCGTGAGCAACGCGATCGCCTCCGCTTCCGTCGCGGGGAACTTGTGAATCGTCGCCGCCTGATCGGTCACGATCACGATCTGCGGCAACGTCGTCAGCTTCGGGGAGACCGACTTCCACAAGTCCTGCCAGACGGCCGACTCCTTTGCCAGACCCACCCGATCAATGCTCGTCTTGTCCCACTTCCGCCACTCGGCCCGACCGTCGGCCCCCTTCACGCATTTCTCGTTCAAGAGCGAGATCAGTTGCGTGCTGTTGAGAATGTTCAACTGTTCGCGAGTCAGCTTCGCTTCGGTCTCATAGACCACCAGCACACGCAACCCCGTCACCGGGCCGGGCGGTGTGACAGGATCAACAGGGTCTACCGGGTTTACCGGAATCACCGGCTTTGGCGGCGGCTGAGGCCCATGCCCGACACGGATGAGAATCACCTGGTCGTCAGACCGGCCCCCGCGTGCGGCAATCAGTTGCACGCGAATCAAACCGTCGGTCAGTTCGCTCACGATCACGGCGGCTGACTTGTCCGGGTAGACGTGGACCTGCTCCGTCCCCTCGATCCTCCACCGCAGCGAGCCGTCGAGATCATCATGCAGCGACATCTCGGTCGTGATGACGATCATCTTCCCCGGATCGACCGCATCGACCACCGGTTGCCCCGCCGCATCGACAAGCGTCATCACCGCCTTCGGAGCCTCATCCCCAAACGGCTTTGGCTTCGGTTGCGGTTCATCGCCCAGCGCCAGCAGCGGAAACATCAAGAGCGATGATGCAATCGCAGCAATACAAACACGCACTGCCAACAACAGCCGCGCCATTCCATTTTCCCATACCGTAAAAAAGGTTGGATGTAAAATCGAATCAGCCAATCTCATCCATCACCGCCGAAACCGTTTCGTGATCGGCGGTTCGCGCGCGCTCCAATGCGGCCACAGTGATTAAATCAAGCTGAGACCGCGACAGTCGGCGATTTCCGTCCTGCCGCGCGGCTCGGCGAGTCTGCGGCCGACAGCGATTGATGAGCGACTGATCGAACGTCGAGGTCGTCTCATCGTAGTGATCGGCGAGGTAGTCGCTTGGCGTCTCTTGGGAGGATGTGGTCTGCTTGAAGCAGTTCGCCAAATTCAGCAGCAGAATCTCGACCAACGTCATCGGGTCGAATCCGAGACCGTCCTTCAAAGGATCAGAAATGTTTTTAGCATGGCTCTGTAGATTCATCCTCTGCAACTCCCCTGTCAGGTTATTCTGGAACTTCAATACCACCACGCGAGATCATTCACGAAAACACAGCGAAATGCAAGGCATGTTCACTGATGTGCTCGTCCTCCGCGCAGGATTACCTGCGAACTGTGAAAGCCGCAGGTGAAAAACAAGTTCATCGGGCCACTAACCATTCCGCCGTGACTTTCCTCAACGCGAGGCGACTACGCACGGTCAGCACAATCGAGCCATCGACGACCTCGCAGCAATGCCGCAATCCGTCAACGCACACCTCGCCCGCTGTCTTCGCTGCGAACCACTCCCACCGGGCAACCCCTTGAGTGATCGCGTTCAAAAGCAACTCGGCATCGTTGCATCGCCTAACCAAAGTCCGTTTCGCATCGGCTACGACGCTTGCGGCCTCGGCTAATTCCCAGTCGTCTTCAAGTGGCCTGCGGTCGCGGCTGTCAATCAAGGCAATCGCATCCTCGAACGTCATCGACCGATGAACAAGATTTTGTACCGGAGCCGTTGGTGTCGTTTCTGTCATCGCAAGAATCTTTCCGTTGTTGAGGGCCAACCAGCGGCCCGGTAAAAATGGCGTTCCAAAGACTATTTCGCGTAACTTTTGCCACGCTCGTCAGGGAAGAACGGATACCGCCGACAGTTTCGGTGATCTCCGGCGGCCTTTGACTCTTCCCATCCGTACCCGCACGCCGGACACTTGATATCTTCGCACACCTCGAAAGCGTTCTCGATGCCTTCCGTCAGCATGTCTCTGAACCGAATCGCATCGTCAATCGACACGTCGATTTTCTGGCTCATGCCGTTTGACATAAATGCCAACTGGATTTCTCCAGTGTCGGACTCAATGCCAGTGTTAGTCACGTATGCGTGAACATCGTTTCCGAGAATCAACATGTGATCGTCGATCAGAACTTCCATTTATCAACTTCCTGTAAACCACGGGTGATCTTTCATCACGCCGCAATATCCGCATTTCCGACCGTAGCAACGCACGTCGTCATGCCACGCTGGCGTTCCCCACAAGTGACCGAACACAAAACACAGAAACTTCATCACAGTCTTCTCCAATAGCACTGACAACAATAGTTAGGCCGATCTCAAAATCTCGTTTGCAAACTCTCGCCTCGCCTCATTCCGCTTCTGGCCTTTGGCTTTGTCCGACATCTTCCACCAATAGTAATCGTCTGCCGACAGGAAGGTGGTGTTCCACTCATCCCGCCTATACTCGTTACTGAAGTAGCACGGCCTCTTGGACTCGACCGTGTGCCGCCAGTACCTGATTTTGATCCGCAGCAACTGGCGGATCGGTCGTCTCAGTGGTCATCGAATCGGTTCCTTGTTTCGCGGACAAAATAAGCGGGCGTTCGTCGTATCCTAAAATCCGTAAACATCGCAATCTGGATCGGGATACAAACGACTGTCGCAGATGCAATCATCATCGTCTACATCGTCGTTCTCATCGCTCAACGATTGAAACGATTTCTCGCAATACGGATAAACTGTTTCGCCAACCACGATGTCGCCGGATAATCGCACGCCGCAACACGGAGTCGCCCACGACTCGTCATCAGGGACGTAAATTGAATCGCTCACCGCTCATACTCCCATTCGATCCAAAGATGAAACCACAACCAGCGAAGGCAATTCGCGTACTTGATCCAACGCGGTCGCCACTCGAAATACTCGATCGTTCCGTCGAGGATTGGCTGAAAGTATTCTGGCCATGTCTTCAACTCGTGTAAATGAGGAACATCAGAACCAGCGTCTGAATTTGACGGCAGTTCCTCAGCCACTTGATTCGTTTGGACTGTCATCGAATTTCCTTTCTTCCCCGCCGCAAATTAGCCGTGGCGTTCTAAGGACACTCGACGGGTTCATTCTCGGCAAAGTCGCGGACCGCATCGTTCAAATCGCCGCGTAGCTCCCAACCGGGCTCGACTCCAGTGTCCGATTCATAATCATTCTGTGCTGCAAACAGTCGGCCAGATGTCTTGGATCGCACGAGAGGCACCTCCCATGATCTGCCGCATTCTTCCACGACACGAACTCGTCCCTCTTGCCCACAATCACCACCGATTCTCGTAACAGTGAACTCTCTCATTGCCCTGCCTTAGAACCATAAAATGCAACCGACGTGGCCTTGGTCGCGTGAAGACTCTGAGGATCAACCGGGCCACGCGGTTGATTTTGGCGTTCACTTTACCAAGCACCGGCACCCATGTTGCTGTTGGTTGCTGAACTGAACGTGATGTGTGACTGCCGCCTAGTCATGTCGGCGTCGTCACCATCCATAACGTGGAAGATTCCACCGGACTCAAAAAACAACATACCATCCGGGCCATACCTTCGCTTGGCCTCGTGATCCAACTGATTGGACAGTTTCACGAGTTGTTCGAGTTTCTTTTCTATCTGCTCGTCTGTCATCGTTTATCGAATGGAAAGTGAACAATGAAATGCAACGCGAAGCCTCCATGCTCGGTTGATTTCGACGTTCTACCGATTAGTAACCTTGACCGAATTTCTTCGGTCGTTCTGGATGGTGGTAATAGCACCACCTTCGGCCGTCTCGCGTGAGATGAATCGCCTTCTGCGAACATGGCCTCTTTTTTCCGCGTCGGCTCGTCATCGCACAGCAGCCACGGTAGCCAGTGCTGCCAAGCGGAAGAACATCCGACGACAGGTTTGCGACATCCGCGCGGTGTTTCTCGATCATTGTTTTGTTTCCCTCAATTATCGCGACCAAGCGCCCATCACAAACGTCTCATCAAAACAAACAGCCTCGCCTTGTAAGTCGGCTTCCATCTGCTCACGAACCGCATCGGATTGCTTGGAGACAGGTAGTAGTCACACCACTCTGCAAGCCCAGCCTCAGACAACTCACACAGTGCCTGAATGATTTCGTTGATCTCTTGGTCAAACTCTTCCTCGCACGCCTCGGCACGCAGCACCTTTGCGTAACAATCGTCTGTCAGTCGGTCTAGCCAGCCTCGACCGTGGATGAGTTCTAGCTGCTCGTGGCGATCAATCGAGACCATGACTCAACTCCTCAATCGTTGCAACACACGTCCCAAAACGCATCCGCTGTTTCTTTCAAACTGCTTTGGTCAATCAGCGACCCAGACTCCATCACCATTTTCATTACATACGCCATGTCGCATGCGATGCACTCGTTCACTTCTCGCAGTCCACTTTCGGCTTTCCACGACGAACACTTATCAATCGCCAAATCCGGTGTCCCTTCAAATGTTCCGTCTTCGCGTGCCGTTTCAATTCTCAGGCATATCGCCCATCGCTGCGCTGCCATCTTTCAACTCCCATCAAAAAGGAATATCCCCGGTTGGATCAACCGAACCAGTCCCATCGAACCCGTTGTGCGACGCCTGTGACTCCTCGCCGCTGTAGCTCGATGGCGTTTGATCGGATGAATCGCGACGATTGCCGCCGAGTAACTGTAGCGACTCGCCGACAACCTTCAGCTTTGAGTGTTTCACGCCGTCTTTTTCCCATTGATCGAATGCCAGTTTTCCTGCGATCAGAACAGGAGAGCCTTTCTTTAGGTACTCGGCAGCAATTTCAGCCAACCGCCCCCAAAGCGTAACGTCCGCAAATACAGGCTTATCGACAAGCACCCCATCCTTTGATTTATACTTGTCATTCATCGCCATCCCGACTTCGCACACCGCAGTACCCCCCTGCGTATGCCTAACCTGAATGTCTCTTGTCACATTACCCAGCAACGTGACGTGGTTGTAGCTCGCCATTATTCCCCCTATTCCTGTGCCCGCAACTTTTACATCCTGTCGATTCACTTGATGTCAGTTTTGATCCGCGAACAGACCTCTCAGTCCCACACATGCACCGACAAACCCAGTAAGTACCACAACGTCCATATGAGCGGTTGTCGTCTTCTCTCAACACTCTCCATCTACCGAACAACTTTCCAGTCAAATCCACACGAGCCTTGCGTAAAGATACGGCAAAAATATCGTCCCTAGACGAAACACCGCATGAGTCGATCCTGTTGGCAATTGTCGTAGCCTTGACTCCGCTTACTTCGGCCCACTCCGAAAGACATTTCGTCACTCCGTCGATTGTAATAAGTCGGTTGTTCCTTTTGTTTCTCCCTTGCTGCAATGATGTTGCCCATCGGGTGTTTCCTGGTTCATAATTTCCATTGTTGTCTGGAAATCGGTCAATAGAATGCTGTTTCGATGGTCTCATCCCAACGTCACTCAAAAACAACTCAAAAGAGTTGCGCCACCTATCGCACACGCGAATTCCTCGACCGCCGTAATCAGAGAAGTTCCTCGTGTTTGGTTTATGGCAACGCTCTATCATGTGTTTCCAGATTCTCAACTCCGATGAGTTTGACATACCATGCGTTGTGTGATTATCGCGATTCAGGCATCCACAACTCAGTGATTTTCCAATCAGAAGCATCGTCCCGCTCACTGTTCGCTTCTGGCCACACTCGCAAACGCACAGAAACATCCGGTTGCCGCTCTTGCCTCTTTCCACCTGCCCAATCACTGACCATCTCCCAAACACCCTGCCAGCGATCTCCTCTTGTGCCTTCAAGCATCCGCAGCTTCTCGTGCGACCATCTTTCACGTGTGACCCCTTGGCAATCTTTACTGCCCCGCAATCGCATAGGCACTTCCAGTAGTGAGCCGTTCCACGTCTTCCAGCGTATGACAAGACAGTCAGTTGAGAAAACTTCCTGCCAGTCAGGTTGACGAACCTGCAATCCGTCGGGAGCTTGATTTCTTCTGCTTGCATCTCCAGTTCTCCACAAAGTCGTCCACGGCACGACGAACCAACTCTGCGGCAGACAAGCCGCTCGACTCGGAAATGTAACGCAACTGCTCGCGTTGCCCTTCCGTCAGATGAATGTTGGTTCGCGTCATGGTGTGTACTTTGGGCATACGCTTGGTTTTTGTCAACTCTAATTCCCCTACGAATAGCAACACACAACACCCCACTTGAAGTCCCACGCGATTTGCAAACCTTGGAGCTTTTGGCGGAATTCGCGAGTGATTTCACGAAACGCAGCCACCTCCAAAACGATATTACTCTCGTGAATTTCGCCAACTGAATACGGAAAGTCGCGGCCGAAACTCGTCTGCCTATTGACATAGGGAAGTTGTGTGTTCGGGATCAGATACAGATTGTCCTCGCCGTCAGCCGCCTCCATGCGACCATCACAGACCACTCGCTCGAATTCCTCAACAAGCATTCGCGTTTGATCACTTCGCTCAACGACCATATACGGCCCAACGTAGACGCTCAGTTGCATGCTCACGGTTCTTCCTCGCTCAACACACGATCAATCTCAGCCTGCACGAGAGGGTCGAGTGCCTCGAAGTCTCTAACCGTACTGTTGTCGGAGAACATCGCTCTCACGTCATCAGCGTCAATCACTCGCTGCCCGTCACTCAGTTGGTACACCTTCAGGCTGATGCCGTAGAACGTCAGGGTTCCATAGTGAGTAGCGACTGGAATACCTTCGTCGATCTCGTGCTTCTTCTCGTACGCTGTCCACTCGATGCTGCCCAGCAGTGCTTCAATCGGCGACTTCATTGACCCTCCTCCCGGACACGCTTCAGTTCTCGAATCTCCGTGTCTTTCCGAATCAAGTTGTCACTCAATTGCAGGATGACCTGTTCGCGACTGGCAACCTGTGCCGCCAGTTCCTCGCACTGCTTGCGAGATGCGATTAGTTCCGCACATGTTCCGTACAGGCCGAGATGCTTGATTAGCGGTAGCTTGCAAGACTGGCAGCATTCGCCGTCATCGAGGTCATCAAACACGGGATCAAACACGCTTCGCATCATTGATCGACTCCCTCGTCAGCTTGCGGAACGAAGTCGCTTCCAGCCGCCACCTCCATGTAAGCGAACGGACATTGCCATCTCGCACCACACGGACACGACACTTGATTCGTCTGTCGCAGCACTTTGCACTGACGCATCTGTGCCGCTCGGTGAGCCGGAGACTTGCCGCCTTCTATGATTCTTGGTCCCCATCCGCCGTTCCACATTCTCTCAGCCCTCCCGCTGGCCAACGCTTGCGATCGCAGTTTGGATCAAATCGCGAACCGC
>Ga0208784_1001308_pt1 | contig 10542 bp, 9 predicted proteins | sample DEB19_08_DNA_FD_184531 | JGI IMG/M metagenome (GOLD analysis project Ga0208784, IMG submission 184531) | Aqueous microbial communities from the Delaware River and Bay under freshwater to marine salinity gradient to study organic matter... | ecosystem: Environmental > Aquatic > Marine > Coastal ...
GTTCAGAATCGATAAGAGTTGCATATTTTCCAGAAGTAGTGGAGCTTGCAGATTCAAGTGATCACACAAAAGCATATTTCAAACGTTTCTTTAAGAAATGCATTACCTTCAATAAAGCAAAATATTACGCATATGCTCGAGGCGAAGTAACGCTTTCAAATGGCAAAAAGTTGAAAGTCTCGGGCAAGTCCACTAAATATCCAGACCTGGATTGCTTCATCTGATGCAAAATAGGACCATGGAAAGTTACGAAGAGTACCTAACAAAGGGCGAATGGCTTGATGCTGAAGAACGCCTTGAGTTATATCACTTTCTTAAGCATAAACACGAGAATGATTTTTCCGATTTGGAAAAAGAATTGCGTTTAAACGGAATAAGTTATGTAAATATTGCAAAGGGTCAGATCAAATTTGTACTTGATAAAAACATTGTTAAGAACCAAGTACGCGAACTCGGACAACCTGAATTTGTTGATGGCATGCGATTTGTGAAATTAAGTAACATGCGGATTGTTAATCGAAAAAGATTACCTAGGTTCATCGCACAATGCGAAGTCGATGCTATTTGGAATTTTCCATTAGATGGCAAATTTACTAAAACTGCCGATGGTTTTGGGATTAACTCTTACCCGTATTATGACCTAAATTACTATTCAAATGGGCGGGGACGAGTTCGCGGTTTCTTTGCGAAATTTAAATATATTTAGAGTTCGAAGCCGATGTACTTGGTTTCTAGGAATTCATGAATTCCATCAAAACCACCTTCGCGACCAAGTCCTGATTGCTTCACTCCACCAAATGGTGCAGCTGGATCACTGATTACACCTTTATTAATTGCAACCATTCCTGATTCCATTGCTTCGGCAGTACGAATTGCGCGACCTAGTTCGCCACTAAATACATAACTAATTAGACCAAACTCTGTGTCATTAGCAAGTGCAATTCCTTCTTCATCAGTATCAAAAATAACTATTGGCGCAACTGGGCCGAAGATTTCGTGCTTCAAGATTGAGTTGTATTTATCAACTGTCATCACCGTTGCAGGATAGAAAGCACCATTGCCATCTGGCTTCTTGCCGCCAGTGCGCACCGCTGCGCCATTTTTGATTGCTTCATCAACTAAATCGCTGATTTTGTCGCGTTCTTTAACAGAAACGTATGCACCGAGAGTTACGCCTTCGTCGGTGCCACGACCCATAACAAATGCATCCATTGCTTTGGTGAATGCCGCTATGAAATCTTCTGCGATACCTTTCTGAACAAAGATGCGGTTAGCAGAAGTGCATGCCGCGCCACCATTGCGCATTTTTGCAAGAAGAATGGCAGATACAGAAGTTTTAATATCAGCATCGTCAAGCACGATTACTGGTGCATTTCCACCAAGTTCCATTGAACAGCGAATAACTTGATCTGCAGCTTCTTTAATTAAATGTTTGCCGACTTCGGTAGAACCGGTAAAAGATAAATTCTTAACTCGAGGATCGTGCAGCATCTTTGAAATTTGTGGTCCAGTTTTCTCTGGCAGCACTACGTTTAATACGCCTTTTGGCAAACCAGCACGCTCCATAATGTCAACAATATGTAGCGCAGTTAGTGGAGTTTCTCCGGCTGGTTTTAAAATCATGGTGCATCCGGCAGCAACTGCTGGACCGATTTTTCTGGTGGCCATTCCGGCAGGAAAGTTCCAAGGCGTAATTAATAATGAAACACCAATTGGTTGATGGGTAACCAAAATTCTCTTATCGCCCGAAGGTGATTTACGGAAATCGCCTTCGACGCGAACCGTTTCCTCTGCGAACCAACGGAAAAATTCTGCAGCATATGCTGCTTCACCGCGCGCATCTGGCATCGCCTTGCCATTCTCTTTTGAAATTAAAGTTGCAATGGTTTCTGATTCGGCGGTCATAATTTCAAATGCTTTACGTAAAATTTCTGCACGGAAGCGCGGTGCAGTTTTCGCCCACTCTGCCTGTGCTTTATGCGCTGCATTTAGTGCTGCTTCACATAGTTCTTCGTTTGCTAAATGAACTTCGGCAATTACTGATCCATCTGCTGGGTCATAGACAGGTGTAGTTGAACTTCCCTTTACCCAATTTCCATCAATAAACAACTCAGTGCGCATGAAAAAAGCATACCTTTTAACTTAAATACTCTAAATGAGCAAAGGAGGTCTATCATTAAACCTGTTATGGCTAAATCTTGGACGGATGGCGCTCCAGCGCCCGTCGCACTGCAAGATCACGCACACCTAGATGATCCAATCTCATACAAGATAAAGAAGAAAATTCTAGGTGGGCCGCTAAATCGCCATACTCTGAGCCACCAACGCTTAAAAAAACGTTATGCCCTTGGCATTCTCTCTTCTGACTGCATTTCATCATCCGCATATGGTTCAGAGCAAATTCTCTTAGCGTTATTACCGGCATTCGGTTTAGCAGCTTTTACATTGTTAATTCCACTAACTGGCGTGGTTTTGATAATCCTTACAATCATTACTCTTTCATATCGAAACGTCATCGACGTTTACACCAAGACTGGTGGCGCCTATATAGTTGCAAGAGATAACTTTGGGCCTACAGTTTCTGTAATTGCGGCTGTTGCTTTAATGCTCGATTACATCGTCACGGTTGCAGTTCAATCTGCAGCTGGCGTGCTTGCAATTATTTCTACATTTCCAAATCTGCAACCATATAAAGTTCCGATGGTTCTGTTAGTTATTGCTATTTTGACTTACGGAAACCTACGCGGCGTTAAAGAGGCTGGAAAAGCATTTGCTGCTCCTACATACTTATTCATCATCGGTATGTATGTAGTCTTTGTAGTCGGGTTATACAAATTCTTTAACGGAACACTTGAAACTCTCTCTACCAATCAAGAAGGTGCAGTTCATATCGGTACTGAACAAGGTCTATTGAGTGCAACTGCAATTTTCATTTTGCTACGCGCATTTGCAAATGGTGGCTCTTCTTTAACTGGGCTTGAAGCGATCTCAGATGGAGTTGCGCTATTCAATGTTCCAGAAGCAGTAAACGCTAAGAAAACCTTGATTGTAATGGCAACACTTCTGGGCTCATTAGTGGGCGGTGTTTCATGGTTTGCTTACAAAATCCATACGCTTCCATATGAATCAGGCTCGCCAACTGTTATTTCTCAAATTGCAAAAGTGGCAATGGGCGACGGTGCATTCGGACATTTCTGGTACATCTATGTTCAGTTTGCAACCACATTAATTTTATTTGCAGGCGCCAATACCACTTACTCGGCTTTCCCAATTCTTTGTAATTTCGTAGCAACTGATGGCTTCTTACCAAAGCAGCTTTCAAAGCGCGGCCATAGATTGGCCTTTTCTAACGGAATTATCTTACTTTCCTTAGGTGGAGTTGTCTTCGTGCTTGCAACTGGAGCTTCAGTTGAACACTTAGTTGCATTTTATGCGCTTGGAGTTTTCACCGGATTTACTTTGGCAGGTTTTGGAATGGCAAAACATGCAATCAAGAACCGTACTGAAAATTGGAAATTAAAAGTTGTAATTAATGGTATTGCTGGTAGCGTTTCAATAATTGTTGTAATTATCTTCTCGATAGTTAAATTCACAGAAGGTGCATGGATTATTTTGACTATCGCACCGATTGCGATTCTTTCTTTACTTCGCTTAAATCGTCGTTATGTTCGTGAACAAGCGGTTCTTTCTCTTGCGCAAGAACGTACACGAGCAACTTCAATTGCTAGACATGATGTAACGGTACTTGTAGATAGCGTTGACTTGGCAACCGTAGGTGCGGTTCGTTATGCCCGCAGCTTAAATCCGCATACGCTGACTGCGGTTCACTTTGTAATTGATGATCGTCGCGCTGAAGATATTAAGAAAGCTTGGGAAACCACACCTGCACTTTCTGATGTCTCTCTAGAACTAATTGATTGTCCTGATCGCCGCTTGGCAAATGCAGCTCTTGATTACTCAATTCGCGCAACTGCAGATGGTAATCACGAATTAACTTTGTTACTTCCTCGTCGTTCATATTCACGTGTGCTTGGCAAGATTCTTCACGACCAAACAGCGGAACAGATTGCCGCTCCAATCTCACAACTTCCAAGAGTCGTTGCGACGATTATTCCTTTCGATGTAGTTAAATTATTAGAAGAAGGCCCACTTAACGTTCATGGCACACATGATGAAGAGACAAGAACACCAGTAACTCAGACTGTCGAACCTTCAAAACGCATGGTGCCACCTGCAAATCTTGAACCAGTAAGTCATTACTCTGAAAAGGTAATCAAAATTGGGGAAGTTATTTGGCGTAAACGTGCACATGTACAAGGTCGCGTCACTGCTATTCGCACCTCACCATCTAGCCAAGCGCCAATGTTGGAAGTTGAGATGTGGGATGAAACAGGTGGAATTACTCTTCAATTCCTTGGTCGTCGTTCGCTAGCTGGATTAGATGTGGGCGCACAACTTCGTGCTGAAGGAATGGTTGGCGAAGTAGATGGCTTGCTGACAATCCTTAATCCAAATTACGAACTACTTCACTAACGTTTCTCGTTAAAGAATTCGCTAAGCAAAGCAGCGCATTCATTAGCTAACACACCCGAGATTACTTCTGGTTTATGTAATTGACGTGGATCTCGAAGTAAATCCCACTGCGATCCAACTGCGCCTGCTTTCTCATCCCAAGCGCCAAAAACTAAGCGTGGAATTCGTGATTGTGCAATTGCACCGGCACACATGGCACATGGTTCAAGTGTTACAACTAAAGTGCAACCATCTAAACGCCAATTTCCGATGGCACTTGCAGCTTTTTGAATTGCAATTATCTCTGCATGCGCAACAGGATTATGTGAAAGCTCTCTTTGATTTGCGCCCGTTGAAATAACTTCACCATCTGCATTTAAAACAATTGCGCCTACTGGAACATCTCCGCTAGCCGATGCGGCAGCACGAGCTAAATCGATGGCTTTCACCATCGCTTCTTCGTATTTCATAATTCCAGTAGCTCTACAAACTCTTCGGAAAATCCTAAACGTTTTGCAATCGCTTCTAATTGTTCGTCAGGAAATAATTCTGTGTCATCACAAAGCGCTTCTAGTTCCATATGGCCCATCCCCAAATCACTAATGATGTCCATATGTCCACCAGGAAGTGGCTCGTCATCATCTTCAGGAATTGGCAGATCTGCAATTTCTAAAAATTCGTTTGCAACTTCATAATCAAGCGCACAAGTAACATCGCTAATAAATAGACTGATATGTGTTCCGAGAACTCGAACTAAAATAAAAAATTCTTCGTCAATTGCAATTAGCGCTAGAGCGCCACCGTTTGTCTGATGTCCTTGTAGATCTTTAATTATCGATCCGAGGTTGTAAGGGTCAGGAAGAATCTCTAAATTCCAAGTTCCACCTTCATGCCAAGCGGCAACGGCGAAATCAACGTCTGAGTTCATTCTCACTGCCCCTCTCTTAGCAACCCTTGCAAAAACCTGCTTATGAGAAGTTTCGCACTACTTCTTAGTATTTGAAAGCCCTGTAAGGTAGGCATTATGAAAGTTCACGTCGCTGACCATCCTTTAATTGCGCACAAATTGACCGTGCTCCGTGATGAAAAAACTGATTCACCTACCTTCCGCCATCTGGTGGAAGAGCTAGTGACGCTCCTTTCATACGAAGCAACTCGAGAAGTCAAGGTTGAGCCGAAAGAGATTAAGACTCCGGTATCTCCGATGACTGGGGTAGCAATGTCTAAACCAACTCCAGTTGTCGTTCCAATTCTTCGCGCAGGTCTCGGAATGCTTGAAGGCATGGTTAAGTTAATGCCAAATGCGGAAATTGGTTTTCTAGGAATGGTTCGTGACGAAAAAACACTTCAAGCATCTACTTATGCAAATCGCTTACCAAAAGATTTGAAGGGGCGTCAGTGCTTCATCCTTGATCCTATGCTTGCAACTGGCGGAACTTTGATTGCCGCAATTCAATATTTATTAGATATTGGTGCAACTGACATCGTTGCAATCTGCATCATCTCTTCTCCTGAAGGAATCAAAGCAGTTGGCGATGCCTTCCCAAATACAAATGTTCATTTAGTAACTGGCGCAGTCGATGAAAAATTAAATGAGCACGGATACATTGTTCCTGGACTCGGCGATGCAGGTGACCGTCTTTACGGAGTTGTTTGATGTCAACTACCAGCCCTGGTTACGGAATCACAATTCGTGTTGAAGGTGCACCTGAACGTCAACCTGTAGCTCAAGCAACAACTGCAATTACAAATGCAGGTGCCACAATTACTGCGCTTGACGTTGCTGAATCAACACTGGAATTAGTTGTTGTAGATATTACTTGCGACACTATCGACGTTAATCACGCCCAAGCAATTTGTGTAGAGATTGAAAAGACTCCCGGTTTAAAGGTACGCAAAGTAAGTGATCGCACATTTCTCTTACATTTAGGCGGAAAAATTGAAGTTACGCCAAAGGTTCCGCTAAAAACTCGCGATGATTTATCGCGCGCATATACCCCAGGAGTAGCCCGTATTTCGCAGGCAATTGCAGCAGATCCCGCTGATGCTCGTCGCTTAACTATTAAAAGAAATACTGTTGCCGTCGTTACCGATGGTTCCGCTGTTTTAGGTCTTGGAAATATTGGACCGGCCGCTGCACTTCCAGTTATGGAAGGTAAAGCTGCCCTCTTTAAGCGCTTTGCAGATGTAGATGCATGGCCAGTATGTATTGATAGCCAAGATGTCGACGAAATTGTAAGAACAGTTCAATTAATTGCACCGGTTTATGGCGGCATTAATTTAGAAGATATCTCTGCACCTCGTTGCTTTGAAATTGAAGCGAAATTGCGCGAACTACTAGATATCCCGGTTTTTCATGATGACCAACATGGCACTGCCATCGTGGTGTTGGCAGCATTGAAGAACGCACTTAAATTAGTTAGAAAAGAATTGAAAGATGTAAAAATTGTAATTAGTGGTGCAGGCGCTGCAGGAACTGCGATAGCTAAATTACTTTGGATTAGCGGAGCACAAAATATTTTGGCGTTTCATCGCGATGGCATTGCAACCATTGATGGAATTGATAACCATGGATTTACTGGTGGATTACATGATGCAATTAAAGGCGCCGATGTATTTATCGGCGTAAGTGCTTCAAATGTCTTGAAAGAATCAGATGTTGCAGCGATGGCTATTAATTCGATTGTCTTTGCGCTTGCAAATCCTGATCCCGAAATCGATCCGACAATCGCTCGTAAATATGCAGCGGTTGTTGCCACTGGACGAAGTGATCATCCAAATCAAATCAATAACGTTCTGGCATTCCCAGGCATCTTCCGAGGCTTACTTGATGCCAACGCCAGCAAGATAACGGATGAACTATTAGTTGCGGCGGCGGATGCAATTGCCTCTTGCGTTGCGCCATCTCAATTAAATTCAAACTTCATTATTCCAAGCGTCTTTGACCCTGAAGTAGCAAAGAAAGTCGCTGCGGCAGTTAAAGGCGCTGCGAAATAATGATTCGTGCATCCTTCGATGCCCAGCTAACTCAGTTAGCGCCGCTGCTTTTCTACATCATTGCATTCGTGGTTATGTATGTAGAAAACGGAATTATGTTGGGCTTTTTCCTGCCAGGCGACTCATTGCTCTTTAGCGCAGGATTAGTTGCAGCAAGTAATCACTCAATAAATATTTCACTACTTTGTTTAGTAGTTTTCTTAGGCGCATTTATTGGTGATCAAACCGGATATGTAATTGGCAGAAAATATGGCCGGCCTTATATCGACAAGAAAAACTCTCCCAAATTACAACGAATGATTATTCGCGCTGAAAATTTCTATGAACGTTCTGGTTGGTGGGCGGTAGTTGCTGCTCGATACTTTCCTTGGATTAGAACTTTCGTGCCTCCACTAGCAGGTGCCGCGAAGATGCGTTATTACTCATTTCTATCTGCAAATGCAGTTGGTGCGCTGCTCTGGTCAGTGCTGATTACTTTGGCTGGCTATTATTCAGCGAGATCTACTTGGGTAAAGAGTTCTAGCTACGCGATTGCAGCATTCTTTATAAGTGCTTCGATTATCTCTTCTGTTGCTGGCTACTTACGCCACCGACGATAACGCCTAAAAACGATAAGCAGATTCCGCAAATCAACCAGATGCTTATTTTTACTCCGTGTGCTGGTATCAACCAGTCAATCAATAAAGCACCAAATAAATTTCCGCCGACGCTCAATAATGTGGCTGCTAATACTCCTAGTTGCTGCACGATAGAAGATGAATAGGCAATATAAATAACTCCCAAAGTGCCTCCGGTGTAAATCCACCAAGGGCTAGCTGGTAAAGGTTCGAATTGATAATGGCCGGTTGGGATCAATACTGCAGTCAATATAAGTAGGAACGAAGTTCCCATAATGAAATTCAATAGTGAAGTAGTCCAATGCTGGCCAGAGTAGATATTTATCTTGCCGTTTAGCGCTCTCTGAATTCCAACAATCGCGCCAGCTAAACCAGCCAGAGCCACTGGAAATAGAGAAAGATCTTGCGCGTCGATTCGGTCCCAGACTGAAACAAGCACCGCCAAAATCGTTATTATCGAAGCGAAAATCCGGCGAAAAGTAATGTGTTTCTTAGCTCCACCAGCTAAACCCAGAGCGTCGACAACTAGCGAAGATGCAGTCTGTCCAGAGATTGAGGCTACTGAATAAACCGCAACTCCGATTAACGTCACGGTATTAGTTTGAATTGCAACAAAGATTCCGCCCAACATTCCAGCAAAAAGATTCCATTTTTGTAATCCACCACTTGCGATGCCAGCTTTTATGCCAACTAGGCCTTGGCGCATACCATGATGGGTAGCTGCAAAGATGGCGATAACTAATAATCCGGAACCAAAAGAAACCGTTGCAGCTTGAATTGGATTTCCTAATAGGTGCGAGAGTTCTCCATTAACTCGTGCCTGAACTGCGATTAAAGTCGAAGTGAGAAAAGCGATAATATCTAAACGCATTTAATTAACCACTCTTCTTCAAGTTCTGCTCGTTTCGCCTTTACAGCTTCTAATTCTGCCGTAACTCTCAACAATTCATCTGCATTAAAAGCAGCAGCCTCTTGTGCTTTTTCAAGTTCTGTAATTTCTATATCTAACTTCTCCATTTGGCGTTCAATTCGGACCAAATCCTTTTTTAGTTGGCGTTCCTCTGCCGCGCTAGAAATTTTCTTTTCAGTATTTGCTTTCGGCATTGAAGCGGCAATCTGCACTGCTCTTAATTCTAAGTACTGATCAATTCCTCTTGGAAGATCAGAAACTTTCCCATCGCCCAATAGACCGACTACACGATCACAAGTGCGCTCTAAGAAATATCTATCGTGAGAAATCACCAACAATGTGCCTGCAAAACTATCCAGTAAATCCTCTAGTTCCGTAAGGATTTCAATATCAAAATCATTTGTTGGTTCATCTAATAACAGAACATTTGGACTATCCATAAGTAATCGCGTTAATTGCAAACGTCGTTTTTCTCCACCAGATAAATCACCAACTGGGGTCCATTGAGATTCTCGGTCAAAACCCAACCGTTCACATAGCTGAGAAGCAGATAATTCACGACCGCCGCCTAACTCAACTCGAGTAGCAACACGTTCTACTGCTTCAATCAAGCGCCAAGTTGGATCTAATTCTGCTAGATGTTGAGAAAGCATCGCTACTTTCACGGTCACGCCTTTAACTAACTTTCCTGCGGAAGCAAAATGTTCACCTGCCAAAGTGCGCATCAGCGTGGTCTTACCTGCGCCGTTTATACCAACAATTCCAATTCTTTCGCCGGGCCCAATATTCCAAACTAAATCTTCAATCAAAACATTTTCGCCAGCGCGAATTTGCAGATGCTGACATTCGAAAACGGTATTTCCCAAACGATTCTGACTGAATTTAAGAAGTTCCGTGTTATCGCGTGGTGGCGGTTCGGTTGCGATTAATTCATTAGCGGCGTCAACTCGAAATTTCGGTTTTGAAGTTCTTGCAGGTGCACCGCGACGTAACCATGCTAACTCTTTGCGTAACAAATTATTTCGGCGGGCATCCATTGCAGCTTGTTGTCTCGCGCGTTCTGCTTTTGCCAATACATAAGCAGAGTAACCGCCGTCGTACTCTTCCAGCTCTCCGCCGACAACTTCCCAAGTTCGATCAGTTACTTCATCTAAAAACCAGCGATCGTGAGTTACCACTACGACGGCTAAGTTCTTTCGATTCTTTAGATGATCAGCCAGCCAAGCAACGCCTTCGACATCTAAATGATTTGTTGGCTCATCTAGAAGAATTAAATCTAAATCTTCAATTAATAATTTTGCTAAACCCACGCGCCTACGTTCGCCACCAGATAATGAAGCAAAACCACGCGTAAATAACTCTTCATGGTAACCACCAAAAAGTCCAGTGAAAATTGCGCGAACTCCCGCATCTCTGGCCCATTCATGAGTTGCCTTGTCACCTAAAACTACGTCTCTAACTGTTGCACCTTTTGGCGCATTATCTATCTGCGAAAGAATCCCAACG
>Ga0208784_1001309_pt1 | contig 10536 bp, 6 predicted proteins | sample DEB19_08_DNA_FD_184531 | JGI IMG/M metagenome (GOLD analysis project Ga0208784, IMG submission 184531) | Aqueous microbial communities from the Delaware River and Bay under freshwater to marine salinity gradient to study organic matter... | ecosystem: Environmental > Aquatic > Marine > Coastal ...
CTCAACTCCAGTGCTAAAATCAATAACACCAGCGGCCTTGTTGATTGTGAACCTAGGGTTCACGTTTGCGTCCTCAGTGTTTAAACCAAATCTTCCTCCGATGTTATATCCGAAGTACCAATCACCATCAAACGACCATCCGTAGTACCCGTTGTACGGACCAGCCCCAGTGTATAGTTGCTTGTCTTGTCGTAGTATGTCAAGCTTTGACGTACCAGTGACAACCTCACCATTTGAATCGAAAACAATGTCCAAGTTATTATCTTGCAGATACGCATTAGCCGTGATCGCTGTCCTGCTCTCTACAAGAGGTATCAACACGTTACCCTTTAAAGATGATATCCTTACATAGTTAACATAGTCTGGAGGCAGAACCATCTTAAGCTCTTCTCCTAGCTCTAGCTCCATCACCTTAATATTTCTAAGTGCGTCATAGTTTATCTCTTGTATGGCTCTTTTTGCGTGGAATCTTACGGTATATATCTCAACATTGTTAACTAGCTTATCGTTACCGACATACATTAACATGAAGTTATTGATTAAGTCCTTTAGTGTAACGTACTGATAACTACCCCAGTTAACATCTTGAGGGTTGGTCCCGTTATTCGTATAGTACTGATAATTAGTTATGTATGGCATCTGTTATTGTGTTTGTTGTGCTGATTGTATTTCCTCTGCCTTTGCGTCTTGAACAACCTCAGACTCTCTAATGGATAGACCAGCATACTGTAAGATTTTAGCTACAAGGTTTGGTAGCTCCTCGTATGGAAGCTCAAAGTCTTTGTGCTGTAAATTAAATGGATCATATATCGGCTCACCGTTTGTTATGGCGGTGTATGTCCAGTTTGGATCTTCTGGATTCCTAACATACCTAATCTGTAAGTTTGTCGATGTTGGTCCACTCACAACATTCATTAGCGAGTTAGGGTATACCGTAATAACACCCTGTGTATATGTCTGAGCACCAACAGATACGTCTGACGATACTATATAGGCAGGGTAGTCTACCGTTGGGGCGGTAAGATTAGAGTTAATCAGATTTAATACCTTGCTGTGGTCAACTCTATTCACCTCAACGCTATTATTGTATATTACCTTCTCAATGTAGTAACAATTAAGTGGCACCTTAACATTACCACCAATTGCGTTGTACTGTAGAGTATCGTACTCAGACAGCCGATCTATCGTCTCTGACAATTTTTGTGCAATATTCGAGTATCCCTCGCCATGATAACGGGCGTTCTGTTTGATTATAGCGTTGCTATACTCATACATATACTTCTGAAATATATCTAACTGCGCTTGTCTAGCATATGTATTGAACTCCATAGGAGTTATGTAACCCCTGTTATCCTTGTTCAATATAAACATGACGTTATTGCGAACTTCGTTTATCATGGAAATGCTTTTTACAAAGATAAATAAAAAAAGGCACTTATTGGAGTGCCTTTTCTATATACATATAGCCAGTTTTACCGCTTTAATTTTCAGAGAACTTATTCTCAAGGAATTTATACAGATCAATACCCTCGTCTGATTGTAGGTAAGCCGACAATAGATATACAGGATCCTCTCCAAATGGAACTGTAAGAAGCTTCTTCTTATTGTCCTTTAAATTGTAATAAATCTCCTTCTTATTGTTTCTAAATGATAGATATCCGTCAGATAGCGATCTAGATGCATAGCTAGTAACCTTGATCGTTGGATCGTTGACAGCCTCCATAAAGTCTTGAGGATATCTCTTAGCGTAAATCATCATGTCTCTTCTAATTTCCGATACCTTCATACTGTCTACGGATCCACCTAAAAGTAATCTAGCGATTGGCTCAAGCTCTTCAAAAGGCATCTCTCTTGCAATTAACTGAGCATCAAGTACATCGTACATATTTTTAATCTCTTTTTGAGCATCTTTTTCCTTATCAAACTCATAAAATTCGTTCCCGTTTCCAGGGTGATAGTGTAAAAACTCTTGTAACACTGGATTATTCTTAGGCACGTTTAACACACCATCTTCAAAAATGATTGGCTCAATAATTACATTTTCCCCTTGCTCGTCCTGGAATGGAGAGTTTGCATTTCTAGCATAACGAAGAGGTCTATTTGTATTTGCATCCTCATCATAGTACAATAATCTTCTTCTTGGGGTATCCCTTGATGCAAGGAAGTATGTTAATGGGCTTGACCCATTCTTTAAAAGATAGGTTCTATCTTTTGGCTCTAAAACAGATTTTCTTGTTGTTTTCATTTGATATAATTTAATTTATTAATAATAAAAAGGGAGAGGCACTAAACCCCTCCCTTAAGTTTTCAATTATCCCTTGAAGATAACGAAGTTGTTAGCACCAAGTGTACAAAGCGCTCTCTCAGACAAGAAGTTAACTTGCATTGCATCAAGATCGCTAGTCGCAGCACCACCAGCTGAACCAGTCATCCAAGTTTTGTATCTACGATCCTCGGCCTCAGAAGCTCGGTAACGAACGTGTAAGAACGGACGTCTAGCATTTTTACCAAGAACTTGATCGTATACACTCATTGTTCCAGCAGGAACCAATACTCCGTTAACTACACCACCAACTAAACCTCCACGAAGTGTTGCATCGTTAAGATATTTCCAGTCAGTTTTATAGAACTCGTACCCTCTCTTAAATCCAGAGAAACCAAGGTTCAACGCCATCTCTTCGCTATTGTCAAATAGACCGTAAGAAGTACCACCTGCTCCGTAAGAGTTTTGAGCGGCCAACATATCATCGATATCGAAAGAGAACTGACGATTCAAGAACAATACGTTTTCAGCGATAGCCCCTTGCTTGTCAAGTCTTTGAATGATAGTATCAAAGTCAGCCAATGAAGATGGGTTACCACCAGACCAAACATTACCTCTAGTTTCAATAGCGCTAAACATACCTTCTGTACCAGCGTTAACAACACCAGAAGCAGGAGTAGATGTAGATAATGCGGCTTCAGCTGCGGATCCAGTTTCAGCAGGAACACCTTCTACCATTGACATTTCAAGATAATCTTCAAAGCGTAGACGAGTTTCATGCTCTGATTTCATGTACCATAAGTAACCAGTAGCTCCGTTTTCTGTAGTCACTTCAACCCATCCGACTTGTGCCATATCAGAACCAGATACAGTATAGGTATCTTTAATAATGATTGGCTTGTTGCTAAAGAAGAAATCTTCAGACTCAAGAGATCCAGTCATCCCAGAAGTTCCTTTACTAAATTCAGAACCATAAACAAATGCAGTAATGGTAGTTGTACCAACCCCAAAAGGAGATGCTACTACAGTATCATAATATGCAACTGTAAATTGGTTTGATGTTGGCAATGCAATAATTAAACCTTTTGCTGATTCAGCAGATACTTGATCTGAAGATAAAAACACAGTTTGGTTTACTCTAAAGTTACAATCACCAGAAGCTAATGTAAATGTTTGTTGACCAGCTGCAAAAGCACCTGGGGCCACTCCAGTGTATTTTGTATGTAAACGACCTTGCTCTGCCCATTTAATCATGTCAGAGTTAGTAGGAAGTTCAGCACCAACCATACGCAAGAAAGATGCAATTGATCTGTTTCCGTAACGCTCAAATTCTTGCTCGTAAGTATCTGGAAGATACTGATTCAAGAAGTCGAAGTTTGTAATATAGTTTGTAGGCAATGTTGCCTTTACTGAGCTAGGAGTAATTTGTACACCAGGGCTCGTTAATAATGTACCAGCCATTTTTTAAAAATTTAAAAGTTTATCGTTTTTTAATCACTAACCTGTTCCCCCTGTCTGGATCTATTACTTTAACTTTTACACCTTCTGACGGTGTGCTCTGAGGTGCCTGTCGAGTCATGTCAATATTTTTAGACTCTTTGGCTACAGTGCCTACCGCATCTGCCATCCCTTTTTCGTAAAAGAATTTAGCAAATTTATCTGGGTTTCTAGCTATTGCAATAGAACGGTGAAAAGATTCAGCATCTGCAAGGTACCCTTTGTCATCAAGAAACTGTGAAACAAAGTTTCTTAAATCATTTTGGTCCTGCAGTAAGGCTTTATTATCTCCTGGCTTGTAAACTAGTTTCTTTTTTTCATCGATATTAAATTTGAAACCTTCAAACTTATCCGAAAAAAGCTCCTTAGTTTTACTTGAGAAGAACTCTGACCTTCTTGCGTTCTCTTCCTCCATAGACTTGGAAGACTCTTTATATCTCTTAAAGGCATCATAATTTTCTTTTTCTTCCTGTGGAACAAGTGATTCCCTTGACTCAAGTGGAACTTTGTACTGTTCTTTAAGGTCGTTAAAGTGTTTTTTAGCCTTTGAGAGCTCTTTTTTCTTTGCTAATCTTTTCTTCTTGATTTCTTTTTCATCATCGAAGTCTTCATCGTAAGAGAACTTATCAGATACGTCAAACCTAATGTCTTCTGGATCTAAGTCTGGGTTCTGCTCACGCTGATATTCAAAAAGCAAAGAGTCTTCGTCCATGTCATCGTAGTTCTTATTCAACTGAATAAAATCTTCGATTCCACGTCCTGTTTCTTTTTTGTACTTAAGGAATGCAGAAACATCTTCGGGTAAATCCTCGTTCTGTTGTCTCTGCTCAAATAACTCATCCAAGTTACTTATCTCCTTGTTGTACCTTTTACCAATATATGAAAGAACTTTATTATCATCAATTTCGTCAATAATTGTCTCTACAGTATCTGGTGTAGTAACTATTGTTTCTACGGTATCTACAGGTTCAGTAACAACGCCAGTTGATTCCTCGTGTTGTTTTAATAACTGTTCCTCTATTTCGGCAACAGACTTTTCTTCAAAGTCTACCGCCCTTACTTTAATTTCTCCTTCCATGTTAATTAAATTTAATTTCTACAAAGTTAATAAATAATTTTATCAATTATTTTGGTCCAAAAGACTCTAAATCAAATCCATCCAAAGAGTCTTCAGTACTTTCAAAGTCTATAGGAGGAAGATTGTTCTTTCTCTGATTAATTAACTCTGACTGTCTTGACGCTTGGATATCAACTCTTTTGTCTTTTGCTTTTTCTTTATCTTCGTCTCTTTTCTTTAATTGATCGGCCTCCATTCCCTTTAACTGCATATTGTATTGGAACTCAAGGTCCATCAGCTCTCTCTTCATCTCTACCTCGGCCTTCATCCTCATTATCTCGTAATTAACCTCGGCCTCTTTGATCTGTATCTTGCTCTGAGCCTCCATCTGTAACAATTGTGCCTTAGACTCGGAAGCGGCTTGTTGTGATTGAATATTAGTCTGCATCTGCATTTGGTACTCCATCTGCTTATCTTTCTGCTGCTGCTCCATCCTCTTCTTTCTCTTCATCTTCAACAACTCATTCGCCAGCTTAATGTTCTTTATGTTTCTAATGTCAATAGCATCCTCAAGGTCAATCGTCTGTTGTTGAAGGGCGACCTGTATATTGGCCTCAAGCATTTGCTTCTCTTCTTCGTCTGGGGCGAGGTCAATGAAAATACCAAAATCAAACAGGTACAGATCTCTAATCTCATCAAGAATAGATATATTGTACTTACCTATCTGCATTGCAAACTCTTCAGCAAAGTCTGAGTACTCTAATATATCAGCCACCCTAATAGATACGCACTCTGCCAACCTTTTTGTAATATTTAAGTTACCATCAAGTATGTGCCTTGTAGCGGTATTAGAATTTAAAGCTGCTAATTTTTGAATCCCAACAAGTGCGTCTGGGTGTGGCATACTACCGTCCCTTGCCTCACTAACTCCTGTAGCATCTCTAATCATGTTTAGGTAATGATTATAGTTGTTTATAAGTGAAGACATCTTAGCTTGGCCACTATTTGTGCTTAGCTCTTGAATTGGGATCCTGGCATTATTGAACTCACCGTCTTGAGTATAGCTTCGGCCTATAACACTACCTGTTTGGAAGTATAATTTTAATGCGTCTTCTGGATTGTATGCTGCCCCAGTACCCAAGTCTACCTCGTTAATACCGTCAGCGTCAATAAATACACCGTCTGGAACTACACGTGCCGTAACTTGCTGTAGCTTTAAGTGTGTTAGCTGAATCTGATCGGCAAACGGAATCATTCTTCTAACTAAAGACTCCAATGATCCTTTGTACATTCTTGGTGCAAACGCAATATAGTTAGGGTATGCTCTCTGTGATGCGGACTTTGGTCTAACCATGTTCCTCATCATATCCCACTTGAGTATGATATTTGTCCCAGCTACCAGTACGCCTTCGTACCAAACATCTCTAACCGCTTCAACCCTTTCAAAAGGCATTCCATCCTCCATTGGTGGATTAAACTCTTCTCCCTTTCTAATAACCCTTTCTCCACCATTTTCAAGTAGTTTCTTTTTCCATACAAATTTTTTACTTGACTTGTAGTTAAAGTAAATAAGGGTTACTATCTCATTAGTAAAATAATCATCTTGATAGTTTCTAATGATAGGGAAGTACGTGTACCAAGCGGCACTGCTATTTCTTATCTCGTTTAGCTGTTCTTCGGTTAATTTTGGGTCTATCTTTAAGACCTCGGTATAGTGCATTTGCTTTACCTCTCCAAAATAGTAACAATCAGAGAAGTCGTTCTTTTCTGTATAACTATGTATCCAGTTAGCTGGGTCGACATAGTCAACCTTTAGCCCATCGTTTATTAAAAATGAGTGCTTAACAACAGACACGCCAAGCGTAACTAAATCGTAGTTAATTAGTTTTCTTAGCTCGTTGTAGTCGTTCATCTCAAATATAGTGTCTATAGCTATCTCATTTGCTATCTCTATACTTGGCTTGTACTTTATCTGCATGTAAAGCTCTAGCTCTTCATCAGTGCTTGGTAATTCCTCTGGGTCAACATTAAACGCATTTACACCAAACTGTTCTTTGGTCATCGTTAGAAAATCTTTAGCCACCATGTCGGCCTCGATCATCTCTTGAAATATATTCTTTCGCTCTGCCGACATAACGTCTTGAGCCTCAGTCCTTACCTTGAATAATCTGTCCGACATTCCGTTAACCACAACGTCAACAAACTTAGGTATAATTGGAACTGGAGTCCAGTCTAAATTCATCATTGACATGTCGCCATTGATAGATAACTCGTCCTTATATTTTTGTACTGGTTGTTGGCCTCTAGCGTAAAGACGAAGCCTGTGGTGCTCGCCCCATTGATCGTAAAATCTACACGTATTGTTTTTACGTTTAAACCATTCCCCTTCAATAGCTTTACCAATCTTCAAACCATACTCGCTGGTTTGTTGCTCTTCATCCGAAACCATTTGACTTGGGAACGGATTTTGATATATTACGACAGATGGTTTCTCCATTCTATTCTATAATTTTGCTGTGACTTCCTTGATTATTGTATCTTACAAATTTAATACTAATTTTTGATTCTTTTCTTTCTGGTGTAAACATGTGCCTTCTTGTGGCCATTATTGCCAATCCAGAACTAATTGAGGCATCGTACTTTGTTCTGTTCATTGGGTCAAACCTGGCCCAATCCTCTAAAGTTTTATTAAAGTACATCGATCCTATACACCCAGAATCACGATAAGTACCCTCGCTATCAAAACCTACGTACTCCTCTATGTATGACTCTATGCAGGATGCGTGAGCCTGTCTAACGTCCTCGCTTGAGTTTGGTATACCGCCTATCTCTAGCTCTGCCTTAGATAGCTTGGTTAAATTTTTGTCTGGCCTGTTCATAGAAAAACCACGGTACCCTCTATTTTTAAAATGGTATAGTAGTCTGGCCTTATTGTTCTCCGCTAGTATTGGCATTCCATAAAAATGGCAAGCCATCAAGACGTCCTCAAAAAATATCTCAGCAGTTTGTGGTCTCGCTATATATTCTAAAAAGAACTCGTTTGTTGGCCCATCAGACATGTGAAACTGTGTCATACCATGGAGAGCACCGTTAGAGCCACCTCCTCCAACAACACCCGATATGTCATAAGGGTCACAACCAAATGCTCCCATGTGCTCGTTTCCTGGATATTTTTTGCCATTTTTCGTTATAATATTATTTCTTAGATGTTGTTTTGGTATCCAAGATACTAAAAACCTACCGTTTTTATCTGGCGTCCAGACCACTTCTGTGTCCTTGTCTCCGTTCTTCCAGTGGAAGTACCCCCTGGTTAAGAATTTCTCCTTTATTAGAGAGTCGTTATAGTCGATCTGCTGGTATATCTTGGTTAGGTTGAACACAGACTGCTTGGACTCGTCTCTAAATGCGTGAGACTCGGTTCTTGGGAACTGCCTATAAAATTCATTTAATGCGTCAGAGTCAGACTTAAGGGCGTTAACCTCGTTCGTCCACCACGTTACAACCCCTGACTTTATCATTTCACCGTCTATACCCTTGATTGGCTTTTCTGGATTATCAAGTACTGGCCATCCAAACTCGTCTATGTAGCCCTCAACATTCCACTCCATCGGTATAAACAACGAGTATAGTCCGCTCTTTGTCTGATCATTTGCAGACCTCTGTGCCACATTGCTATCGTTGTATAGCTTCTTAAAGTTCTCTCCACCCTTTGGTAGTGCGTTAGATGTTGATCCCATCATACACTTTCCTATGACCTTCGCACCTAAACGTAGACATGTTTTTGTTACCCTCCAGTTGTTTAATATGTTCTCTGGTTTTTCCCATTTACCGCTGTTCATACTGACAGTGAAATCGCTTAGTATTAACTTTCTTTCGTCATCTGTATCAGCGTCTACCTGTATACCAACGTAATCGCCATTATCCAAATACTCAACCGTGACCTTGTTTCTTCGACCTCTGGTTTTAGGAACGTATCCGTCAAAGGATTTCTTTTTTGTAATTAATGGGATTATTGATAGATTCCCAGATATGCTTATATTGTACGATTCAGTGTTAAAGTTAGTCTTCTTGGTTATAATATTACCACAGCTTAAACCACACGATAACGCTAAAAATCTAATTTGTTCGATAAGATGTTTTCTATTCATGCCTATCGACACAATGTTCTTCTTTTTATCGGAATAACCGTCAGACTCGATAATACCAGCCAATAACTGTAGACGAGCGTCAATAGACGACCTCATATAATCGATTGGTATGTGCTTATTATTGTATACGCCTATTTTTCTTAATTCATTGTTGATTCCTTTAAATGCAAATTCAACAATTTTTTCAGACGTACTTTTCTTTAGATCAAAGTCAATCCCCATAATTGTAGATACCTTTCCTAAGTAGTCAAGTATCTCTGGCTCTTCGTATTTATTTACAAGTATGGTCATGCTACTGCTCCTTCCGTCTCCAAGCCATAGCCCTAACAAATAGGGTGGAATACCATCAAATACATCGTTAGACTCAATTCCACTTGACGTAACCCTGGTTATGTGCTGCTTTCTAAACTTAGAGCTGTTTATGTATTCATCGGGTTTCATTATAACCTCTCCCTTGCGGTACTCATTAAATACTAGTCTATGGTTTTTGGTTACGATGTAATCCTCTCCATATGGCTGCCTTACTAAATATCTATCTGTGGTTCCGCTGGTCTTCTTTACAACCGTCTTTATTTTTCCACCCTCTACAAGTAGCTTGTCTCCAACACTAATGTCTTTTATTGGTTTAAAGGTGAAATCTTCCATCAATATTTTAGTGTCTGGGGCATAGCACTCGTCATGAACCAATAGTAATAGCTTCTCACCATCGTAACTGTTGTCTGCCGTGTTCTTCCAGTCAATAGTTGTGTCCAAACCCTCTATGTCATCTACCTTCTCCTCGTCCATGTTCTTTTTAGTGATCTTACTGGCAGGCACCCTAAACGACAGCTCGGTCTTTGGATTGTCCATACCGTCCTGTATTGGCTTAAAGAAGAATGGATAGTTTCTTACTATTGGTACAACCTTGTCGGTGAACATCTTCTTTGCATCGGACCCAGTTTTAGATAGTATTCCTATCCTTGAGTCTCTTACAATTGTACCCGTGTTACATGTCTCTGCAGAGCTCATAAAAGAGAAACCAGATCGTCTGTTCTTTAGGTAGCACATCCCAAACGACCTGTTGTCTGCCTTGCAGGCTTCCCAGTAAATATAGAATATTCTGTTGGATTCCCTAAAGTCTGGAAGACCAATGTCAATCTTTGTCCACTGTAGGTACATGTAGTGTGTGCCAGTCATATAGGTTGGATTGCCGTTGTTCATAAACCAGAACCCGTTGTCTCTCCTGTCAAACTCTTGCTCGATATAGTCTACATACTGAACCTTAAATGCATTGTCCTTCCTGTTCCAGTCAAATATGCTCTTTATCTTTTGAAGTTCTTTTGGATATTCTTGAGGCTCCCACCTTGATCCTCGGTTCTCGACCTTCTCTGGAACTGATGGTATCGCAACCTTTACACCGCTTATATTGTATATATCTCCAATAGTGCCGTCCTTTGATATTACGACAAGGTCGTGGTCTTTATTATAACCATACTCCCAGTTCTTTCTCCTATTTTTATTTGAGATTGTAGACTTATTTACGTAGTCTTCAAGAACAGTATATAGATTATTTTCCATTTTTTATTTTCGCC
>Ga0208784_1001310_pt1 | contig 10534 bp, 10 predicted proteins | sample DEB19_08_DNA_FD_184531 | JGI IMG/M metagenome (GOLD analysis project Ga0208784, IMG submission 184531) | Aqueous microbial communities from the Delaware River and Bay under freshwater to marine salinity gradient to study organic matter... | ecosystem: Environmental > Aquatic > Marine > Coastal ...
TAATTCACATACTTTGCATCAGGATAGATGCAAGTAGAAAGAATTGAAACCAGCTTGAAGCCTGATTCTCTACACGCTCTCATGACATTCATGTTCATCTTCACATTGTCATCGAAGAAGTCTGCGACATAATCGGTATTTGCCTTCACACCACCCACCTTTGCGGCACAGTGGATGACTGTATCGGCCTGTGTGAATAACTGCAGTCCTGAAGCCGATTCGACAAGGTTGCAATCCTTGGAAGTCAATCCAATCACAGAATCGTCAAGAGAAACAATCTCACTGCCAAGAAGTCCCGCAGCACCAGTAACAATCGCCTTCATGCCTTGCTCCTCGGTCTCCACACGACCTGCATGTAACCCTCGATGAACATGCTTCCTATGTAGTTTCTCTTTGCCTCAAGTATCTCTACTTGACCACTACTTTCAAGTTCCTGTAGGTGTGTCATGTAACCGTCAAGGTAGTTTCTCTTCTGACAGTAATCAATGCAAAGCTTCTCCATCTCAACGGAACTATCGAGCAGTTCTGTAATGGGCTCTATTGAGAGACAAATATCAACTTCCTTATCAAGGAGGAACTTTACGAAAGCCTTGTGATTCTTTCCAACTTGTTCTAGGGCAGCGAAAGTGTAAACAGCACTGCCCTTTGGGAAATCGATGCTGTAATCAGGCTTGAAGAAGTCGAAGTTCCTGCCCTTACAAAGGAGCACACCTGAGTCATTCATCCTGCCGATGATCTCTTGGGATGCTTTTGTCCAATCAAGCCCTGTGAGACTTGCTGTTGGATTTGCCATTCTAGCCCTCAGGAGGTTGTGTCCTGTGCCACAACCGAACTCGAATATGTCGCTCCTATTAGCAAGCCACTTCTCAAAGAGGTGAAGTTGCAGAAGTGAAAGAATCAAGTATTCAAGATTAGGCGATACTGCACTGATGAACTTCCCACCCCAGCGCATGATAGGATGTTTGTTCATGTAACCTGGAATCAATGATCCAGGCGTTACCTCACTAGTAAGATTTTGTGACCAACCTGCCTCCCATTCCGGGAGACGAGATTCACCAGACAGCTTAAGCGGTGATGATAACACACGCTGTATCTCGGAGAGGACTCTCTCGGTTTCATCAGTGGTGAGATCGTTATACTCGAGATTATTCTTTTCCAAGAAGTCTTGGGCGAGTGGGAAAATCTTCTCTCCTGTCGCCCTTTCAAACTCCTCACAGCTGATTCTCATCTTTACCTCACAAAGGATTCTATGAACTTTTCGACAGTGTACTGGCTGATTGCCTTGTTGTAAGCCTTCTCAATCATTGGCTCAAACTCATGAAAGTTTGATGTGATGTAAGCGATCTTCTCTTCCAGGTCCTTAGCATCATACCAGTAGACAAACTCATCTTTTTCAAACATAGTCTCAATTACGTTCCATTCATCATGCTTGCAGAGAATGAGAGTCTTTAGGAAGGCAGACTCAAGTGCTCGAATCTTCTGCTGTGGAACAAAGCCAGAATCAATATTACTAAATGCTTCGTTATTCCTGTAGTTCGGTATCGACTTAACATTGACGATCTGATTGGGAGTTGGAAAGAGGAGGTTATGCACGACCTGTATCTTAGACTCAGCTATCATTCTAAGCTTGTCTTGATAAGTTCCGCCTGAGAATGTGACAAGTGGGTGTCTATTGAAGCTAATGAACTGGTAGTTGAATCGGGACATTGCATTGACAGCATCAAGGATGAATTGATGGTGTATGCCACCTGAGTAAGTCACATCGTACTTCTTCTCTGGGTGGATCTCGTAACGCCTGTCAAACGGAAAGAAAACATACTCCCTCTTTGGAGCCCACTTTGCAGTGTAGGGACAGATCGTTAGCTGTTTGTCAAACCTTGAGTTACCAACATACTCGACAGCCATCCTGCCCCTCACAAAGAACTCGTTAGGTTCTTCGATGAACATCAGGACGACCTTCTCATCGGAATCTCTGGTAGGCATAAAATCATTGTATGGGGCAGGACCACAGACAAACTTGACACCGCTGGGGATGAGATTCTCCCTCTCATCAAAATGCAAAAAACGCAACGGGTCTACATCGTACTGCCATCGAAAGTCTTGTATTACTCTTCCCATTTTGCCTCACAAAATCCTTAGCCATCTTGCTGTGTTTCTGATGCCATCGGTGAGCATCGTTGGGTTTGCAATACGACCAAACTCTGAGTTATATCTGCTCATGTCAAGACATACCCTGCTTGGTGATTTTGCCGTGTGAGTCGGGGCACTATCACCTGTCTTCACATCAACCCCTGTCACGGATCCAACTATGTGTGCAAGGTCAAGGATTGTAACCTCCTCGGTGTCACCGCCTACATTGTAGATCTTATGCTTGCCCTTAATGGCAATCTCAAGAAGAACCTGTACACAGTCGACGATGTAGATGTAGTTTCTAATCGCCTCGCCTCTGTCCATGAGCTTGATCTCACCCTTCTCCTTGCCGCGGATTATGAAATCCTGCATCACCCTGTCATCGTTTGCAAAAACTCCAGGACCATATGCTAGAGCAATCCTTGCAATTGTGAACTTACAATTAGGGTTGTCTCTAGAATTTTCAAGGCACATTACCTCACCAAGTCTCTTTGATGAGATATAGCATGCCCTATTGCTCTCAACAGAGTAGTTGCCATTGTAATCCTCACGGGTCGGAATAGCATCCTGCGTTGGATCACCATAGATCTCTGATGTGCTTGCAAACAAAAAGTTGCAACCGCTTGGAACATTTGCGGCAATCAACGAATTGAGGCCGACAGTGTTCAGTGATATCGTTTTCATCTTCTGGCTGATGAACTTCTTGGGTTGTCCATAGCCTGACATGAAAAAGACAAAATCAAAACCTCCAAACGTTCCTTCGGGGACTGGGTTCGTCAGGTCCCATGACGTATAAGTCACGTCTTTCCTTGAAAGCAGATGAACTATACGTGCAGCGCTCTTAGGTTCACTGAGGGATGTGAGGTGAATGTTTATCTTGTAGTCATGGTGGTCATTGAGATAGGCAAGAAAGTCTGCTATGAACCCGCCAATAAGACCATTGGCTCCTGTAATCAAAACTCTCTTTTCACGAAGAGATGCTACAGTTTCACTTACCCTGTCATACAGTCTTTCACAGTCCTCAACAATTGGCGCTATGTCATACATCAATCGCTTCCCTGATACCCTTCGGGGTCAATCCCAGGGCTTCTCTGTGTTCACTTGCCTTACCATAGTTTGTCAGCCACTTTACAGGAATACCCAAACGTTTGAATCTTGCAGGCATGTGAAAATTATTACATGAAATTGACTCTAGTATAGCATCACCAAGACCACCAACGACAGAGTTCTCCTCTACGACATAGAGGTGGGTCTCTCTGCCCACGTTCTTGGACAAAGTTTCAAGCGAATCTTCGCTCAGGCCGGTCATTGATGCCGTGTACAGTACATTGCAGTCGATTCCAGACTCAAGCACATCGTCAACCAAATGACCGCAAACAATGACCGTTCTATGCGAATTCGACTTCTTAATGTGAACAAGCCCACCGATGCCACCTGACACGTCACCAAGCGAGTGTTCCTTGGTCGTCAACTTGAAATAGTTCGGAGTTTTTTGTTTCCAAGATTCCTTGAATAAGTTGTCGAACTCCTTTGAGCTTCCTGGCACAAAGACCTGCACATTCGGTAAAGTGCGCATCAGGGCAATATCTTCATAGCAGTGATGAGTGCATCCTAAAGATGCATAATCAAAAGAGGCGCCAACAGTGACAATCGAGACAGGTAAGTTCTGGTATGATACATCAATCTTGATCTGTTCAAATGCCCTCTCCACACAAAATGGAGTGATTGTGTGAACAATAGGTCGAATGCCACCAATCGATAGACCGGCAGCCATTCCAACCATGCTCTGCTCACATATTCCCATGTTGTAGAACCTGTTTGGAAAGTCTTCCTCGGTCTCACGAAGTAGGTAGTGACTAATGTCTCCAATGAGAATTGCCGCACTTGAGTCAGAGCTTAAAGTGTCATAAACCGTCTTTGCGAATTGTTGTCTCAACTGAGCTCCTGTATGAACTTCTTTAATTCATCGTCAGTCGGTGGCCTGTGGTGCCACGAGAACATATCATTCTGGATGTCCTTGACGCCAAAGCCCTTCTTAGTTTGCATAATGAAACATGTTGGAAAGCCTGCGGTCCTGTCTTGGGTGAGGGCCTCTTCGACCTTGTTGAAGTCATTTCCTTCAATCACATTCACAACACTCCAGCCGAAGGATGCGAACTTCTCATGCGGTGTCGTGGTTTCAACGGCGCGAACCTGACTTCCATTGTTGTCGACAATGCAGACCAGATTATCCAGCTTAAGGTGACTTGCAAGGAGTGCAGACTCCCATACAGTGCCCTCATTTGACTCACCATCACCGACAATGCAGTACACAGTACCGCTTTCACCCTTTATCTTCCTTGCCAGCGCAATTCCAACGGCTATTGGAAGTCCGTGACCCAGGGATCCTGTGGATGCGACGGCTTTCTTGAACTTGTTACGATCAGGATGACCACCCAGGAACGAGTCATAATCACAAAAGCTTCTTAGCTCATCCTCTGTGATACTTCCAAGTGCGCAGTGAACAGCATAGAGAGCAAGACTTGCGTGTCCCTTGCTGAGTATGGTGACATCAGTGTCCTTCATTACTTTCCCATAGAGGGCAAGTAACACCTCTATGACAGAGAAAGAACTTGCTACATGACCAGCCTTCTTGGCATGTGAAGTTTCTAGAATTAGGCGCCTGACGTAGTCAGGCCTGTCGCCTTTCATCATCTCACCTTAACATAGAAGGCATCGCCCCAGCCATGCTGCGTCATCTCAGTCAACTTCCTCTCAAAGCCATAGTGGCGAAGGTAGTCATCAAGCTCACCAATTAGTGCGCAATCCTTGTATAGACTTTTCTCATTGACTTCTAGATAAACATAATTGAGATGCTTGAGTTGTACCTTCATCCCCCTCAGCACAAGAAGTTCAGCACCCTGAACGTCAATGTTTGCAAAATCAAATCGTGTCCTGTCGAAACCCTTTCTCTCCATTAGCGTGTCTATCGTTAGAGTAGGAACCTCAATACTTCCAACGAACTTAACGTGTGGATGCTCCTTCTCGTGAGTTCCAAACTCAAGCAAGGATGAAGACTCACCATTATTAGCAACGTTCAGCCTTAGAAACAGACCGTCGGTCTCATGGGCTGCAAAGAAGTGGACAGATGAGCCTACATGAGGAAATGTCTTGTTCAGTAGTCCTTGGGCTAACATTGGGTTTGCCTCAACCCAAATAACCGTAGGGATGTCATTCTGTACGTAGCTTTCTAGCTCCTCGGCTCCATGGGCACCGACATGTATTACACCCTTTGGTCGTCCGTGTTCAAAAGATTGTGCGAGTTTGTCAAATCCGATAAGCATTACACCCTTCCCATCATATCAATGAATGACTTGCTAACTGCCGTGTATGTTCCATGACTCTTACACCAGCTCATTCCACGTTCCTGTTGTAACTTCCTTGAGATAGGGTCACTCCACCACTTCTCAATTTCACTGTGCAATGAATCATATGATGTCACAAGTTTGACAATGCCGTCAGTTGCTTCCTCACAAACGGGATTATCTGAAACTACAATATTGCCAAGGGCAAGTCCTTCAAAGACCCTCTCGACAAGCACAGAGTTTGCAGCGTTGTTGTCACTGTGAAAGCCAAGAGAGACGACAGATGACAGATACATTGCCACTCTCTGCTTCTCATCAATGAAAGGAGGTGTATAACGGATGAGAATGCCCTCATTTTCAGTATGCAGTTTCTTGCACCATTCAATCTGGTATGGGGCACCTACAAAGCTTGCCTTAAACTGCTCATTCCGCTGGTACCTTCCGATATCATCAGGCTTGATGCTAGTTGCAAATGTCAGTGGGACATAGTTTGGAATGCCTTTCTGCATTTCCCAGAATCTTACATGTGGGTCAGTCTTCGGCTTTTGTCTAAAGTGCTCACCTGTAAGAATCCACCGCTTAAACTTTGGCATGCCTGGTTCTTCAAGAACATCATGAAAGAACCACAACACAAACACGCAGTCAAGATGTGAGATTGACTGTAGTGCTTTTAGTCCACTAACAGATGTTGCACCATGATTCGAGATGTAGACTATGTCTCCACTGTCCGGTGATATCGAAACAAACTGCTCAAGGGTCGAGGCTTCGATAGGGGTAAAGCCATGCTCAGTAAATGAGGACAGGAACTTCACTGTATGAAAATAGTGTGTTCCAGGACATGGAAGCTCAGGCGTGTTTAGCAGGATGGCTCTTTTCATAGTTTAGCTCCATATTCTGCAAGACATCTCGAGATGGATTCTTCAAGGCTGAACTTTGGTTTGTAGACTTTGAAGAATTCGGTTGGATCACAACACCTGAAGGCTACACCTGCGGGCTTGTCTATAAGCCGGGTTACCGTTGTTGGTCTGTACCCTGATATTGTGAACATTGTCTCGGCAAGGTCATTGAAGGAAGTAGGCCTTCCCCATCCAAGATTGAGGGGACCCTTGTAGTCAAGCTCAACGGCTTTCATTGTTCCCTCAATGACATCATCGATGTGAATGAAATCTCTGACCTGTTCTCCATTGCCCCAGATCTGAAAATCGTCAACCTTTCTGTGCGTTCTGTCCAGAAAGGAAGGAAATGGGTAACTGAGGTCTTGGTCTGCCCCAAAGCCGCTGAATGGGCGGAATACGTGAACTCTGACACCTTGCCTCTCAGCGAACTGCGCTAGAAACTCTCCTGTGAGCTTTGCCCAACCGTAGGTAAGGTCAGGATTCTCAACTTGATTGAGGTCAATCAGGTCCTCGGACATCTTCACCCTCTTCCCGGAAGATTGATGTCTAATTGGGTAGGCCGCAGATGAGCTATAGTAGACTACGCGTTCTTGAGAGGTCCTCACAGCCCAGTTGAAGAACTCGGCATCTATAGAAAGGTCGGTTGCAACCGACAACGGTTCCTTTTCAATCGTCTCTCTTCCGCCTACAATCGCAGCAAGGTGCACCGTGAGGTCAAACTTCTCTGAACTCTTTCGAAAGAAGTCCCTACAGTCGTTGCCTTCCTTGATGTCAATGCCCTTTACCGTATGCCCCCTGCTTGTGAAGTAACTCGTAAAGTTCCTACCCACGAATCCAAGGTGCCCTGTCACTAGCACGTTCATTCTAGATCTCCATCTCTTGGTGCGCCGACCTGTTGAAAAAGTCAACGACCCTTGCAGGGTCGTGTCGAAGTCCTTCGCGGAATTTTGATTCCAGCATATCGGCTGTAACTTGTCCTGCCCTATTATTGAATGTTGTCTGCACAGTGTTTAGTGGAACATTCATGTAACAGCTTTGAAGGAAGCATGCCGCTATCGAACTAACGTAACCCTTGACTGGCTGGATGTTAGCTTCAAGAGTGTTAGGATTCTTGAAGTTTACGCTCTTGAGAATTTCCAAGAGCTCAGATGAACGGAACACATGTCCATCGACACTGAGTAGGTAACCCCAGTCACCTTGGGCAACTGATGAATCCCATGCAAAGATTCCAGATATGACTTGACCGTTTGGGACAGCTTGCTTCGTCGCAGTGGGATAACAGTAGTCGAGATGCAAGCCAAGACGAAGAACAAAAGTCAGTACCGTAGGATTCTCTCGCATGACTGTCTCAATAACTTCATGGTTGACGCTTCTTGTGAAAAGGGCATCATCTGTGGCGAAACTCACAAGTCCACCTGCCTGTGCTACCCAATCACAAACCTGTTCTCTGAACTTGTCTTCAGTCAGGAAGTTGCAATCACCGTGTTCCGACATCAGGCTGTCAAGGGATTCCTGGTACTCTTTGTCGTACCTGTGAAGCACAGTGATGTCCGATTTCTTGATTCCACCGTTTGCAGACGCAGAACTGATGAAGGCATCAAGCTGGTATGCGCGATTCCTGCTAAACACAAGCCACTTCATTTTACGACTCCCGTGTACTGATAGAAGGCTGAGTAGAATGACGCAAGCGTTCTTGGAATCGCATGGTCATAGCCTGGGCTTGGGTGGGCAAAATATCTGATGACGACATCATCTACGTTTGCGAATCTTGCAAACTTCACAGCACGAAGCCAAAAGTGATAGTCCTCGCAGAATGGAAAGCAGTCATCATAAGTTCCGATGTGTTCGATGAGATGCTTCCTGAATATCGCTGCAGAGTTTGCTATCGGGTTTGTGCCTCGTAGCATTGCAGCAACAATTCCATCATTATCAATGGGCCTCACAACTGGATCGTGACTGATTACTCCATCTGCATCTATGCACTCAATTCTACCTGCAACCACATCGTACCCATCTTCCAGCAATCTCAGTTGCTTTTCAAGCTTCCCTGGCATCCACAAATCGTCAGCATCGTTCAGGGCAATGATATCACCTTTTGACTCAATGAGGCCAAGGTTTCTTGATGGAACCTTGCCTTTCTTTGAGTGAAGAATCCTAACACGCGGGTCATTCGAGGCAAGTTTGTGTGCAATGGACTCAGTTTTGTCTGTGCAACCGTTGATGATGATGATCAGTTCCAGGTTCTCATAAGACTGGTCAAGCACGCTTCTTGCAGATGCCCACAGTGTTTGTTCTGCGTTGTATGCAGGTGTGATGACACTTACGTGTGGCTTAGTCACTTGACAATCTTGATGAAGGGATTCGGCTTTGTCCAATCGATCTTCTCGTGAAAGACATGACCACCTGTTTCATCAGCAAGTCTTTTAGCAAGAGATGTAATCTCATCATCCGTGACTTCACTCCACGGCTTATCGAAGAACATGTTGTTCTCAACAGTGTCCTCCTGCTTGACATTATACAGGCTCTGCCAGAACTTTGACCAGTACTTGCTATAGTTGCGAATCTTCTTACCAATATCAAGCCAAGAGTAATGAATCACGGAAGGAAGTGCGTCAACATTCATCTGTAACCACTTCTCGTAATCCCTTAGCGCTTCCTTGTCTCCACGAAGAGCCCAAAGTCTCGCATTGTGGGCCTCCTCAGTGTAGAAAGAAACGTGAGGAATGAGCTCACCATTCTTCCTATTGATGTAATCACAACCATCAGTACCAGGCGCAGCATGGATTCTACCATCGGTCGTCGTCCTACGCAGGAAGGCAGGAATTCCGTGTGTGATGTGCTTTCTATTTCTTGAGAGCCTCCACTTCCAAGGATTGACATCCACCCTGACTCTCTCCTTTGAGCCCCAGTACTCTATGACCGGAAGGGAGACAAGCTCGACTTCCTGTGTTAGTCTCCTACACAGTGCTGTAACTTTTGCACCATCTTCGGCGGGAACTACCTCATCGGCATCCATCTGCCAGCAGAACTCCTTCGTGCAGAGATCGCGTGATCTTGCTTTCTGTAGGCCATCTGATTCATATGCAAAGCCAGGTGATTCGAAGTCAATGACATGCTGGTGTGCCCTGATCTTTGGTTCCGACTGACTCCAGGCTACTAATGCCTCCCATGAACCATCATTTGATCCACCATCGAGGACAACTACCTCATCACAGAATGCAAGCATTGAACTGACACAATCTCGCCATGGGTATCCCATACTTTCTGCATTATAGACTGTAGTATAACCGCTGATTGTTGGTCTCCACTCCATACCTGACCTGACACCATTCCAGAAAGTCTCTCTTGCTGCATACAGGTAGGACTCAGTGTCAATCTGGTCTGGGGCATTGAACCAGTCTTCGGCTCCGTGCTCAACATTGTCGTTTAGATGAAGCTTACAACCAAGAAGCTTTGCCTCGATGACCATCCTTGGACACGTGTCTCCACCCTTTGGCAAGTAGACGAATCCCTCAGCGGTTGACATCCGCTTGAGAACTTCATCAGGTGAGATTCCTGACAGGACCTCATACTCCTTCTTATTGTCCTTGCACCACTGAATGGCTTCATCAGTGCCCTTTATCCAGGAGCCTGAGCCCAGGACAAGCCACTTGCTCCTTTGAGAATTCTTGCTCTCAAGCCTGAGTTCACGAAGTCTTGTCCAAAAACTCTCTGAGAAGACTGAGGATAGCACGCTTCCGGGTCTCTCCTTCAGGAGAGGGAATCTCTCAAGATAGCGTGACTGTTGACGCTCTGACATCCACCAGAGCGTCCTGGCACCGAAGTAGAAAGCTGCCGTAATCTTTCCAATAGGCTGCTCATGACAGTCACACTGAACACCTTCAGCAGTAGTGTGCTTCTCAGGCGACCTGTACTTACAGAACTTGTAGTCGTACTCTAGCACTGAGTACGACATGTTAGCGATGATAGTAGGCAGTAAGTTCTTATCTAACAGAGCCCAGTTACCAAACACCCAGTGCTTGTCATGGTGCTCCTGTAGAAGCTGTACAGTCACGTCCTGTGACTTGACTCTGATTAAATTAAAAGGAGACGACTCCTCAAGAGCAGCAGTAGTAAGTTCAGCACCACCTACAAGCTCAATCGAGAAGAAGTCAGAGACGATCA
>Ga0208784_1001317_pt1 | contig 10474 bp, 10 predicted proteins | sample DEB19_08_DNA_FD_184531 | JGI IMG/M metagenome (GOLD analysis project Ga0208784, IMG submission 184531) | Aqueous microbial communities from the Delaware River and Bay under freshwater to marine salinity gradient to study organic matter... | ecosystem: Environmental > Aquatic > Marine > Coastal ...
AACTCATGGTGGGGGTCAAAATCAAGAGGTAAAATATAGTTGGGCAAGAGATATGCCAAATTATGTGATAGAGGAGGTAATAGAGCATTTTAAAGATAGGTATTTAATACTTCATGTTAGGAGAGATGACCAATTACCTTTTGCTAACACCATGCCAATTCATGATGCTTATAAGGGTATAGCATATTTAATAAAAAAAAGTAGTAAAAGATTATTTATAGATAGTTGTTGTCAACATATAGCCTCTGCATTGAAAAAGCAATCCACAGTTTTATGGGTTACTAATAGACCCAATGTTTTCGGCCATAGTATTCATCATAATATTATTGCGAGTATTGAAACAAAAAAGCCTGACCTTAGAAATTCATTATTTACTAAATACAATATAGGTGGTGCTTTGCATGAATATCCTTATCAAAATGAAAGGGATATGTTCAATGTAAATGAAATTATCGATTCAATAAATAGGCAATAAATTACTTACTAAAAATACCATAAGGAGTTATCAAGTAGTCAATGATTCCATTACGAAGATGATTAAAGGCTTCTTGAGGTCGTTCAACGATTGGTTCATTGTGAACATTAAAAGAGGTATTTACTAAAATTCCCACTCCACTTTTTTCCTTATACTTTTTTAGTATCTCATAAAAAAGAGGGTTGCTATCTTTAGTCACCAATTGAATCCTCGCTGTCTTATCGACTGGATGCACAACGGTAGGTATCTTATCCTTCCACTCATCTTTAGTATCAACTAATAGGGTCATAAACTCGCTAGTATACCTAGATTTATTAAGGTGAAACACTCTATCAACATCCTCATCTAAAATAGCAGGAGCAAATGGCATATAATCGTTTCTCTGTAATTTTCCATTTAAAATGCCGTAAGTTTCTTTGTGGGTACAATCGCAAATGATACTACGATTTCCTAATGCTCTCGGTCCATGCTCACTCCTTCCTTGATATAATCCTAATATCTTTTTATCCATGAGTAGGCTACTAACAAGGTCTATATCCAAATCTACCCTATTTAAACCCTCACTACAGGCGTGAACCTCATCCCTATTATAACTATTGCCCAAGAACATATTTTTTGCCTTAAATGGGCGTAAATCACCTTCCAATCGAGCCATAACTGCCATAGCACATCCATAGGCTAGACCCTCATCTCCCATAGGAGGTAAAACGAATATCTCATCAAACTCCTCTAGTTCGTTAATCCTCTTATTTAATTTCACATTAGCAAATATGCCACCACTTACTGCAATTTTTCTAGTGTGAGGTACTTTCTTATGTAAATTCTTAATTAGTTCAATTACTTTGTTCTCAAATAATACTTGTCCTGTGTATGCTATATTTTGAATGGCACTTTTATTTTTCCAATATTTAGAACCTACGAAAGAAAAGAACTTTGTATAAAGGTCTAAATATATTCCTCCTGCTTCTATGTTATGAATATCCTCGCTTGTCTTTGTTCCCTCTATTTGTAGTACGCTATCCCAAATATTGTATAAATCCCACCAAATTGCTCCATGCCCACTAAGTCCAACTATTTTGCCTTCATCTTTTAGCCTTTTATATCCCAAGAACTCTGTTAGTGCTGCGTAAAAATGACCCAAAGATTTCCTAGTGGTATCTATTCCATCTAAATAATACATTTTACCATTGCTACCTAAATAAGTGCGAGAACTATGCCCATTTACTCCACCACTTGCATCTGCGCAAAAAACTAGAGTATCATCTTGAAATCCACTTAAGTAGTAAGAAAGGGTAGCATGACTTTCATGATGGTCAATATGTATGTATTTATCTCTAGGTATATCATAACCAAACATGGCTTTAAAAATACCTAGTGCTGTATCTATTGGGAAAAAAGATGTAAAGTAAGTTACCTCATCGAAATTCAATCCATACCTATCTATTAAACATTTAATGCTTTGGTTGGGGTATCTCTCAAAATCATTTTCATAATCTACATAAGGTTTTATACGAGTCAATCTTTCTTCCTCAATAACAGCAACCACCTCACCATTTACAATGTAAGCAGCACCACATGAGTGTGCACCTGCGATAAAACCAAAGATTTTATAGTCCTTCATTTTCTTTAATGATATTTATTACTTTATCTCCTGTAATTAGTTTGTGACACTCAAAGTGACGAGGGGTATCTTCATGCTCAGGACACCAACGCCAATCGCCTTTATTAAACTTGAACAATGGATTATTCCAACATGAATTACATATTGACTCATCGTTTATGCGAATAGTATTGATAGTAAATTCATGCTCTTTGTTAGTAAAATTAGATATTAGATATACCTTTTTTCTCAAAGCATACGATAGCCAAGATAAGCCACTAGATAAACCAATAAAAAATTCACTATGATAGATTGCGTTCATAGTGTTTTCTAAAGATTTATCTATAAATGGAGTTAATCCTTTTAGGTCGCTAGTTTTTTGGTACATCATCTCATCCTCTTTACTTATCTCCATAACCTTGTAACCTTTAGATAGTAAGAAATCTATCACATCCTGCCAATAGTACCAAAGTTTGCATTGTGAGGTAGAGTATATAGATATGCAAACATATTTTTCTTCTATGGGTCTTGCCATAGGTTTGAAATCTATTATTGGAACTATCTCTCTATGGGGTATGTGTAAGATATTTGATGCACTCTGTTGTAATGGTATAAGAATTGGGTTTATAGGTTCTTTATTTTTATCCCAGTACCAACCTATTTCAAACATCGCAATTAAATCACTTACTACTTCTCCCCTATCAACAAACTCAAGTTCTGGGTAACTATCCTTGAATAAAAAGTTTTTAAATGTAGACACAATTACCTTACACTCATAGTGTTTAGCAAACTCAAGGCAGTAAGGAATCCATGCAAGTGTATCTCCTAGTGCTTTGCTCTCAAAAGATATAAAAACTCTTTTACCTTTAATCTTGTCTAAAAAGTTTATTTGCTCTATGGTTCTTCCTTCGTAGCGAATGATGATGGCAATATCTGATAGGTATTTCCTATCGAGTCTTGCCCAACCACCTTTTTTCATTTTTGTCCTAAAGAGTGTTTCTTTTGATTGCCTATCAAAAAAAGATACTTCGTATTCTCTATTCTTTTCCCCATCCCCCGTTAGTTCAAAATATAGACCCTTAACATGATGTAATATGTATGTTAACATATCTTTTCTGTGTTTGTATAAATATTTACATAACGATTTCTAATTGTTTCGCTATCTAGGTTGTGAAACTTTGATACTGCTGTATACATATCATTTAGCCTCTTTGATACACTCATCCAATCGTATCTATCACGAATCGACATCATATTATGCATAGTAACATCGTAACAACTAATAATCTCTTTTACTTTACTAACTACTTCGTTAGTGGTAATTTCATTTAGTTTGAATAATCCAACAATATCAATAGAGCCATTGTAGGTAGCAGCCATAGGGATGCAACAACTAGCAGCCTCCATGAGTGTAAGATTAGGATGACCCGCCTCAAGCATAGATGGATGTAAGAATATGGTATGGTTATGGTATATCTTAATAAGTTCATCCTCACTTGGATTATTCGCTATGAGTGTTAACTTATCGTACTCAAGCAAATCCTTGTGTATATCAAAAAACTTTTGGTTAGCATCTGTGCCTACTATCGTTATGGGTAGTCCTAACTCCCTAGCGGCTTCCACACCAAATCGAAAGCCTTTTCTATCGAAACCATAATCCCCTGCCAATCCATTGTTTGCCACCATAAGCAACCTATGGTCAAGAGGTCGAATTGTATTAGGTAAGAAATATGAGGTATTGACCCCATGAGGTAGGTAAAAAAGTTTGTCCGTTTCATCAAAGTAATTTAATAAGTGTTCTGCGTGTGTAATAGCAAATATTGATTTTTTCATTGCTTCAAGGTTATGCTTAAAGCAATAACTATCTTTTCCATAATGCTCAGTGTGATGGTCATGTAAAGAAAATACATAGGGTACACCTTTGCGATGTAACTCTAGTGCTAGATTACCCATGTGTACATGAACAAAATCATATTGATTTGGCTCAACTTCACTAACGAATTTAATATCTACTTCGTTACCAAATGTTTCTAGGCAATTACGATATTCCCTCGTAATCTTTTCAACAGCACCCCAACCCATCTGCCCAATAGGTTTAATAGGTATCATTCCTGTGGCTACTTGGCATATCTTCATAAAAATCTTTTGTCTTGTTTATCAATGAGAGAAAACCCGTTTACTTGAGTAGTAAGTCTTTGTTTTACTATACCCATTTTGTAAGGACTATTTTTAAATATGTAGTTAAAGAACATATCACTTGCATCCCATTTTTCCTTTCTAAATTTTTCCTTTAGCCACTTATCAACGAACTTGGGGAACATAATGCACTGCAATCCTATTATATGATTAGTAATAAATAGTAGGTTTTGATTGGCGACCTCTTGTATCATTGGTGATTGTAACCAACCATGCTCAAGGGTTCTAGTATCTCCAAAACTAAAGTACCCTATGTTGTTATCATCTACAATTCTACAAGCCTCAAAAACTTTGTTAGTAAATTCCTCAATAGGAACTTCTATTAAGCAATCACCTTCGCAAACAATCAAAAAGTCGCAATCGTTAAATTCGCTTAACACTGCGTTTTTGAACGCTTCGTAGCACCCGTAGTGTGGGGGAGTGAGTGCTGTACCAAGTTTATGTACGGTATCGTCATCAAAGAGTTCCATTGAAACGCATTGGGGTCGTTGACAGTTAAATTTTGGTGGTAAATCCTTATAGGGTTCGTTAGTGTGGAGGACATACTCGATTCCATATTGGGTAACTCTTTGGAGTGATTCTCTACTTTCTTTCTCTCTTTCATCATTTATAGTTGTCTGTATGTGTACTAATTTAACTCTAGGCTTTTTATTGACCCATTTGAAAGTTCCTGTTCCATTGTAGGTATTGATATTTTTTGAATTAAGTGAATACTTTTCGCTTTTGTATATCACCTCTCCATCAAAGAAATCTATTGTTATATCTATTGGTTTACCACTATAAGTAAAATCCTTTTTAAACTCTCGACTCTTACTAATTTGAAAACTACCATTATAAAACTCTCCTCCATCCTCTTTCATTGTAATCTGTACCTTCCTATCATCAATATTATAAGTAAAGAAATAGAACATATATTGATTAGGATGCTTTTCAATAGGAACTATTGAATAATATTCGCTATTTGATGCGACTCCTAACCCACTATTAATTAGTAAGGTTTCTTGAGGGTTATCAATTACTACAACATCATTAATCCTAGTATTTATCTTCTTAACTAGGTAATCTTCTAAAAAGTTTTGAGCACCTATATTGTGGCATACCCTATTGTAATCATCGCTAGTTCTAACATCATCAAATAAATTTAAAAAGAAATCAACATCAAAAGTCATCCCATTGGTTTGAATACCTCTACCAAAAGGAGTTTTTAAACTACCTAGATATGCAGTGCTAGTGTTAGAAACATTTTCAAAAGATGCCTCGATAGTCGTAGCATCTAACTCGTTTAAAATAACATCGTAAGTCGTATAAAAGAAACGCTTGTACCCTAAATCCTTTGCAAATTTTGTAGCAGTAAACAAGTTTACAAGAACTGTGAGTGATTGGTTGCTATGCTTTAATCCATTTATATTTACATCAACATGAAATTCATTGGTGTGGCGATAAAATTTAGTGTAATAAGAATGATGGGTCAAGGGGTTGTAAGCATCGAAAATATAGTAATCAACCATTCTTTGTATTTCAACATCTACTGGGTAGTGTGAAATCAAAATAATTTTTCTACCCAAAATCTTCATGCTCTCAATAGTATCTTTAGTGAGTTGAACCCTACTCTTAAGATTTGGATATGTACCAATAACTATGACTTCCTCCTTATTCTGCTCCTTCTTGGGGTTTGTTAGTTCAAGTATCTTATTAGCATCTTCATCTACATTACCACTCAAATAGTTCATTCCTTCTATTCCATTGTATCTATTCAAATACACATCAAGGTTATACATTAACTTGGGTAGTGTGGGATATTGTAAAGCCTCCTTAATTACTATGGGGTTTAATTCTTTATTACCCCTATCGCCTTTAGATGGAAACAAAAATAGGTCTGCCGCCATCATAAAGTCGTTTATATCACTTCTTTCACCCCAAATCACGCAATTATTTAATCTATCATTTTCCTCTTTCCAATCCATCAAAGGCTTCCAATAAGATTGAAAGTTCTCTGCTTGATTGCCTAGAAAGTGAAATTTTATTTTATACTCATGTAGTTTATCGCACAATTCAAACGCATACTTTTGATTCTTTCTAGGAGTGAATAAGCCAACTATGATTATATGCTTATAGTCACTTGATAGACCCAATTTCTTTCTATATTTAGCCTTATCTTGAGGTTTTATATCAACAGGGTATTCAACTACTTCATAGGGTACATCTAAATGTAAATACTTAAGTGCATTGTAAGGACTAACAAACACAAACTTATCGGACATATATACCTTGCTAGATGGGTTGAAACTACTATCATGAGTTGTTTCTAATATAGTGTAGGGTCTATCTTTTCTATAAACCCAATCACTCAATTCATTACTCATAAACATCTCAGGAAACTCCTCCATCGATATAACATCGGGTGCAAAAGCATTTACAATATCCTTAAACTCCTGTGTTTTATTTTCACCTAGTGATTTAAATTTATCGTTGCCAATTAATTCTATTATTTTATTTCTTTGTACTACAAACTTCCATGCTACAAACGAGTGCTCAACTACCAAAACATCAAATTCATCTTTAAGTAATTCGACCTTGTTAGCAGTAACTTGTGGAGCACCACCTGTGCTTAAATGAGGAGTTACTATTAAAAGTTTTTTCATATTAGTGATTTAATACTTTCTAAAACTTGTTCTACACTAGGATGACACTCAAATGTTGGCTTATTTTCCAAACACTTGATTAAAGGTGCAACCCCTTGTATGTTACCCCATTCCTTGATTCCATGTTTTGCGTTAGACCCACACTCTAATCCACACCCACCACGCACATATTTGTACTTGTACTCTTGTGAGCCATTCCTATAAGGAATACGAAACTCTGGCTTTATTGACGAACCTAAATGTACGATAGGAGTATCTGTTGTTCCTGCTAAATGAAGTAATCCACTATCCATTGTAACAAAACATCGAGCCTTAGTAATCAAATGCCAACAATCGCTAATAGAGGTCTTATTCATAAGGTTCATTCCCTTCTCTATGGCAAAATTGAACACAGGCTTTTGAACATTAAAGAAACCTGTTTCGCTTGAGTCCTTACCTATTGAAATAACATTTAACCCAATCGAGTTTAACATTTCAACTAATTTCATCCAATTAATTGATGCCCATGTCCTTACGGGCCAGGTGTTCACTGGGTGAATTAACACATACTCTTTAGGAATTTCAATTTTCAAATCTTCTAAAGGTCGATAATAACATTCCATTTCATCCTTACCTAGCATAAACCCCAAGTGAATGGCATGGAATTGCCTAATATCAATCATGTTATGCTTATACTCTACCCCTCTTTCATTCTTCTTGCCTACATTATAAAAGGAATTGTGCATTATGTAATGTTCGTTAAAGTAACCCATATCTAATGAGGTCACTTTATAACTAGCCTCTACATAAGGATTCATCTTAAAAATCTCTGCCATGCGAGATATTACAGTTACTTTCCTTTCATAGTAATCATGCAACTTTTTGATAGTGGGCGTTGCACATATAAGGTCGCCTAATCCATTACAATCCTCTAGGTTTAATGCTATTGGTTTCATTTGTTATATCTAAAATAATCATAATACCATCTATATCTATTATAAATCCACTCGCAGATACCTTCACCTAATAAGTCTTTTGCTTTTGATGGTTGCATAGATAGAGTATTGCGAATAACATGGTCACCATAACCCATGTGAGGAGAATCATCTTCATGAGTAATTTGAGGTATCGTGTCAAAATTGTGTTGAAAGAATGGTATTTCTAAATAGTTATATATTCTAGCCATTTGTTGCTCTGGATTCAAACAAAAATCTTCATATTTAATAAATAGTATTTTGTGTGCTCTATTTTCTTGTATTGTAGACTCTAATCTCTCAAGTGATATACCAACAGGCATCGTAGTCGACCAAAAATCTATTCTTTTTGCTACGGTATTATTTTTTAGTTCTGCCCAATTGATAATGCTATCCTTATTTGGATTTTTCCTATAAGCATTTTCCATACTAGCAAATACATCACGCAAATCTCTAATCATGCAAATTATTTTAGGCTGGTATTTCATAAAGTGCTCTAACCAAAATATATAATAACCCCATGCACGACCTTTATCTAAAAAATATTTTTTATTAGTTAAACTTCTACAATATCCATGTATACCATCATTTAGGAATGATGAAAATGCATTATCTAATTCTTGCTTATTAAGTGCAAATTTATATTCATCACTAGCGGTGTAATTATATCTAGCACCGTACAAAAGTTCCATCAAGCCACTAGTAGGAGTAACATAAAAATCAGGATTTTGACCCATAACATTTTGTAACAAAGTAGAGCCACTTCTAGGCAAACTAGATTGAAAAAAAATCTTTTCTAGCATAGTTAGTAGTTAATATAATAGCCATATTTATCATCACCAATCAACAACTTAAAATCTGGGTATCTTTCTAAAAAGAGTTCGTGTGTAAGGTCGGGTTGTAAGTGTGTTTCATAAACATTATCCATATATGTTCCTTGCTCATAATTATATGGCACTGCTACTAAACATAAAATATCATTGTCCTTGATAATATTCAAAATCTTTTTTGCATCGCTTACACTTAAATGCTCTAGTACATCACCCATGATTACATACTCGTAATCTCTAAAATCATACTCTCTAATATCCCCTATAATTACATTATTATACTTATTCAATAAGTCGAACTGCCCAACATAATTTTCAAAAATCTCAATAGCATCCATGTTAGGAAAATGCTCTTTAAGTAAATGAGAGTATGTTCCACAGCCTGGACCAACATCAAGGATGCGAATTTCTCTAACTAGTTTTTCTAAAAAATGTTGTTTGATTTCTTCTTTGTAAAGGTTGTAACTATATGGCATAGGTTAATATTTTTTATGCGACTTTTCTTCTATAATAGATGAACCATACTTATTGTTGATATTCCTTTTAACTTTTGCTCTTAAATCATTTTTCTTATATACATTACGAGCAAGTTCAATAAACTTAACACCAAAATCTTTTCTCCTCTCGCAATCTCTTTTACCATCTTCAATGTGCCAGAGTTCAAAATTAACTTTTGCTAATTGTTTATAGTAAGTAGATTTATCGTATGTTGGGTCTATCTTTTTTGCAATCTTAACTAGAGCACTCCACTCCTTATGTATGTTGATATGCTTCTTCGGTTCATGAATGAACATCAACTTATTTTCAAGTATGGAAATCTTATCGAATAGTTCCCCTATGGAAACAGGAATTTTTACATTCATTGTAATTATCTCTAAAGTCTTTAATTTTGATGTGGCTAAGATAGTGAAAATTAAAATTCGTTTCAATGATAATTTGGCTATATGGACAACCTTGTAGTGGCAAAACCACTATTGCACAAGCATTAAAGGATGATAAGAATATTGCTCCTCGACCTCACTTAATTGATGGGGATGCGTTTAGGGAAATCTTCCAAAACAAAGTATATGGCAAAGAGGGTAGGCTAGAGAACATTAGGAAAGCAATGATAGTTGCTAAATACATGGAGCATTGTGGATTTACTGTAATTTGTTCTTTTGTCACTCCATATAAAATTATGAGGGATGAGATTAAAGAATTGTGTAAAGATGTGAAATTCATATATTTAGACTATTTGGGTGCTCGTGGTAGAGAGAGTTTTCATGTGGAAGATTTCGAGATACCTAATGAAAGCGAGGAAAATTTCCTATATTTAAGAACTAGCGACCTCACGCTAAGTGACTGTATTTTTAAAATTAAATCGATAGTATGAGTTTAAAGAAACACGCATTGTTTATTGGTAGGTGGCAAAACTTACACGATGGTCATTTATGGTTATTCAATCAAAAACTAAAGGAGGGTTTGCCTATTATAATCATGATTCGTGATGTGAATGTGGATGAGAACAACCCTAGAAGTGCTAAAACTGTGATGGAAGTATTACAGATTCATTTTGAACACTTTATAGCAGCGGGTCTAGTCAAACTTATGATAATCCCCGATATTGAAGGTGTGTATTATGGTAGGGATGTAGGATATAAGGTAGAGCAACTAATACCGCCACAAGAAATTGCAGAAATAAGTGGCACAAAAATTAGGCAACAAGAAAAAGAGAATCAAAATAAAGTAACTAATATATGATTGTCCAAAAAAAGAGGCACTTAGCCAAAACCATTAGT